>Ga0194130_10006682_pt1 | contig 13203 bp, 9 predicted proteins | sample TA2KigsurfametaG_FD_160084 | JGI IMG/M metagenome (GOLD analysis project Ga0194130, IMG submission 160084) | Freshwater microbial communities from Lake Tanganyika, Tanzania - TA2015050 Kigoma 12 surface | ecosystem: Environmental > Aquatic > Freshwater > Lake | place: Tanzania: Lake Tanganyika... | reverse complement strand
TTTTTGGTTGATACACTCCTTGCAGTACCTCACATCCTCAGTTAGGTCATTGAAACGTTCCACACACAGCATATGGATGTCGAACTCAGGCCAAGATGAACGAATTCGAAAACTACTACTGCTGCTACTACTCTCTCAAGAAGTCTTCCCCATCTGCTCCCCCCGGGAAAGTACTATAAGGCAAAGATCCCCTGTCTGGGAGATAAGAAACAAGACATTTGATTCCAAAGATTTGATTCTACTACCATTTCTTTTGGTTGGAGGTCTAAATCCTTTCTGCCGAGAAAGAAAGTCCGAGACAGGAGGAGTACGAAAAAGAGAAGCAAAAAACAGCAGCTCTAACGGTGTTTTGCCATGATTCCTATATATCCTCCCTTCAGAGGTATGACTGCTGGAGAAGGTGGCGCGGTATGGGATGAATGCCTGCCCGACATGGGAAGGAATCCCTGGCGGTGCTCTCCCCCCTGCCGATGACCCCATCTGGTGGCTCCCACTCTTGAAGAGATCGACTAATAGGTATGGCCAAATGATGGTGTAGTCCTTCGTAAATCCATCAACTAGAGCTTCTTGATTAAGTCCTTTACGTAAACCTATCAACTAAGCTTTCCTGATTAAAGACTATGTCTGTTTCTATTGTAATGTTTTTGGGATCACTATTTTCCTTCATGCTAATATCACATTACCTTCGTCCTACTAAATCGTAACATGGTATGATAAAAAATGGAACGTCTTTTTCGTATGACGTAGCGTGAGTCAGTTCGTTTCAAATCTTAAACACATCCACGTTCCCTGCTGAATCACGCTGATACTGAGGTCAGTCAGTCAACATCGGTGAGACATCATCGACTACCTTGAAATAGTGGACGTGGGATATTGCATGGTTTGCTTTCCATGACATCTAGATGGGCTGCCCATGGCCCATGTTCGTTTGGCATCTTCCCATTCCCCGCAGTCACTTCATCGCTTTCGAAGAACCCATCCATTACAGGCATATCAATATCCTTAAAGGCAAATATCATACCTTAATTCTTTTCCTTAGCGAGGTATACGTTGCTGATAGCCTTAAAGCTGAAGTCGCCGTCCTCGCGCTTGAAGACGACGCCTTCACGCACTGGGTGCTTGATGCTTGGACCTTCAGCGAATTGCAGCGCCGTCTCGACGTCGGTGATTCCCAGGTGCTGTAGCGTCACGAACGGGTTGACGATGTCGAGGTCGGAGGGGGTAGGGGCGGGAAAGGTGTTCATCTGACGAAAGTAGTAGTATGGTTCGTCTTTTGTGGTTCATGATGTTGTGGTCGGTGTCGTTGTTTTTCCTTCATTGTTGCTCAACAACACCCTTCGTCGTCGTCGTCGTCGTTCTTGTTTTTTGTCGTCCGATACAGACTAATCGATCCGACAATTGGAGGACATTCATAAATCGTTCCAAAACGAATTCTTGTTCGGGTGTAATAATACTCAAGACTTGACCCTTCCGTCCAAACCGTCCAGCCCGGCCAGATCGATGTAAGTACGTATCAGCATTCGGTGGTAGATCAAAGTGGATGACATGTGTCACACCCATAATATCTAATCCTCTTGCGGCTGCTACATCACCGGTAATTAAAATCGTCAATGGATGGACTTCAGAACGGAAGGCATCCGTCGCACCCGCTCGATGAGATAATGATTCATCACCTCGCAAGACGGAGACGATAGGTCGTAGTTGGATTGTTCCGTCATGATCATCATTATCCTCCATCCATCGCTGTTGTGTTTTCCCGTCTTCTTGAAAATAGATCCCTCCAAAGTCATGGGCAATTACTCTTGCCATTTCTTCCATGGGACGAATCATATCACAAAATATGAGAATCTTCCTTTGTTGTTGAGTAGAGGTCGTATGCGACAGAGGGTCTGCAGTATTGCTACTACCGACTAATTTCTTCAAAATCCGACGTAAAGACGCAACCTTTTGATCGACTTTGGTACAGACTAAATATCCATGTTTCAATGTCGGAGGCATGACTTCACCAGGACTTGTACAGACAAATATTGGTTTTTCCAATGTCCATTGATTGGCTTGACATTGTTTTAAAAAATGTCGATGTTGTGGTATCGTCGCTGATGCAAAAATCGTCCTCCGTTGAGATTGGAATTGCCGTGGTCGTTTCGAGGTCGTAGTCCCAGCTCCTCCACCCTGTCCAAGGACTGCCATATTGGGATCATCCAAGAACATCGTTCCATCATCTACCGAATAGGTAGGACTCAAATGTTTACTCAAGAGGACATGTAATGCACTTGCCATGATCTTATTATCTCTATCAGCACCCTTCTTTTTGGTATTCCCTCCTCCCCCCGACAGTAATGCCAAGGAAGATGATGATGAAGATGAATATTGATGGACTAGGCATGCATCGACTTCATCGACGACGACATATCGGATAGAATTAATCCTTGGTAGACCACCATATTGGATCATATCTAATAATTCACAGGGTGTCCCAATAACAATTTGTGGTGTTTCGGCCCATGCCCATGCACGTTGTCGTTTTAATGTTGATCCTTGTAATAGAGACATGATAAGGATTTTATCGTCCGGTGCACCATAGGCCAATCGTTTCGCGACTTTAGCAACTTGTAATCCTAATTCTCTTGTCGGTACCACAATCATTGCTTGAATAGCATTCCGTGATGAATCAATTTCTGCCAAAAGGGGTAATAAATAGGTCAATGTCTTCCCACTTCCTGTCTGTGCTTGAATAACTACTGAATTCGGTGGTAATATCGTCGTCGTCGTACTAGAGGATGGATTGGTTCGTATTTCAAGGTTACCATTCCTAATGACATTCTCCTTCGCCTCCTCCTCCTCATGGGAAATGACAGTCTCATTGTCATTCACTAAATCGTCATCGTCCTGTAAATGGTCTTCTTCGTCATCTTGGTCTTCTTCTTCATCATCATCTTCTCCATCATCTTGTTCCTGTTCACCAAATAACATGACATTCAAGGCTCGTTCTTGAATAAGTGTCGGATATTCCCATCCACAGACATGTAATCGATCTATTAACCAAGAAGGGAAATATTCACTGTATAAGTCTGCGAAGGTATGTTCAGAAAGTTTTCCATCATATGACAATGTCGACGACGATGCCGATGTTGATGATGTCGATGATGTCGATGACGAAAACAACTGCCAAGGATGTTGTTGTTGACGATGGTCATAAATTTCTCTACGATTCGGCATGTAGATGGACGACGGTTGGTAGAAAATATTTCTTCTTCCTGTAGTTGTTGCTCCTTCTGATGAAGAACTCTTGAACGTCTTCGTCGTCCATCCAAAAACGAATGGCTTGACAAGACCGAACGTTAGACTCCAGAACATCACAGTCAGTAAAGAAAGTAGACGACGCTGGTATATTCGACACGTCATGATGTTGTCAATGGGGGGGCAAGAATGGGTTGTATAATGTGGGGGGGAGGGGGGGGGGGTTGAAAAGCAAGAATTGTCTTGTCTAGAAAATGCCTTCCTTTGACGACAACATGATGTGTTGTTGTTCTTCCTTCTACAGCAGCCTGCAACTAACGGATGTGATTTTGGATGGCTTCGGACCGTGATGGGTTGGTCTGTTCTTCGTCCCATCGTCGTCGATGATTCGTAATGTGACTGTGATTGGACCTCTTCGAACCAAAGTGTGCATCCTAGACAGATATGGTACCATACCTACCTAACTACCAATGTTTCCCCCACGACTCCGTGGGGCAGACGTACTATCATAAAATGATAGTGGCCACTTTCTCACCAAAAATACCGACGAGTGATGACGGATGCACATACATACGTCGGGCGCCCTCGGAAGCTATTTATGCATCCAGAGCATATGATATCATATGTCTACGGGACCCAAAAATATGGGGGGCGCCCCACCGGCTCACTTTGGTCTCAACTCCGAGCAGGGTCAGCTTTGCTAACAGGAACATGTGTCCTTCTGCCGTAAATTCAACGCCAATGTGATCTTCCTGGAATGATCACGTCTATAGGTCTCGTATATGTTTCTACTCGAATCACTGTACGTCCTAATCTGCGCCTTCCCCTCAAATGCTTAAATGTCAAGTCCTCGTTACCCCTTTGACACCAGGAACAAACGGCGCAGGGTTGCGCCGCTGCGCCGTTCTTGAGTGGCCAATAGATGCTAAGGGGTCCCAGAAATGGTGTAAAAAAATAACATATTTGCTCCCCCCCAAGGTAAAAACTCGTTTGGCGCACCGTTGCGCCGTTTCCCTGCGCCGTTGCGCCGCTGTGCCGTTGCGCCGTTTCCCTGCGCCGTTGCGCCGTTTCTGCACTAAGGGGTGACGAGATCTGGCGATGGGGCATATATGAGGGCAATTGTAAATCGCTGTGTTAAATGAAGAAAGTAGATATACATTAGACGACAAATTTAGGTGAACGTTGAGGAAAATGACATTGACGTTCACGGTCGAGGGACACATGTTCCAGTAACCGTATTCTTTCATCCTTTCGGGAATGAAGAAACACCTTTCGGAGTCGTCGATCCTTTTTTGCGAAACCTAATTTCGCTTCCGAATCGACACCCCAAGACATCATCACCCTCATCCAACAGCAATAACAATAACACACCCGCTACCGTCTCGGAACAAGAGAGAGACCTCCGACACTCGACTCGAAAAAACCACGAATTTCTCCGTATTCCGGAAATCATCGTTGTTCCATTAATCCTTCCGACACTGATTGAAACATACAACAACATCAACGACAAGGATAAACCATGAAGACCATCACCGGGAGAATCCTTTTCTGTTGGTATACAGCATCATCGTCTATCCTCCTCCTTCTTCTTCCATCACCCGTTGTGAATGCTTCGTCGTCGTTTAGTACGACGAATGCTAACAACAAAAATTCTAACGATATCTGTCCCATCCAAACATTAATCTTTCAAGATGAATTTGATGGTACGACATTAGATACATCCATTTGGACACCTCAAATTGGGAATGGTTGTGAACAGGGGATTAATCTTTGTGGATGGTACGTTTGTTCCTGTATATATGCGTTTATTTATACGTTTGCTCTTGTATGAGGAAAGACCTACTTTTCTCAAAACCTCTTCTTCCTTTTCTTCTCCCTTCATCCCCTCTCCACCACTCCGGCCCACCGTTCGGTTTTGTGATGATGACACCCCCTATCTATCTATTTCAAGGGGGAATAATGAGGCACAATATTATCGTAGTGAGAATATTCAAGTATCGAATGGCACGATGAAAATTATTGCCATGAAGGAAGATTATCAAGGATTTGGTTTTACATCTGGACGGATCCGTTCATTGAATCAGGTAGAAATTGATTTAACAAAACCAACCTATATTGAAGGAAGGATCCAAATCCCAAATGGCGGGCAAGGTTTATGGCCAGCCTTTTGGATGTTACCTACACCTGTCGTTACTTGGCCGACAGGTGGTGAAATTGATATGATGGAATTTATTGGCCGTGAACCACATCTTGGACAGGGATATATGCATTACGGAGATGCCTTTGGTGATAAAGGTCAACGGGGTGGTCCAATGAAATTCTCACATGAACCTGCCTATGAACGTTTTCATACCTTTGGTCTATTAAAGACGACGAATCGGATTGCATACTTGATTGATGGATATGAATATCAATCCTATACCTCAACAGAAATTGATCCAAAATATACATGGCCATTTGAAAATACCTTTCATTTTATTTTAAATTTAGCCGTCGGTGGATTTTGGCCAGGATATCCCGATGAGACGACAACTTTCCCTACAACCCTGGAAGTCGATTATGTCCGTGTCTATAACTATACTGATGATATGACTGCAATGACTGCCTTCCCAACGATTACAGGAAATCGATTACTACATATGAATACGACACAAGTTGAATATTGTGTACAGAATCTACCATCGGATGCTTCAATTGAATGGGAGGCTCCTACAGGAGCTTCCTTCTCAGCATCGACGACTGCCAACTGTATTTTGGTTAATTTCGGAATTTCATCTGGATATGTCAGGGCAATTGTCACAACATCTTGTGCTACTACTGATGGGAAATATGAATTATCCATCCCCGTTGAAATCCAACCGTACTATGGTATCATTTCTACCCTATGGGATTCGACGATTACACCCACTTTATCCAAGGGAACATTGGAATTAACATCATCCTCTGAAGAACAACTACAAGACGATGGAAATCCTGTATGGAAATATACACGAAATTCTTTGGAATTATATGATCATATTCAATTGGATTTTCCGACTGCTATTTCCAATCCAGAAGAATTCTTTACGGGTGAGAAAAAGTTTTTCTTCACCATCAAAACGACGACATCGGCAGCCTGTACCCAAATTATGCTTCAATTGGAAGATCAATTTCAATCTATTCCAGATAATTATCCCATTGGAAGACATTCACGTTTCCAATGTCTATTGGAACCAACCCGGGAGTGGCAACGTGTAGCATGTGACTTTATTGATCAACCAGATCTATCTGTGACGAATGTCAATCGTCTTCGATCCTTATCGACCCGACCTTGGCCCGGGAGGATATTTACTATTTTGGATCTGTCGACATCGCTGCTGCTGGTTGTACTAGTACTACGACCGATTGTGAACTTCTTCAATCGAATGGACCAAGTACATTGAATTGTCGTCGAGCAGCGAAATCTGAAGAGGGTGCATGTCAAGATGGTGGATTTAATAATGATTGGGAGGGATACAATGGAAATTTAGTCAATGATTGTGATGATCCAGCATGTTATATGATTGACCCAGCATGTGGTGGTACACCAACGACATCATCACCAACTGTGACTCCAGTCTCATCACCCACTTTCATGACTACGCCAAGTCTTCCATCCGAACCGACGTCGATATCTTCTCCTCCATTTGAAATCATTCCAACTCCTGAATTTGATGGAGTCGCTGAATGTTCCTTGAATGAAGCCTGCGTCGGTTTAGATGGCGATTGTTGTCCGACGAGCGCAGGTATATTCCTATGTAAGTTTGTTACTGTTGTTCTCCTCCCCCGCGGCCTGGGTTGGGGGAGGAAAGTCACGGTTGTTATCGTACAACACCATTGGAGGGAGAAAAAACCAAAAGGCGCTCACCATCCCCCAACGTCCAACGCTTTTCTCTTTCCGTTATATAGTTTGTTGCTTTGAAAGTGTCCCCAAGTCTGGATATACGAAAGATTTTACCCTGATTGGATCGAAGGATGGGATTGATCAAGCAACCTATAGGGCCTCAACGTCATCGTATGTCGTTGAGGGGACAGCACCTGATAGTAGTTTTCCTGTCATTGCCTATAAACGAAGTTCCACCGAAGAATTTGATCTCATCTATTACGACACAACAGCTATAACGAATGCGAATGAATATGTTACGGGTAAACGAAAGTTCTATATGGATGTCTTCCGTTCCAGTACTAGTCGAGATTTCGAACGATGTACAAGAGTCCTATTACAATTGGATTCGACGACTACAGAAGAATTCCCAATTGGACGACATTCTCGATATGTTGCCTTTATGACCGAATCCAATGTCTGGGAACGTTTAGATTTCGTCTTTTTGGATCAACCGGATGTAAGCGTTGATGATTCGACGATTACTGCGTTGGTCTTATTTTTCAATCCTGGTGTTACTGGGGATGACAATGATGATACGTATTTCTTTCGGAATGTTGACAGTGCTGCGAATGGCTGCTATATGGATGGTAGTGATGGTGGTGAAGGTATTTCCAGAACATCATCATCGGAATGTGAAAGAATGGTCCCCAAATCATGTCCTGCCTTTTTTTCAGGTGAAAGTGGAAGTGATGAAATTTGTTCTGATGGAGAAGATAATGATTTCGATGGTCTCGTTGATTGTATGGATACCGATTGTATGTTGGAATCGATTTGTGGAAATTCCATTTCACGAAGTTATGCATCTGCAACCTTCTTTGAAACGACGGATAGTGGTGGTAGCAATACGGAGAAGAAGAGTAGTAGTTCAGTCGCTACACTGTCCATCACGATGGAAGGGATCAGGAAGAGTGTCCTGGTCCTGACGATTGCCCTTTTCGGGACATTAGGACTGTTCTTGTAATGTAACGAGAGAATAGGATACCAATCCAATCGGGACTTTACTGCTCTTCTTAGCCCAGCTACTGTACTGTATTTGTCATTCTTTCTTCCCAATGTCAGATGGTGAGAGTGAAGTGGAGTGGAGAGCGATAGACTGTTTCTTTTTGTTTTGTCTTGCTTCGCTTTGTTTTCCTCTTGTAGAGTTTTCCTGACGTCACTCACTGTCACAATATCCCATGTCACTGTCACCGTCACGCTCAAAGTGTATCACATGTATGTATGTATCAACAGATTGAGTACGGTAGGAACATAAGAAACATATCTATGTGCCGACTTCCGAAATCTCACTGTAGTACGGTAAAGGAAAAATAGCGCCAATTTAACGGCTATTTTGTAAATCGCGCCCTACTACGGTATGAAGTGGTTACGGTACCGGTGCAACCGGACCGTTACCGTTATATATGCGCCCAATACGTTCTTTGGGGAAAAAAGGGTATACTGTACGTATGGCGGACGAATTCTGGCGGAAAGTTGTAGTAGGCCACGTAGAGCCTGTACCAGGGCCTTCTCGCGCCAAAAAAACGAGCGTGGCGACCCACCCCCCCAAAACGCCTTGTCGCGAGAAACTACACGTCGACGCCCAGGTGCTATGTCTGCAGAGACCACCCTAGTAGGTCTGGAAGTTCCCGGATGCTAAGGTCTCGTTCGAAAGGTTATTCACTCAGCTTTCGAATGAGACCTTAGCATCCGGGAACTTCCAGACCTACTAGGGTCATCCATGCTGTCAAAATACACCTAAGTTACGGTTGCCTAGTAGTCTCAGATTAAGTGGTCCATCGCCACCAATACCTGATCAAAATTGTTACTTTTAACTTCCTTATTTACCTGGCTCAATTACGGATAGAATGGTTGTATGGCAACAAAAATTCGACATGTTCTTGACGACCGGATGTATCTTTTCGCTAGCCGCCAACTTGACTGCATAGTCGAACACGCAACCAGTAGCCCATGTATCTCCAGCGGTTGGCGTACAAAAACTGAAAAACCTGCATCCACGCTCGACTATGAGTATGTTTTGATTGTCTGTGGTAAAAACAATCAATTTGATTGTGTGAGAACCTCTCAACAAAGGCCGCCTACCCCGCCCTCAAAATTTCCCCAATATGCAAGCGCTTACCATTTTTGCCATATCTCCATCAATATGTATCCACTTTCCCTGGAAACTGGATTAATCTCTTCATAATCCTATTATTAACAACTCTTTACCAAGATTCAACGAAGGAAAATGATTAGATGCAATCAGATCAGAAGAAGTCGCGTTCCACCTTTGGCGTTTCGGCACCCCTATGACGTAGCCTTTTTCCCCATAACCTCATCAAAAAATCGCCAATTCTTATGAAACCGCAACCATTGTATCCCGGAGCTCCCTGACTTTCGACATGGCTGATTGTTAAAACTGCTTTACATGTTGATAACAAGAAGAAACGGCTCCACAAGTGGTTGTTTTGTTTCTTCCTCGTCTGTTTCATCCGTTTTTGCGCGACCGATGAACCCACATGACCCTCGTGCATGAAAATCGTTCAATCTGGATGTTTTGACTGGCGATGATCTTAAGGGGTAAATAAACAGCCAAACTCATTATTCGAATGATTCAATCGCAATCGTCGATGGTACACAGGTGTCGCTGCCCCCTTTTGAACCAACAACATGTGTTGGATGATATAGTGTACAGAAATCATGGAGGGTCACTTTCCCCTTTGCTACCCAGCTATGACGTCTTCGAAACAAACTAGAATGTTGCATAAAGTCATCCGAAATAGTCTATTTTTAATGAGACTATGAAATTTTAACTTCTACATCCAACTTGAATCAACCTACATAGGAGCCATGCAGGAAACGCTTGTCAAACGGTGTCGAACACTGGATAAAGGTGGCATCAGGAGATGAACTTCACCAGACCTCCCACAGGGAACTCTTTCAAAAATAAATACATTACGAATTTCTCTTCTTCCCCGCTGTTCTATATCGAATACTATTCGATCTGTGTAGGTGTAAACCCTGCAATCGTTGTGAGAGAGCGTCGAAAGAGCGTCAAAGATGCCACCGACGACCGAATTCGACAAAAACTTACCTGACCTCCCATAGGGAAAGTGAAAAATGGTCATATAAGGCATCAGTCCGTTTTCATCCCTGCCGTTCTATATCGAATACTATTCGATCTGTGTGCATGGTAACGATGAAATCGGTGTGAGAGAGCTTTGATCGTGGAATGTCAAAGATGGTACTGAGCGACGACAGAATTTGTAAAAACTTACCTCACCTGCCATAGGAAACTCTTTCAAAAATGGCAAAGGATTGAATTCCCTTTCTTCCCCACTATTCTGTATCGAATACTATTCGATCTGTGTGCATGGTAACGACAAAATCGGTGTGAGAGAGCGTCAATCGTGGAATGTCAAAGATGGTACTGAGCGACAAAAGAATTTGTAAAAACTTACCTCACCTGCCATAGGAAACTCTTTCAAAAATGGCAAAGGATCGAATTCCCTTTCTTCCCCACCATTCTATATCGAATACTATTCAATCTGTGTGCATGGTAACGACGAAATTGGTGTGAGAGAGCTTCGATCGTGGAATGTCAAAGATGGTACTGACGACGGAATTTGTAAAAACTTACCTCACCTACCATAGGAACCTCTTTCAAAAATGGCAAAGGATCGAATTCCCTTTCTTCCCCACCATTCTATATCAAATACTATTTGATCTGTGTGCATGGTAACGACGAAATCGGTGTGAGAGAGTGTCGGATCTTATGTTGACTCAGCGGGTAAAGAAACACAAATTCGATAAACTTACTATCGTCGCCATACCAAAGGTCACTCATCACTGCCCTAACCAAACTCGGGCGGGTCCTTCTAAGATCTGCCTAGTCCCAAGTGGATTCTATTTGGAACGATCCTTCCGGGCCAGATCGGTTCCTCTTGGGGATGAATCTACATTGAAACAAACTCTTTTGGGAAAGGATCCCTCTTGGCTAGATGGGTTCCATTTTCGATCTGTCAAGAACGAAGAGGACGAAGCGGATTCCCTTGGAGGAAATCCTTCTGACAGTGAGCCATGTCCGTTCCGTCTGTGATCCATCTAAACAAGCGGATCCTGCTGGAAAGAGCCTATCAGGCTAGATTGGTGCCCACTGGGATTGGCTGACAATAAAGTGGATTCTCTTTGGAACAATCCCGCAAGGCGGATGGGTTCCAGCAGCAATCTCCTTTCTAGAACGAAACAGTCTCTCTTCGGAAGCAATCCCTCCAGGCTGGGTCAGGTCCATTGGCGATCCGTCCACACCGAAATGGACTCATCCTCGAATGATCCATCCGTCCTCGTGGTCACAGTGGTGCCCCTTGTGATCTGTCTAGACTGGAGCGGATTCGCTCTATGGGGATCCTTCCAAGGTGGATTGGTTTTTGAACATCCAGGCCAAAGAGGACTCTCTTCTGAATGATCCCTAAAGCCAAGATCGGTGCCCTCAGCGATCGATCATCTAGATCATGGCGGATTGACATTCCTTCCGGTCTGCAAGCTTGGTTCCTTTTGTGATCCATCTAGACGCAAGCAGACGCTTTCAGGAAGGATCTCTCTGGGCTGCATGGGTTCCATTTGCAATCCGTCAAGAATAAAGCGGATGCTCTTGGAACAATCCCTCTTGACTAGATGGGTCCAAATCTTGGATCAGTCCACTAGGACTACAAGATGGATTCTCTGTGGCACGATCCCTCTTGATTAGGTGGGATCGATTTTCGATAAGTCCAGAACAAGGCAGATACACTGTAGAACCATCCCTGCAAGGTTTGTTCACTTGGCAGTTTTGCTTTATGCATCCAGTAGACTGAAGCCATGCCTCCAGGCTAGATGGGTCCCCTTTTCCTTGGTGATCAACCTAGAAGAAGGGATTCTCTTTGAAATAATCCTTCCTCTTGAGGATCCATCTAGACACAAGCGAACGCTTTCTGGAAATGATCCCCCTAGGCTTGATTGCTTCCTTTTCTGATCTTCTAAGTGGAAGCTGATTCTTGCTGCGCTCATCTGCCCATGCTGAATTGGTTGTGATACCATCTGCCTAGACAGAGGCAGACTCTTCTGGAATGATCCCTTCCGGCTGGATCGGCTCCATCTGCGATCAGTCGAGATTGAATTAAATTCTCGTGGGAATGGTCCCCCCAGGCTAGCAGTTTGCCTCGCAGTCCGCTCAGATGAAGACAAAGTTCCTTCTTTCGAGGGTCCTCGCAGAGCAAAGCGGCTGTCTGGCAAGATCCCTCCAGAGTAGGGTGGTTTTGGTCAAGATATGTCTAGCTGGGTTCTTGCAGCAAATTCTTTTTGGAATGATACACCCTCAAGGCTACTAGAGTGACCAGACTTTCTTCAACCCGACAATCGAGACCACTCGAACGTCATCCTTGGAAGCATAGAGTTCAGTAGCTGGTCTGAGCATGAAAGCAAAATTTAAAATCAAAATCAGCCACCTACTGCCTCCTTGATGCAACGAATCGGGAAAGCAACACCAGAGTTATAGAAGTCAGAAGTTGGTCTGAGCAGGGAGGCTTGATTTGAAATCGGAATCAGATCCCCAGTAAGTTAGCCACTTACTGTTTCCTCGACAGAAGCAAATCGGGCTGGAAACACCCAAGCATGGAGTACAGTAGCTGGTTGATCGGGGCGGAGGAAGCTTGATGCCATATCGACATCAAACTCCCCAGTAGTCAATCAGCCAGCACCTACTGTCTCCTCGACGGAAGCAAATTGGGCAAGCAACACCCGAGCATGGAGTTCAGTAGCTGGTCTGAACGAGGGGGAAGCTTGATTCCATATTGACATCAAACTCCCCAGCAGTCCATCAGCCACGTACTGTCTCCTTGACGGAAGCGGATCGGGCAAGCAATACCCGAGCATGGAGTCCAGCAGCTGGTCTGAACGGGGGGGAAGCTCGATTCAATATCGACATCAAATTCCCCAGCAGTCAATCAGCCAGTACCTACTGCCTCCTCGACGGAAGCAAATTGGGCTTGAAACACCCGAGCATGGAGTTTAGTATTTGGTCTGAGCGGGGGGGGAAGCTCGATTCC
>Ga0194130_10006680_pt1 | contig 13209 bp, 11 predicted proteins | sample TA2KigsurfametaG_FD_160084 | JGI IMG/M metagenome (GOLD analysis project Ga0194130, IMG submission 160084) | Freshwater microbial communities from Lake Tanganyika, Tanzania - TA2015050 Kigoma 12 surface | ecosystem: Environmental > Aquatic > Freshwater > Lake | place: Tanzania: Lake Tanganyika... | reverse complement strand
TAGATTTTTAAAGTTATTTAAAATAAAAAAAATTAATATTTTTTAAAAAGTTGTGATGAAAAATAATAATAAGGAAAAGGAGAGATGGCCGAGAGGTTGAAGGCGCACGCTTGGAAAGCGTGTATACCTATAAAGTATCAAGGGTTCGAATCCCTTTCTCTCCGCCAAAATTAATTAATTTACGAAATTTTTTTGTTGATATACTTATATTTTTAAGGTGTTTAAAAGCAGTCTTATTTTTTGAAATTTTTCTTATTTTTAATCCACTATTTTTTGCAAATTTATAAGGTGTTTGAGACTTTCCTCCTATATTTAGAATTCCCTGAAAATTTAATAAGTAAGGAATTATTTTTGCAACTTCATCATGATATAAAAAATTAGTCTTTAAATCAGATATAGCTTTTTTATGAGTGAAAGGCTTTTCAGTCATACAGATTCTCAAGATTAAAGAATTTTTATACATTTGCACACTTGCCTCTCCACCAAGTTTAGACCATGCATAGTTATTAATTGGAAGAATGGGATCAACTTCTTTATAATTACCCTTTTTACCCGGATAAACATAAGTAGTAGAAAGGTAAATAATTTTAATATTAAATTTGTTGCAAACTTGTACAATATTAGCTGTACCAATTATATTTAGATTTATACTGCTATTTATATCTTTTTCATGAATCTCCATAGGTCTTGATAATCCAGCTGCATGAATAATAATTTTTGGTTTAATTTTTTTAATATATTTTTCAATACTAATTAAAGAAAGAATATTTAAATCTTTTTTTGAGGGAAAAAAAAAATTTTTTTTTAAATTTTTTTTTATAATATTTGCAAATCTGCCATTACCACCCGTAACTACTACTCTCGATAAGTTATTAAACATAAGAAGTTTTTTTTTATTTTGAATAAAAAAATAATTCTATAATACTTTTATAAAAATTTTTTTAAATAGTTTGAATATTCGCAATCCCCATAAAAATTAATTCTTTTTTTGAGATGACTTTTTGTAATCCAATTATTTGAATAAGCTATTTCTTCTAAGCATGCTATTTTAAGACCTTGTCTTTTTTCAATACTTGAAATAAATTGAGTAGCTTCAAATAAATTGTTTATATTTCCTGTATCAAGCCATGCACTTCCTCTTCCAAGAGAAAGATACTTAATTTTTTTTTTTTTTTTATAAATTTTTAATAGATCAACAATTTCTAGCTCTTTTCGTTTTGATGGTTTTAATTTTTTTGAATAGTGGCTTACATATTTGTCAAAAAAATATAATCCGCTTATACTTAAATTTGATTTTGGATTTTTTGGTTTTTCAGTAATTCTTTTAATTTGAGATTTTTTTACTTCTATGATGCCATAGTCACCGGGGTTATTTACTGGATATGTAAAAATTGTAGCACCAGATCTAAAATTAGATATCTTTTGAAGTCTTTTAGAAAAACCTTGTCCATAAAAAATATTATCACCAAGTATTAGAGCAACATTATTTTTTTTAATAAAGTTTTCAGCCAAAATAAATGCATGAGGAAGCCCATATGGTTTATTTTGTATTTGATAAGTAATTTTTACTCCAAAATCAGACCCATCGCCTAGTATTTTTTTAAAATTGCAATCTTCAAGAGGATTTGTAATAATTAAAATGTCTCTTATTTTAGCTAATAAAAGAACTGAAAGTGGATAGTATATTAATGGTTTATCATATACAGGAAGTAGTTGTTTGTTTGAGACTTTAGTTAAAGGACTAAGTCTAGTACCTTTGCCACCGGCTAAAATAATGCCTTTTTTTATCATTTTAATAGACCCTGTCTTACTCCTAATAATTTTTTAGGAAAATAATTATTTTTGTAATTTACTAAATACCATTCGATTGTTTTTTTTAGGTCAATTTCGAAATTATTTCTTTTAATTCTTATAATTTTCTTAATTTTAGATAAGTTTAAAGAGTATTTAAAGTCATGACCTGGTCGATCTTTTACAAAACTAATTAATTTTTTTTTAAATTTTTTATCTCTAATTTTTTCAAATATTTTAATAATTTTTTTTGCAAGATTATAATTATTTATTAAATTACCTGTTCCTATATTGTATATTTCACCACTCTTACCTTTTTTAAAAATTTGATAAAGAGCCCTGCAATGATCTTTAACATAAATCCATTCTCTAATATTTTTTCCTTTACTATAAATGGGAATTTTATCATTATTTAAAATTTTATATATACTATTTGGTATAAATTTTTCAGGAAATTGATTTGGTCCAAAGTTATTACAACATCTAGTAATAATTGCTTTGACTCCAAATGATCTTATATATGATTTGATTAACAAGTCTGAAGCTGCTTTAGTTGCGGAATATGGAGAACTTGGGTTTAATTTATCTGACTCATTAGATTTCTTCTTTACATCACCATATACCTCGTCAGTTGAAACTTGAATAAGTAGACATTTATTTTTTAGTTTTTTTAAAGTTTCTAAGACAAAAAATAAACCAATATAATTTGATTTAATAAATTCAATCGGTTTATCTATTGAACGATCTACATGTGTTTCGGCTGCTAAATTAAAAATTACATTAGGTTTATATAATTTAACAATTTTATAAAATTTTTTTTTATTATTTATATCTAATTTATAAAATTTGTAATTATTAATATTTTCTTTTATATTTTTAAAATTCGACGAGTAGGAAACTTTATCAATATTAATTATTTTGAATTTTTTTTCTGATAAAAAGTTAATTAAGTTACTACCAATAAATCCAAGACCACCAGTTACTATTGCTGTATACATAGTTTTAGTTTATTTTTTTAAATAAAATATCGTAAAAGTCTACTTTATTTAAGTAATTATTAAAATTTGAGTAAGAAATTTTTTTATAAGGATTTCTTTTTAAAAAAATTAATTTATATTTAGATTTACAAATTTTTTTAATAAAAAAATCTTTATCGTAAAAAAAACAAAAATTCTCATTAGGTAGTTCATTTAATTGTTTAACAAGAAATCTTTTTTTTTTGAAATTACTAAATAATGTTATTCCTTCTATTAGAATTAATTTTGGTTTTATCTTATTTATAAAGTTAAAAACTTTTTTGGTATTATTTAAATATTGAAATGATCCAGCAAACACTAATGCTAAGATGTTTAAATTTGGTGAAAAATTTTTGATGTTTTTAACTACGGAAATATTTTTAAGTTTTTTAACTTTAATAATTTTATCTACATTAAAATTATTTTTTTTTTTATCGTAATAGAAGTATTGAAAATTTTTTTTTTGATTTAATAAATTATAATAAAAATTTAGATTGCCTGCGCCATAATCGAAAAAAATATTAGAAATTCCATTTGTATATTTTTTTAAATATTTAAATGTTAGTTTTTTTTTTGAATTATTATCTAAATCTTTTACTATTGAACTTTCGTCATAAAATGCTTTTTTTTTTATTTTTTTTATTGGTATAAAAAAAATATCGAAATATCTAACAAGTTTTCTTTTTAAGAAAAATGGTAGTAAATTAAAAAACTTACTTTCAAAAAAAATATTTAAAATCAGAAAATTATATTAATTTAATATTATTTATTCTTTTGTAAGATTTTTTCCCAGTATAAGCTGATAAAAGACCATCAAATCTGTATTTGTAAATTGTAGCTTTTTCTTTATTTCCCAATAACAGAAGAATAAGCATTTTCAAGAATGATGAAATAAATTGCTTTATTGTAATTAAGTAAGCAAATATTTTACCTTTATATTTGTTATAAAAATAAAATTTTGACCACATTAAATGCCAATTTTTTAGCATTTCTATTCTTAAAATATCTCTCTTTTTGTAAGCGCTGTTATTACCAATGTGTTTTATAATTTCACTTTTTAACAAAATAATTCTTTTATTATTTATTTTTAGTTTTTCAAAAATATCATCTTCTTCAAAAAATAAAAAAATATTTTCATCATAAAATCCAATTTCTTTAAATTCTTTGGCATTAAATAATAGTGCGCACCCTATTATCCGGTTCATAACCCAAATATCTTTTTCTAATTTTTCATTAAAATCTTTATTTGGGTAATTATAATCTTTTATAGCAGGGGCAGCTATAGCCCAGTTTTTTAAATTAATTGATCTTAAAAAAAAATTTTTAATAAAACTTTTTTCAAAACAGGTATCTATATCTAGATAAAAATAATATTTTTTGTCGCTATTATTTATGCAAAAATTAATCCCCCCTCCATTTCCTAAATTATTTTTAGGTATTAATATAGTTACATTTTTAAATTTTCTCTCTATCTTTTTTTTAAAAAAAAGATTTTTTGAATTTTCTGTGATTAAAACTTGAATTTCTTTTGGTATTTTTTCTACAATTTTATTAATCGTACCTACTGTAGTCTTGTAGGTAACTAAAACAATAGCTAAATCGTCAAATTTTTTTTTATGTTTAAAAGTCACACTTGTTATGTACTTAAAACTAATTATATATTCAAATTTTTTAAAATCTAATGACATTTAGAGACAAAAAATTAATGAGTATAACACGGGATAATGTACCCCTATTTTATCCCTATGTTTCAAATAAAACTCTTTCTATTTTAAAAAGCCGTCTAAAAACGAGATGGATAGGACAGGGACCAATTGTTGAAAAATTTGAAAATTTATTTTCAAAAATTTTTTTAAAAAAAAAAAAATGTATTTCAACAGGTTCTGGAACTGATGCGTTACATTTGGCCTATCTTTTGGCAGATATAAAAAAAGATGATGAAGTAATTACGCCAGTTTTTACTTGCACGGCTACTAACATTCCACTTTTATATATTGGGGCAAAGATAAAATTTTGCGACATAGAAAAAAAGACAATGAACATTTGTGTCAAATCTTTGGAGAAATTGATAACAAAAAAAACTAAGGCAATAGTTTGTGTACACTACGGCGGTATGCCGTGTAATATGGATGAGTTGATTGAGATAGCAAAAAAAAAGAATATAAAAATTATTGAAGATGCTGCACACGCGTTAGGCGCTGAGTATAAAAAAAAAATTATAGGTAATATTTCAGATTTTACTATTTTTAGTTTTCAAGCAATAAAGCATATTACTACAGGAGATGGAGGAATGTTATGTGTAAAAGATCAAGGTTTGGTAGAAAAAGCAAAAAGACTAAGATGGTTCGGTATAGATCGCAATGCAAAATTAGGTGGTATATGGGAAAATGACGTTCATGAAATTGGGTATAAATATCAGATGAATGATATTGCAGCCTCAATGGGTTTAGCAGGGTTAAGTGATTTTAAAAAAATATTAGCTAAGAGGAGAGATATTTACTCAACCTACTTAGATGGTTTAAGTAATAATAAAAATTTAATTTGTGTTCACGATTTCGATAAAAATAAACTTACTGCTGCTTGGCTTTTTACTATTTTAGTAGATAAAAAAAATTTTTTACAGGATGAGTTAAGAAAAAAAGGGATTGAAACAAATCAAGTGCATTTTAGAAATGATAAATATTCAATTTTTAAAAGATTTTGCAAAAACTATAAATTTCCTAATATGGATGAAGTTGAAAATAAATATCTTGTACTACCACTGCATAATAAAATGACTATTGACGATGCTAAATATGTTGTTCGCTCAATTAATAATATTATTTAAATAATTCATAAAAACTTTTTATCAATCTTATTGCAGTTGAGTTTGCAGCCATTGATGGGTTAAGATGATTTGTAATATAGCTAAAACCCAGTCCATTTATTGGATCGGCAAATCCAACCGAGCCACCCCATCCATTGTGTCCAAAAGATTCTTTATTTTTTCCAAATATCCACCCACCTCTCAAAATAAGACCAATATTAGTCCATCTAATAGATGCATTTAAAAATTCATCAATTCTTTTTTTTTTTTCCTCTAAACATATTTTTAGTGTTTTTTTTTTTACTATGTTATTTTTTTCTAGTTTTAAATCATTAGCTACTAGATCATATATTTTTGCAATAGACTCGGAATCTCCATGGCCATTAATTGAGGGAACTTCTGCAGCCTGCCATTTTTGCTGGTTGTAGAATTTAATGTTTTGTTTTAGTTCTTCAATATCATTGTTATTATTGAAAGAAAGACTGTCTAATTTCTTAAGATCTAAACATGCTATATTCTTAATTTTATTTTTTGGAGTTCCTATAAAAAAATTAAGATTAAATTTTTTGATAATTAAGTCATTTAAAGTTTTTCCAATACTTTGACCTAGTATTTTTTTTATTATTTCTCCAATTAAATAACCATGCGTTTGAGAATGATAAAAAGTTCTAGTACCAGGTTCATGTTCAGGAATTTGATCTTCTAAAATTTTGATAATCTTTTCCCAATCTATTAAATCTTCGATTTTTAGTTTTTGTTTAAATCTAAAAAGACCAGACTCATGTGATAAAATATTTTCAATGGTAATTGATCTCTTAGAGCTATCTTTAAAATTTTTCCAATAATAATATACAGGTTTTTTTAAATCTATTTCATTTAGTTCAATTAATTTACTAACTAGGATTTCATAAATTCCTTTAGTAACTGAAAATACATTTACTAATGTATTGCTGTTCCAATCATGAATATTGTCTTTTTTTCCACCCCAAAGATGGATTAATTTTTTTCCATTATTATATATACAAAATGAACCTCCTTTCTCAACGCCTTGAGAGATAGATTCTTGAAATATATTTTTAACTATTTGGTATTTACTCTCACAGAAACCATTAATCATTTCTAGGAAAGGTTTAGTGCAAAGTCTTTACCCAGATTATTTTTTAATTCTTGACAAAATCTTGCAGCTTCAGCTCCGTCAATTATTCTATGGTCATAGGATAAAGATATAGGCATCAAACTTCTTGGTATAAATTTACCTTCTAAATAGACTTGTTTTGTTTCTGTTTTTCCAATTCCTATTATCGCAACTTCAGGACTATTAATAATTGGTGTAAAAAAACTACCTCCTATTCCACCCAAGCTGGAGATTGTCATGGATCCACCAAAAAATTCTTTTTTATCTATTTTAAGCTCTTTTGAAAGTTTGCTTACTTCCCTTAATTCATTGCTTAGATTGAATAGACTCTTCTGGTCTACATTTCGAATTTTAGGGACCATTAATCCATTTGGTGTATCCACAGCAATACCAATATGAAAATATTTTTTAAATGTAATTTCTTCTTTTTTTGAATCAATCGAGCAATTAAAGTTTGGATATTTCTTCATTGCTGTTACTAAGGCCTTCATAATAAAAACTAAGGGAGTTAATGATATTTTCTCTTTTGTGTCTAAGTTAGTAAGACTTTTTCGAAAAGTTTCCATATCAGTAACATCTACCTCATCATGTTGTGTTACGTGAGGTATCTCTGTCCAAGACTTAACAAGGTGAGGTCCAGATAATCTTTTTATTCTTGGTATTTTTTGAACATCTACATCACCAAATTCATCGTGTTTATAAGGCAGTTCATCTTCTTTTTTTTGGCTTATAACTTCTTCTTGAGAGATATTTATTGATTTTTCTAATTTTATGTTAATATTTTTTTTTACATAATTTTTAATATCTTCCTCTAAAACTCTGCCTTTTCTTGCAGATCCAGTAATTAAATTTAGTTTTATTCCAAGTTCCCTTGCAAATTTTCTAACCTTTGGACTTGCACTAATTGGAAAAGAATTTTCAACATTTTCAACAGAGTCTTTTTCATTTTTATAATTATTTTTTGTAACATAGGATATATTATTTTCTGATATTTCAGCTATTGGGTCATATTCTTTAACAGTTTGACCTTTTTTAATTAAAATATTTTTTAAAAAATAATCTTCAGGAGAGGGTACGTCATAACTATTATTATCGTCTTCAATTACAATAACTATGTCATTTTTTTTTACTGAAGTATTATTTTTAAAAAGAACTTCAGTTACCGTTAGCTTTTTTTTTGAACCTAAACTTGGAACTCTCAAAAAATTATTATTTAGATTTTCATCTTTTTTTTCTACTATGATATTTGATTTTTCATCTTTTTCTAATTTTTCGACAAAGCTTTCTATTTCTCCTATTTTATCTCCTTTAGAAACTTTGTCTCCAACTTTAATATCAATTTTTTTTATTACTCCTTCAAATGGAGATGGAATTTCTACACTCGATTTATCGCTTTCAAGAGTGATAAGAGTTTGGTTTTTATCAACTTTATCTCCATGCTTAATTAAAACTTCTATGACTTCAACATTTTTAAAATCCCCTATATCTGGAATTATAAGGTTTAAATTTTTTGACACTTTTATTTGTTAAATTTTAGTTGGTATTTTTTTATTTGGGTCAATCTTAAATTTTTTCATAGCATCAGTTGCAACTTTTGATGCAATTTTTTGTTCCCGAGCTAGAGTACTTAGGGTAGTGTAAACGATGAATTCATCATTTACTTCAAAAAATTTTCTTAATTTTTTTCTTGTATCGCTCCTTCCAAATCCATCGGTACCAAGAGTTACATAAGTTCCATTTATATAAGGTCTAATTTGTTCAGACAGAGAGCGCATATAATCTGTTGCAGCTATGAAGGGACCACTTCTTTTTTCAAAACATTTTTGGATATAATTTTTTTCAGGTTTTTTTTCAATATTTAGCAAATTTTTTCTTTCAATTTCTAATGCATCTTTTTTAATTTCGTTAAAGCTTGTTACACTCCAAATATCAGAGTCAATCTGATATTCTTTGCTTAATATTTCAGCAGCTTTGATAACTTCATTGAGTATTGCTCCACTTCCAAGTAATTGAACTTTGGTTTTTCCTTTGTAATTTATCTCCTTAAAGAGATACATGCCTTTAATTATTTCCTCTTTCTTTACATGTTTTGGAATGGCAGGATGTCTGTAATTTTCATTTAAAGTTGTAATATAGTAAAAAATATTTTCCTGTTTTTCGTGCATTCTTTTCAATCCATCTTCAAAAATTGTTGCTACTTCGTATGCATATGTTGGATCATAAGATACGCAATTTGGGATCATTGAGGCCATTATAAGACTATGGCCATCTTGATGTTGAAGACCCTCACCTGCTAAAGTTGTTCTTCCAGACGTTGCACCAATTAAAAATCCTCTGCATTGAGCATCTCCAGCAGCCCAAGCAAAATCCCCAATTCTTTGAAAGCCAAACATTGAGTAGAATAGATAAATAGGAACCATTTCAATATTGTTATTTGAATATGAAGTTGCGGCTGCAATCCATGATGACATCGCCCCAGCTTCTGTAATTCCTTCTTGCAATACCTGTCCCTTCTTATCCTCTCTGTAAGAGGTAACCTGTTCTGAATCTACAGGTTCATATTTTTGTCCCTCATGCGCATAAATTCCAATTTTTTGAAAGAAACCCTCCATTCCAAAAGTTCTTGCTTCATCAGGTATTATTGGCACAAGTCTTGCTGAAAAGTTTTTGTCTCTTAAAGCTTTTGTCAAAATTGTAACTAATGCCATTGTAGTTGATAATTCCCTATCACCGGAGTCTGCGTAGGACGACTCAAATGCTTCTTTACCAGGAACTGCTAAAGGAGTGTTTTTAAATCTCCGAGATGGAATGAAACCTCCTAATTGCTTTCTTCTTTCTTTTAAATATTTTATTTCTTCAGAACTTTCTGGAGGTCTATAGAATTCAAGATTTTCAACCTGTTTATCTGTCAAAGGTATGTCGAATCTGTCTCTAAAATAAAACATATCCTCAACACCCAATTTTTTTTGTTGGTGAGTAGTATTGATACTTTCTCCACTTTTGCCCATTCCATATCCCTTAATTGTTTTTGCAATTATGACAGTTGGTGAACCTTTATGGTTAATTGCAGCGTGATAGGCCGCATACACTTTATGAGGATCGTGTCCTCCTCTATTAAGCTTCCAAATATCGTCATCGGTCATGTCTGAAACTAATTCTAAAAGTTCTGGATACTTTCCAAAAAAATGACTTCTAACATAAGCTCCACCCTTGGCTTTAAAGGCCTGATATTCCCCATCAACCGCCTCCTCCATTCGTTTTAATAAAAGGCCAGTTTTGTCTTTAGTTATTAAAGGATCCCAGTATGAACCCCAAATTACTTTTATAACATTCCATCCTGCTCCTCTAAAAACTCCCTCAAGCTCTTGAATTATTTTTCCATTTCCCCTAACTGGTCCATCAAGTCGTTGAAGATTACAATTAATTACAAAAATTAAATTATCTAACTTTTCTCTTGAAGCTAAACTTATAGCTCCAGTTGACTCAGGCTCATCCATTTCTCCATCCCCTAAAAAAGCCCAAACTTTTCTATTCTGATCCTCAATCAACCCTCTATTTTGTAAGTATTTCATAAATCTAGCTTGATAGATTGCCATTATTGGTCCGAGACCCATAGACACTGTTGGGAATTGCCAATAGTTTGGCATCAACCAAGGATGAGGATAGGATGATAAACCATTCCCTTCTACTTCTTGTCTAAAATTTTCAAGTTGTTTTGCAGTAAATCTTCCTTCTAAAAAAGATCTAGAATAAATACCAGGAGCGCAGTGACCCTGAAAATAAATCAAGTCACCTAAAAATTTATCATTTTGTGCTCTCCAAAAATGGTTAAAACCAACATCATATAAAGTTGCAGCTGATGCAAAAGTCGCAATATGACCACCAAGCTCTGAGGATTTTTTATTAGCTTTAACAACCATACAGGCAGCATTCCACCTAATTAAGGATCTAATCTTATTTTCAATATTCTGATTACCAGGATGCTTTGTTTGCATCTCAGGAGGTATTGTATTTATGTAAGGTGTTTTTTGGTTGTAAGGTATATTGGAGCCAGAAATATATGCTTGATTAATAAGTTTGCCAATTAAATAATGAGCTCTTCTCGGACCATCTCTTTCAACAACATCATTAAGCGACTCAATCCATTCATTTGTTTCGTCTGGGTCAACATCATCATGAAAATTTTTAGATCCATTATCATTCAAATATTTTCTAAAAGATTTTGTATTATTATAAGATGCATTTTGCGAGGTTCCATTTTTTAAATTTGAAGTATTTATTTCTAGATTTTGTTCAGCTTGCTTAATAATTTTTTCCGTTTCAGGCGGAATATCACCTCTCTTATTAACTAAGGGTGTAATTTTTTCTGAAGTGCCGTTAGAAATTATTGCAATCAAAGAGCCTTGAGAAACTTTGTCTCCAACCTTAACTTTAATATTGGAAATTTTTCCATCATAAGGAGATGGAATCTCTACACTAGATTTGTCGCTTTCTAGAGTAATTAACGGATCATTTTTCTTTATTTCGTCACCTTCATGAACAAGAATTTCTATGATTTCTACATTTTTAAAATCACCAATATCTGGAACTTTAACTTCTAAAGCCATATTCAAAAGACTATTATATTATCAAGAAAATTTTATTCTAGTCATTGAAATTGTTTATAGATAGCACTATTAAGGCTGATTATAGATTTATAACTAATTTAAATTAATGTTCAGAAATAACATAGACTTAATTAAACAATATGAAGGACCACCAGTTGTAGAAAAATTATTTTCTCCGGAAGAAACTGAAAGGATAAGAGATTTATATAATAAACTTCCACTTAGAGTTTTTAATCAAAAACAAAACGTTAAAAAGAAAGCATGGATACAAGGTTACGACAAGGAATTAGATAAACTATATGTTAAAAAATTAAAGGAAGTTCTAGGAGATTATAAGATGGACAATCTTAAAAATGATGATGGGAAAGATCTTTTTGGTCTTTATCATGAAAGTTTTCATCCTCTAGGTTTACATGTGGATTCTGGTTTTATTCCTGAGGATGTAATCTTCAAACAAGTCTTAGTTCCGCTTACATTTGGTGAAACAATTTTTTTCAAGAATAAATGGTATGGGCGATCCACCAGTTTTACTGTGGATCCAAATGAATTAAACTTTAAACCAAATCCTGATCAGAATGACCGATCAAAAGATCATCTTGGTAATAAAAATTTTGATACAAAACTACAGCAGAAGTATATGAAACATATTGATATTAAAAATTTACAAGGCTTAGAAATTGAACTTGTTTATAAGTGGAAAGTAGGTGAAGTTTTGATTACGGACAGGACGCATATTCATTGCTCTTCATCAAATTTAGATAAAATGAAATTAGCACTTACTACTTTTACTAAAAAATAAGCCTTTAATTAAAAATTAAAATGGCAATTTATGATTGTTTTCAATTTTTTAATGAAAATCTTATTTTAGACATCAGATTAAATATTTTAGGTGAAAAGGTTGATTATTTTGTAATTGCAGAGTGTGTGTATGATCATCAAGGTAAAAAAAGAAGTTTAAATTTTGATTTTAATAATTTCAAAAAATTTGAAAATAAAATTATTTATATAGTTGTTGATCAAATAGATAAAAATCATCTGGGTCCAAACTATGGACCAAATTCTCTTATTGAACAAACACAGAGAAATTCACTATTAAAGGGTTTAAAAAATGCAAACGCAGAGGACCTAATAATAATTTCTGATGTTGATGAAATTCCAGATCTTAGAAAATTAGGTTTATATAATTCTAAAAATTACGGCGTTTTTTCTCAGAGAATGTTTAATTATAAATTAAATATTTTAAATATAACAGAAAGTGGTTGGCATGGTTCTAAAATTTGTAAGTTCAAAAATTTAAAAACGCCGCATTGGTTACGTACTTTAAAATTTAAAAAATACCCTTTCTGGAGATTTGATAAAATTAAAAATTTACAAATAATCGAAAATGGTGGTTGGCATTTTAGTTATCTTCAAACTCCCGAAGAAATTAAAGGAAAACTTAATTCCTTTTCACATAGAGAGTTACTTAATAGTGAATCAAATAATTTAAATATTATAAAAAAAAAAATTAATAATCTTGAAGATATATTTAATAGAAAATTTAAATTAAAAAAAATCGATTTAGACGAAACTTTTCCAGAATATATAGTTCAAAATAAAAATAAATTTAAAGAGTGGATTATTTAAGTGGCGCCCCCAAGAAGAATTGAACTTCTCACTAATCCTTACCATGGACTTGTTATGCCGCTTAACTATGGGGGCCAATAGTTATATTTAATATATTTTAATATATATTAGTATTACTTCAGTTTTTTTTCTAAAATACTTTAGTTTCTTGACTTTTATTTAGTATAAATATTTAAGGAACCAATCTTTTAAATAAATGCTTTAAAAGATAACTAATATAACAAAAAA
>Ga0194130_10006678_pt1 | contig 13212 bp, 3 predicted proteins | sample TA2KigsurfametaG_FD_160084 | JGI IMG/M metagenome (GOLD analysis project Ga0194130, IMG submission 160084) | Freshwater microbial communities from Lake Tanganyika, Tanzania - TA2015050 Kigoma 12 surface | ecosystem: Environmental > Aquatic > Freshwater > Lake | place: Tanzania: Lake Tanganyika... | reverse complement strand
TTCGGTGACTGCGACGGTGGTGAACAATTCGCTGGCGGTCGCGGCGGGGCAGACTGGTCAGGTTGCGATTAATCTTAGTTCGACGACCGGTGACGTATCGTCGGTCGCGTTCACGCTGGAATTTGACCCGTTGGTACTAGAGTACTCAGCGAGGAGCAATGGAGCTGATGTGGGATCGGCCGCGATTGTCCCGAACGTAACGAACAAGGCTAACGGCAAGCTCACCTTTATCATCGGCTTCAATACCCCGGATGACAACACTGGCGTGCTGCCCACGTTTAGCTCCGGCTCCAAGCAGCTTTTGCTTCTGAGTTTCAAGGTTCTGTCGACGACAGGTGTTTCCACTGCGATCCGTTTCACCGATAACCCAACGATACGATCGGCGTCGTCGGCGGTTGGCACTCCGTTGGATATCACTTACACGGACAGCAGTAGTGTATCCGCGGGCACTGGTGGCAGCGGAACCTCGGCCACTGCGCCTTCCATCTCAACCCAACCTCAGTCGCTGACGGTCACGGCCGGAGCCAGCGCGACCTTCAGTGTGGTGGCCGCGGGGACCACCCCGTTGACCTACCAGTGGGCCAAGGGCACCACGAATATCGCCAACGCGACGAACGAGAGTTACACGATTTCCTCGGCGTCTTCGACGGATGCGGGTTCGTATACGGTGAAGGTCAGCAATTCCGCCGGCAGCGTGACTTCCAACGCAGCCACGTTGACGGTGAATTCGCCCCCGCCGGTGATAAATAGCGCGTCGACGGCAACCGCGACGGTTGGCGAGACGTTCAGTTATCAGATCACCGCCAGCGACCCGGGCGCGTCCTTCGCCGCTACCAATTTACCAGCCGGTCTTTCGCTCAACCAGCTCTCCGGAGTCATCGGCGGCGTTCCGACGGCCGCGGGCACGAGACAAGTTTCGATCGTTGCGTCAAATTCGGGCGGCAACAGCCCGACGTTCACGCTGGCCCTCACCGTCAACCCGCGACCGCTGACCGTCACCCTGCAGGGGTCGGTGGCAAAAGTCTATGATGGCACCGATGCCGCCTTCGTTGGCGCCACAAATTACCAGATTAGCGGTCTGCTCCCGAGTGATGCCATTACGATCTCCAAGTCTTCCGGCAAGTATAACAGTGCTGCCGCGGGAGGGACGCTGATGGATATGGAGGGCGTGGTGCGTTCGTGGTCCATGGACTTCACGAAGCTCGGCGCCTTTGTGAACGGTAACCAATATTACGTTTGGACGAGAATCACCGCTGGCTTGGGTCTGTATGCGCAGAGTCCAACGCCTCCTCCCAGTTGGGGCAAAGCGCTCAACATCTCCGGGTTTACCTCCCTGAGTGGGGAGACGGGAGTTACTTTCAAGTTCGGCGACCTCTTCCTCAATCAATCTGCCTTCATCTCAGGCAAGGATGGCGTAAACGGCGGTATCACGGTTCAGGAGTATGTGCCCCAGTCCGGGGTGGCGACGCCCGTTGCATTTTACGACACCGCTGGTGTTTTGCTGGCGTCGGGTACGATGGAAAAGTTGGTTACAAGAGTAGTCTACACGACCGGTATCGCGACCGGCGAGGGGCGTTTCACCCTCAACGCGGCTGGAACATCAGCGAAGTCCGCTGCCTTCATGCAGGAGCTCGCCCAAGTCACCGGCGGCACCGGCAGGTTGAACTTCTTCATCTCGTCCTACGTAGCCATCACGGGAAATTCTGACTACGCGGATTACCGGAGCACAGGTGCTATTTCCTCCGCGGCGGCCACCGGCAAGACGGTGACGGTTTCGCTCGCGCCCGGCGATTTCACCGCGGGGCAAGGGACCAGCCTCGCGAACTACACGCTCCCCCAGGACCCCGTCTCGGGTGCGGTGGGCGTGATCTTGAAGGCCCCTCTGACCGCCAAAGCGGACAATAAGATCAAAAGGTTGGGCGCGGCGAATCCGCCGCTCACGATCACCTACGCGGGCTTTGTCAATGGCGAGACCAAGGCGGCCATCACGGAACCTTCGATCGGAACATCCGCGACGGCGGACAGCCCGCTGGGCGATTATGGGATCACCCTGACGGGCGGTTCCGCGGCGAACTATAGTCTGACGCTGCAGAATGGCGTGCTTTCGGTGGTGGCCAAGACGGTGCCGGTGATCGATTGGGTGCCGACCGGGCCGATTGTTTACGGCACGGCGCTGGGACCCACCCAGTTAAACGCGGTGGCGAAGACCCCCGAGGGCGCGAGTCTGCAGGGGACGTTGGTCTATACGCCAGCGAGCGGGGCGGTTTTGAACGCCGGGAGCCAGACTTTGTCGGTGACCTTCACGCCCACGGATGGCGGCCAGTACGCCACGGCCACATTGACGAACACACTGTCGGTTAGCCGCAAGTCCCTGACTTTGGCGCTCAAGGGGACGGTGACCAAAGTGTACGACGGGACAGCGGCGGCTACCCTTGCGGCGGCGAACTACGACCTGGCAGGCTTTGCGGGCTCCGAGAGCGCGACGGTGACCAAGACGTTGGGGGCCTACGACAACGCCAACGCCGGCACCGGCAAGAGCGTCAGCGTGACATCCCTCGGGGCGCAGGATTTTTCGCCGAGCCAAGGGACAACTCTGGCTAATTACACGTTGCCGACCTCTGCTGTGGGTCCGATTGGGGAGGTTAGTCGGAAGCTGCTTTCGGCTCAGGTACAGGGCCCGGTTTTGAAGCCGTATGACGGGACCACGGCGGCCTCTTTGACCGCGGCGAACTATGTCCTCGCCGGCGTCATCAACGGGGAGAGCGCGACAGTGAACCAGTCCGCGGCTGCGTTCGACACGGCTGCCGCCGGTACCGGCAAGACGGTGACAGCCACCTTGGCGGCGAGTAATTTTGTGGCTGGAGCGAACACGGTCCTGACCAACTACACCCTGCCGGAATCTGCCACGGGCGCGGTGGGCGTGATCGAGAAGAAGGCGGTGGCCGGCTCCTTCACTGCCGTGAACAAGGTTTATGACGGACTGGTCGCGGCGACCGTCGGCGAGCGAATCGTCACGGGCGCAGTCCAAGGTGATGATGTTTCACTGTCGGGCGGCACCGCCAGCTTCGGATCAGCCGCTGCGGGCGCTGGAAAGACCGTGACGTTGAGTGGCGCCAGCCTTTCCGGGAACAAGGCGTCGAATTACGCGCTTTCCGCGGTGGCGCCAACGACCGCGAATATTACCCCGAAGCAACTTACCGTCACCGGATTGTCCGCTGCCAGTAAGCCATACGACGGTTCCGCGGCCGCCGTTGTTTCCGGAACCGCCGTCTTGTCAGGCGCGGTTTCGGGCGACGACGTAGGTCTCGCGGGCACAGCTTCCGCCGCTTTCGCGAATTCCAACGCTGGCACCGGCAAGACCGTTGCAGTCTCGGGTCTCAGCCTGTCGGGGGCGGCCAAGGACAATTACACGCTCGCCCCGGTGTCTCTCACCGCCGACATCGCCAAGGTGCCTTTGACGGTCAAGGCGGAGGATCGCTCCAAGGGTTATGACGGGCAAATTTTCGCTTCGAGCGGCCACGCGGTGATCTTCACGGGGTTCATTCCCGGTGAAACCGCGGCCGTTTTGGTTGGTTCGCTGAATTTTGGTGGTGGCGCCGCCACTGCGACGAACGCGGGGCAGCATGCGATCACGCCGGGAGGCCTTACCAGCGCCAATTATGCCATCACGTTCATTGACGGCGCCCTCACCATTAACCGCCGTCCGCTCACCATCCGGGCCAACGACGACTCCAAGGTTTACGGCACGGTGAAGTCCTATGGGACCTCGATCGCCTTCTCCAGCCAAGGCCTGGTCTCCGGGCAATCGATCGGCTCCGTGACGATCACGCCGAGTGGCGGCGCCACGGCGGCTTCTCCCGCGGGCACCTACGATTTGGTTCCTACCGCCGCGGCCGGCGGCACGTTCCGAGCGACGAATTACGACATCACCTACCAAAAGGGCTCCCTGGTCGTCTCATCGTTTACGGTGACCGGCAATTTTGTCGCCGCCAACAAAACCTACGACGGCACCACCAACGCGGCGGTCGCGAGTCGCAGCCTGACCGGTGTGCGGAGCGGAGACGTGGTTGAGCTGATCGGGGGTACCGCCGCCTTTGAATCGCCGGGAGTTGGAAGTGGAAAGCGCGTTGTGCTCACGGGCGCCATCCTGACGGGTGCCAATGCCGGCAACTACGTGCTTTCCGCTGTGAATTCCTCATCCGCGAACATCACCGCGAAGGAGCTCACGATTGTTGGGCTTTCCGCCTCAAATAAGACCTACGACGGCACGAGTGTCGCGACGATCACGGGAACGCCGCTCCTGCAGGGCAAGGTGACGGGGGATGTCGTTGATTTGAGCGGCACTCCGGCCGGCGCGTTCGCGAGCGCTGGCGCGGGCAGTGCCAAGGCGATCATCGTCTCTGGCCTTGGCCTGGCGGGTACGTCGGCGGGGAACTACTCCTTAGCGTCTCCTTCTCTGACAGCAGATATCGCGAAGGCCGATCAGAGCTTGACGATCGTCTCTGCCCTTAAGCGCGCCGCGTCGGACCCTGATTTCACGCTCGATGTCGCCGCTTCCTCGAAGCTCAAGAACTTCACCTACGCGAGTTCCGTGCCTGCCGTTGCCACGGTTTCCTCCGCCGGCGTCATCGATCTGCTCACGCAGGGTACCACGGCGATCACGGTCACGCAGCCTGGGGATACCAACTTCAATTCCGCCTCCGTGACCGGAACCCTCTCTGTGGTGGCGTCCGGTCAAACGTTGGTTTGGGACGTAAGCGGTTTGAGCGGGAAAAAGTTTGGCGATGCCCCGATCACGTTGAGCGCGACCGCCAGCAGCAATCTGCCGGTGACGTTCACGAGTCTGAACCCAACGGTCGTCTCGATATCCGGGAACACGCTCACGATCAACGGGGCTGGCACCGCCGATATCATTGCGGTGCAGGCGGGCGACGCCAACTTCGGAGCGGCTGAAAGGAAGGTCTTGATGACCGTGGCGAAGGCGGCGGCAACGGTATCACTCTCCGGGCTGTCGGCGACCTATGATGGTTCGCCCAAGGCCGCCACTGCAGTCTCTACCCCGTCCGGCCTGAAGGTGAATATCCTTTATGGCGCGGCTCCCGGATCCGCAACCGCTCCCACCAACGCGGGCACCTATCCGATCTCGGCCACGGTTGATGAGAACAACTACTCCGGCGGCGACGCTTCCAAGACTCTGGTTATTAGCAAGGCCGCGCAGACCATTTCTTCATTCGGTGCCTTGGCGGCCAAGTCGGTTGTGGACGCAGCGTTCAACTTGGCGGCCGTGGCCTCCTCGGGTCTGCCCGTTTCCTACACCAGCTCCAACCCGCTTGTCGCCTCGGTGGTGGGAAGTGTTGTTACGCCCCGAGCGGCCGGTTCGGTTACGATCACGGCGCGTCAGGCGGGCAATGAAAACTACAACGCGGCCGCCGACGTCACTCAAAGCCTGGTGGTCGAGCCGCTTCCGCCCGAATTCTCCATCCCGGCTGCTTCCGCGGAGGCTATCCAAGGCAGTTTCTTCCTTTTCGGCCCGGTTTCGCTGAATCGGCTGTCGGCGCCGGCCACCTTCAGCGTCTCGGCGAATCTCCCGGCTGGTCTCAAGATTGACAGTGCGAGCGGTAACATCAGCGGTGTACCTACCTCCAGCAGTGAGACTCCGGTCGTGGTCACGATCACCGCGACAAACTCAAAGACGAGCACATCCAAGAATGTCAGTATTCTCGTCAAGCCGCCGGCGCCGGTGATCACTTCGGCGGCTGCGTACGTCGCCACCGCGGGAACGCTCTTTAAATACCAGACCGTGGTCACACCCTCCGCCGGAGTGACCTACTCAATCAGTCCCGCGTCTGCGCCGGCCGGCTGGAGTAGTCTCAGCATTTCCGGCACGGGAGAACTTTCGGGAACGGCCTTGGTCGGAGGCACGTTTGTCATCACCATAACCGTGACCAACGCGACCGGGTCGGCCAGTCTTCCGCTCGCAGTTACGGTTAATCTGCCGGCGGACGCCCCCGCCTACACCGGGGTCTCGAACCCCTCCGGTACGGCGGGTACTTCCTTCTCGTTCACTCCCAACTTCGGCACGAGTGTCCAGACGACTGCGTATTCCATTTCCGGGACCTTGCCGACCGGCTTGAGTTTCAGCACTTCGACCGGAGTGATCTCCGGCACCACGCAGGTCGCGGGAACCTTCCCCATTTCGATCACCGCGACGCGGGGCGGACTTTCGGCGACCGCTAACCTCTCCCTGGTCATCAATCCGCCGGCCAATGCGCCGGTCGCGATTGTTACCGGAGGAAACGTCCGCACCGGGACCGTGGGTACCTTGTTTTCCGTGACGGTCACGGGCGATCCGCTTCCGACGGGATTTACGATCGACGAAACCGCTCTCGCGAACGCCGGGTTGTCGGCGACCGGCCTAGCCTCCGCGACCGCGACCATTTCCGGTACGCCGACAAAGGTCGGTACCTTTTCAATTCCGATCGTGGCGCGGAATCTAACGGGCAGCGGGCCTGCCACCGATCTGGTGCTGACCGTCAATCCTCATCCGGATGCTCCTCAGGTCGTGAGTACCCCGTCGGTGACCGCCCGGGTCGGTGTGCCATTCACACCCTTTGTCCTTTCCGCGAAATCCGCCGGTACCGACATCGTGCCCCCAGCGGTCACGTTCGCGATGCTTGGAAACCTTCCGGCAGGACTCGGTTTCGACGGCTCAACAGGAGTCATCTCCGGGCAGCCGGCTTCGGGAACCGCGGGGGAATACAAGGTTGTTTTTTCCGCCACCAAGGTAGGAACGCCGGGTGCTACGGGTCTCGGGCTTGAAGTTTCCCTCATCGTTCTGCCCCCGCTTACCGTCCCGGAGATCACAAGCAACGGTTCCGCGGCCGGACAAGTTGGTCAGCCCTTCAGCTACGCGATCACCGCGACAAACGTGCCCACGGCGTACACCGCTGCGCCGCTGCCCGCCGGACTTTCGCTCAGCGGGGGTGTCATTTCAGGTGTGCCCACCTCGGCCACCGGCTCCACGCCCTTCAGCGTGACGCTCGCCGCCAGCAACGGGGATGGCGCCGGTAATCCCAAGACGTTGTTGATCTCCCTAGCCTCCGCGCCCGCCACTCCCGTGGTCACGAGCGCGCTTTCCGCGACGGGGCGCGTCGGATCGCCTTTCAGCTACAAGATCGACGCGAACGAGTCTCCCACCTCCTACGTAGCGCTGAACTTACCCAGAGGTCTCGCCGTCACTGTGGGCACCGGCCAGATTTTAGGTTCGCCCACTCAAGCCGGAACTTTCGTGGCCACGATCCGGGCGGCCAACGCCGCGGGCCTTGGCGCCGCGGAGTCCCTGACGATTTCAGTTAGTCCCGCGCTCAGCGCTCCGGCCATTTTGAGCGCGCCGACCGCACTAGGTGAAGTGGGCGTGCAAAGCAGTTATCAGATCACCGCGACAAACGCGCCCACGAGCTATTCCGTTGCGGGAAATCTCCCGCCCGGCCTTGCGCTGAATCCGACCACGGGTCTGATCAAAGGCAGCCCGACGCAGTCCGGCACGTTTGCTGTCGCGGTAGTGGCCACGGGTGGGGGCGGATCCAGTTTGCCGCAAAGCGTGCTTTTCACGATCAAGCCTTCGGCTCTCGCCCCCTTGGTGACCAGCCCTGGGACCGCCTCGGGCAATGTGGGTTCACCTTTCTCGTACCAAATCCAAGCCACGAATCCGCCGCTCGTCACTCAGGATGCCGTCAACCTGCCGCCGGGCTTGGCGGTTAATCCTTTCACGGGTCAGATCACCGGAACGCCCACCACCGTGGGCACAACCGTGGCGAGCCTCGTTGCGACCAACAGCGCCGGTGGTACTGGTCCGATCCGCGACCTCACTATCGTAATCGGTCCTTCGCTTTCGGCTCCCGTCATTTTCGGCGCCAAGTCGGTGTCCGGGCAGGTCGGAGTCTCCTTCAGCTATGGCATCACGGCCAGCGAGACGCCAACCTCCTACGAACTCTCCGGCGCGCCCGCCTGGATGCTGCTCAATACTGCTACAGGGGTCATCACTGGGACGCCGACGGCTCCGGGCAGCTTTGCGGTCTCCGCCGTCGCGCGGAATGCGGCGGGTGCCAGCGCTCCTCACCCGATGACGGTCAGCATTGCTCCCGCGGCGAACACCCCGGTCATCACCAGTTCCCAAACCGCTTCAGGAACGGTCGGAGTGGCCTTCGTGAAGTACACCATCGCCTCCAATCCGCTGGCGACATCCTACCTCGCCTCGGGACTTCCCCCGGGGCTTTCGTTGAATGGAACACTCGGTGAAATCACCGGTACCCCCACGGCTTCCGGCTCTTTCCCGGTATCCATCTCTGGCACCAACTCGAACGGGCAGGGTGCCACGGTGAAAGTTACGATCTCCATTAACCCCAGCATCACCTTCTCAAACTGAGATTCTAGGTTCTCAGCACTCCCATGAATTTCCGATTTTTCTCGCTCCTCCATGCGGGGTCCGTTTTCGCGCTCGCCGTCGCGATATCCTCCCCAGCTTCCGCCCAGGCGGTGATCAATGCCCCCTCGGGTAAGGTGGGCGTCGCCTACAGCTCCTATAAGATCAACTCGTCGGCTTCCGGAACCGTCGTTTACGCCGCGACCGGCCTGCCTCCCGGCCTCGGCATCAGTTCCTCGCAGGGCACGATCACCGGTACGCCGACAACGTCAGGGACTTACACGGGTTCGGTCTCGATCACCGATGCCAACGGGTTCGTCAATTCGGCGGCGATCGTGATCCCGATCGCTGCTGCTGAGGGCACGCCCTCCATTTCCAGTGCGGCGACGGCCTCCGGGACGGTGGGCTCCGCCTTCAGTGCGTACTCGGTGACAGCTACGGTGCCCTCGGGGGCGAATCCCGTCACGAGTTTCAATATTGGAGCGCTGCCGCCCGGCCTTTCCGCGGGTGGTTCCGCGGCCGCGCCGACTATCATCGGTACGCCGACCGCTGCAGGCGCCTATTCGGTCGCCCTCAGCGCCAACAGCGCCTCCGGCACGGGCGCGACCAGCACGCTAACGATCACGATCGCTCCGGCGCTCACAGCCCCGGTGATCAGCGGGAGCAACGTCCAGACTGTCGCGATCAACGGCCCCTTCAACTACCCGATCACTGCCAGCAATACTCCGACTTCCTTCGAAGCCTCGGGTTTGCCGGTGGGACTTTCCTTGAACTCCGCCACGGGTCAGATCAGCGGAACGGCGTCCGTCCCCGGAGTCTACCCCGTCACGCTCCGGGCTTTCAATGCCTCCGGAGCCGGCGCGCCGTTCACTCTGACGATCACGGTCGGTGCCCTGCCGGTGATTTCGAGTGCGACGACCGCCTCGGCGAACGTCGGAACGCCCTTCTCCTACACGATCACCTCCACTCCGGCGGCGACCAGCTACAACGTCGGCAATCTGCCTGCCGGGCTGACCGCCAACACGACCTCCGGTTTAATTTCGGGTACGCCCGCGGCAGCCGGCACCGCTAATGTTTCGATCAGCGCGAATAATGCCACGGGCACCGGCGCCTCGGTCACGTTGGCGATCACCATTGCGGCGGCCTCCTCCGGCGGCGGTAGTACCTCCGGCGGCGTCGTTGGGCCGGCGGTCTCCGCGCCGGTGATTGTTTCCGCCCCTTCCAGCCAATCTGTGGTTGAGGGCGCGACCTTGACCCTCGCGGTTTCCGCAACCGGTTCCGGTCTCAACTTCCAATGGTTCAAGGATGACCGGCTGATCATCGGCGCCCAGTCGGCTGACTACGTGATCAGGCCGGCGACAGCCGCCAGCGCTGGTTCTTACTACGTATACGTCTCCAATGCCGGCGGCGCCGTGAACAGCGCCAAGGCGGTGGTCACGGTCAATCCCGCGTCTCTGGCGGGGCCCACCATCTCCACCCAGCCGGCTTCGGCTTCAGTGGCGTTGGGGGGCTCGGTCACCTTTTTCGTGGTCGCCTCCGGTCCTGGCCCCCTTGCTTACCAGTGGCGCAAGGACGGCGCGGCGATCGCCGGTGCCACGTCTGCGACGCTCGCCCTGACGGGTGTCGCCGCCGGCCAGACGGGTAGCTACTCGGTCGTGGTGACGAATGCCGGAGGCAGCGTCACTTCCGACTCCGCCAGTCTCACCGTGGGCGCGGCCCCCGTCGCCGGAACCTATTTCGGATCCTTTGGCGGTGGTGCCGGATCCTTCGGCCTTCTCGTTCGTGCCGATCGATCCGCGGTTTACCTCGGTTACGTATCCGCCTCCAAGACAGTCCTGTTCAGCAAGGATTTCAGGGTCAGCTCCACGGGCAGTTTCTCCTTCACGCAGCGCGTCGGTTCCAGCGTCGCGGCTGTGGACGGACCCTACCGGGCGGCGGCCGACACCGAAGTCGCCGTTGCCGGAGTGATCTCGGCGGATGGCACGGTTTCCGGGTCGGTTTCCTCCCTGAATCTTTCGTTCTCCGCCCCGGCTGGGACCGCCACGGGCGCCACTGCTTTGGTGGCTGGTTTCTACGAGGCGGGTGCGGCCGGTAGCTCTGCGCAAAGCCTGACCCTACTTGGGACGGCGGGCGACGCTTTGGTGGTTAATGTCGGCTCCGGCACGGCCGACGGCGGCCGCGGAACGGTGGCCGCCGATGGCAAACTGGCGGTAACGACCGCGGGTAATGTTGCGGTCGCGGGCAGTGTCGCGCAGGGGGTGCTCTCGATCTCGGTCGGAACCACTCGTTACGCGGGTACGACGGACTCTCGTAATGGGCGCCTGCTTAACGTTTCCACGCGCAGCCTTACCGGCACCCCGAGCGATACCTTGATCGTTGGTTTTGTGGTCAGCGGCTCGGATGCCAAGCCGGTGCTCATCCGCGGCATCGGACCCACCCTTGCTGGCTTCGGTGTCGGTGGAACACTCTCGGCGGTGCGTTTGGAGGTGTTCCGCGGCCAGACGTCGATCGCCGTTGGAACCGATTGGGGTGCCGCCGCCAATAATCCTTCGGAGGTCGCCGCGGTTTCGGCCCGCGTCGGCGCCTTCGCTCTGCAGACGAACAGCCGTGACGCCGCGCTTGTGCTCAATCTCGCTCCTGGCGCCTACTCTGCCGTGGTCACCGGTCAGTCTGGTGCTTCTGGAGTGGCTCTGGTTGAAGTGTACGATGCCACGGTCGGCGCTATTCCGCTCGCCCAGCGTGTCGTGAACGTCGCGACTCGCGCTACGGCGGGCGCGGGTGACAACGCCCTCATCGCCGGATTCTACGTGGGCGGATCGGTTCCGAAACGCGTGCTGATCCGCGGCGTCGGCCCGGCCCTCGCGCAATTCGGCGTCGCCGGGGCATTGGCCCGCCCACAGCTCTCGGTTGCCTCGGGCGCGACGGTCCTCGCCCAGAACGCCGGCCTGTCCGCTTCCGCCGAAGCCTCCGCCATCGCCGCGGCCGCCACCCAGGTGGGTGCGTTCGCCCTCCCAGCCAACGCCGCTGATGCCGCGATCCTGATCAACCTCGCCCCCGGCGCCTACACCGCGCAGATCTCCAGCGTGGGCGGTACCACGGGCGTGGCGCTCATCGAGGTGTACGAGGTTCCCTGAGAAACCCGAGAGGAGGCCGCCGCGATCGCCGTGGCCTCCGCTGTCGCCGCCGACTAGTTGTCGTTTGCGCCGACGCGGTTCTGCCCGGCAGAGGGTTCCAGCCCCGGTCCCACGAGGACGTTTCGCAGGCCGAAGGGTGGCTGGCCAAGCGTCGAGCCGATGCCGCGCAGCAGAACGGAATTAGCGGCTGCGCCGGCCGCCGGGAAGCTCGCGGTCAGCGCGCCGCCTCCGGCTCCGACCCCGGTGCGGATCGAGATTTACAAGGCGGGGCCCAGCGGTGGCTGTCCGGTCGGTGGGGTTCTGCGCGGTCATGGGGAGACGTGAGGCCGAACGACCCGTCGAAGGTGGCGAGCAGGGGGCGGGGCGACTTCATAAGGGCACTTCTGAGTGATTTTTGTAAGCGTCCGGCGGGCACCCCGGAGCCGGGCGGCGTCGGCCGGGTCTGCGTGGCAGACTCCGAATCCTCGGGTCTCGGGGAGAGGAATTCCGGTTGTAGGCCGGGCATCCGCACGGGTCGGCTGCAGACCGAAATCGTCGAGTCGTTCATCGAGTGGTCCGCGGATATAATTCCGCAGGATGCTATTAATTTGCTATTTGCATTCGCTTCCGATGGCGTGGTCTTCGGAGGAATCGTGGCTCAAGGCGGTTCGCTGCATTGTTTTCTGCCGGTCACGCTGGCCCTTGAGGCCGGCTATCAGCCTTCTGGCAGGCGTCGTTTCGCTTTCTGCCTCCACGCCGATAAGGGTGATTGACGCCAAGGCGAGCCGCCAAGCCGTGCTCCTCCGCGGCGACGGCGATCCGCTGGCACGGATGGTGTCTGATCAGTTTGCTTATCTCCGCCTGCGGGACCAGGAGGAGACGAAGCAGGAATTCGTCGCGGGTGTAAGCTCCCGAAAGCCCGCCGACCAACGCTGCGAGGAAAGCGGGTTGAGGGTGCGTCAAGTCGGCCCCGAGGGTGCCGTTGGAACGGGCCCCGTAGTCCAACGAAAGTGAGCAGAGGCTGGCTGGCTGGCGCGATCGCGACTCCCGCTTTCACGCGCTTTGGCAACGGAAGGAGGAACTTAGCGCCTCGAAGCGTTCAGTCCATCGTCCCACCCCCTTCAAGGGGAGGGACGGGAGCCGGCCTATGGCTTTGGGGTTGGGCAACGCTGAACTTTGGAGAGCTTGGCTAATCCCGATCTCACACGTTTGAGATTGACGAAGCGAGGGCCTGCTGGCGACCTCTCGCGGTTGTGACGCCCACGATCACCCAAAAGGATATCGCTTCCCGGCTGGGGGTGTCAGTGACGTTGGTCTCGCGGGTGTTGGGGGGGAAGGCGGAGGAGATCGGGGCGGCGGCGAAGACGGTGGCGTCGATCCGCCGGACCGCGGCGGATCTGGGATACGTGCCCAACGCGACGGCGCGGATCCTGCGCGGGGTGTCGAGTCGGACGCTGGGGGTGGTGGTGTACGATTTCGAGGACCCGTTTCTGGGGGCGCTGATCGGCGCGCTCCAGCGGCTGGCGCACCGGGGAGACCACACCTTGGTGCTGACGGGGTTTGAGCAGCGGCGGGAGAATCCGGACGCGCTGCGTCCGCTGGTCAAGCACGGCATCAGCGGGCTGATCATCGTGGGCAGCGGCGGGCGGGAGGACTGGCTCGAGGCTTTCCTGGCCC
>Ga0194130_10006667_pt1 | contig 13221 bp, 9 predicted proteins | sample TA2KigsurfametaG_FD_160084 | JGI IMG/M metagenome (GOLD analysis project Ga0194130, IMG submission 160084) | Freshwater microbial communities from Lake Tanganyika, Tanzania - TA2015050 Kigoma 12 surface | ecosystem: Environmental > Aquatic > Freshwater > Lake | place: Tanzania: Lake Tanganyika... | reverse complement strand
GTCATCATCATCATCATCATCATCATTGTTGTCGGTCCCACCATGATTACCCTTTCTAATCTAGTACCATTTGAACTGGTTGGTTGTTGTTGTTGTTGTTGTTGTTGTTGTCGTTGTTGTTGTCGTTGTCGTGGTCGCTGTCGCTGTCGCTGTCGCTGTTGCTGTTGCTGTCGCTGTCGCTGTCGTTTTGTCCTCCTCCCTCTCATTATCATCTTTATGCTGCATCAATCGACGTCGCCCTTATCGTTGTTGATCCTCATCATCATCGACATCATAATCGTCGCTCTCTTCATGCATCATCTTCCTTGTCGTATTCGATCATCATTGTCGCTTTCATCATCATCCTCCTTATCCCCGTCACCACCATCATCATCATCGTCGTCATCATCAAAGTCATACTAAACACTCATCATCGTCGCTAATCTCATCATCGTCGCTGATCTCATCATCGTCGCTGATCTCAGCATCGTTGCTACCATAGTTGATCCTCATCATCATCGCCATCATCATCGTTCCTCTCTTCATGCATCATCTTCCTTGTCGTATTCGATCATCATTGTCGCTCTCATCATCATCCTCCTTATCCCCGTCACCACCGTCACCGTCCTCGTCATCATCATCAAAGTCATACACACTCGTCGCCATCGCTAATCCCATCATCGTCGCTGATCGCATCATCGTTGCTACCAGTGATACCTGCACACCGTTCTGGTTTTTTGTCGGAGTTAGGTTGGTTGTCGACGTAAAATAAGCCAACAAACAACAGCTTCTCGTGAAAACAACACGCGAAAATTACGCTGATAGAAACCGATTTGATTCGACCAAATGGGCCCAGTAGACCTCACTGGGTATTGTTCGTGACCGTGACTTGTTTATTGGAACCTCCTTTCTCCTCCGTTCTCCTCTATAACAAGGCATACTAATCGTTACGAGTAATTCCAGGTGCCCCTTCATTTATGGAAACAAAACTCCCCCGGTTCTCAATACACCAAGTTACTTATAATGACGTTAGTAAAAGATATAATTCGTTAAATATGAACAGAAAGTGAAACTCCCGCCAATAAAATCCTCTTAAATACCGACTTACAGTATGTTTCCCACCAAGAATCCAACTTATCAATCATTAACCGAAACCAAATTCCCGTAGTTCTCATTGTACCAGCATGTTACTTAAACCATGTTGGTCAACCCAATAATTCGTTAAATATGAACAGAAAGTGAAACTCCCGCCAATAAAGATCTCTTAAATACCGACTTACAGGAAGTTTCCCGCCAAGACTTCACTAGGGAATTGTTAAATGATCGTAACCGGTACTTTTACAATGTAGGCTGCATGTGTAACCCTAAGTAGCCATGTTGAAGTTCACATGCCTACCTCATCATCATGAAAGAACATGCCCTACAACGCCGGAGCAGGTCTCCAAGAAAGGTGCGCATAAATCAATCCCAAAATAGTTGACAACCGCTATAAGAACAGCCAGGTGTGCCGGAACAGCCAGGAAAAGGACATAAGGCACATTACTGTTGTTATTGAAGCACGCATACCTTTACTTATTGTTGCAGGTAAGGAATCAAATTATCGTGATACGATCGAACACTATAACATAGGGGTAACTTTGTGTAGGATTCTACGATGGCCGGGACGGTACGCTGACTCCAGGCAGCCGCCCAACTGGAGTCAGCGTACCGTCCCGGCCATCGTAGAAATTCCACGCCATCGCGGAATGGCGGTAAACCCCCCAAAAAAACGTTACTCACCATCGTTTTCCTGTCAACACCATCACGACTCCCCTTTGCACCTTTCTCTCGCCCGATGTCGTCTTCCAACAACAACCCACCCACCACCGGCCAGATCGATGTACTGAATGATGCCGGTGACAACAATCAACATACTAGCGAAATCATCCGGAAGAAGTTCAAATGGGCCCTAAAAAAAGTGGAGAGATCGGAACAGGACGGAGGGAAGAAAAGGAAAATAAGCGAGGCAACTGGCGAAGATGAGGATAGCACAAAGGCTGGTGATGGCGCCTCGCTGACAGAAGAAGAATTAGTCGGATTGATCCGAAAGTGGCAACCGCAACGGGACATCATTTGTCTTTATGTCCGCTGGGGACGGCAACTTCGACGAAATTTCAATCTTGATTCCATCGCAACCTTGTTATCCCTATCCCGTCAATGTGGCTACAAGCCCTACGACTTCCTACCTAAAGTGAAGACGCTATGGATTCATCCGTTTGCTAAAGCCTCGTATGGAGTTACATTTCACTTTGCGGTTGCATCTAATCGCAAAGATGTAGACGAAGAGAAGTTGAACAAAGAATTTCTTGGGTTATCAGTTACGCTGGCCCTGCTACAAGAGCAGGTCACAGAATCGCCAAGCATTCTTGGCAAGACAGGAATGCGACAGTCAGGCCCACGCACAGCGAAACGGATCAATGTCTGCGTCGATTGGTGCGAAGAAGAAGAAGAAGAAGGTAACCCATTCCCGGATCATTTCATCACGGCCCATCCCACAACAGAATTCCACACACCCCAAGGTCTTCTAAATCGAATTTGGGTGTCAATGAGTCATCGTTGGGCAGCCCTTTTCTTGATAGAACATCTATTTCGTGGCGAGGAGAAAGGTTCCCACTGGTCATATGTTGATGCGTTGGTGTACTCTTTCCAAATGATGGCACCATGTGGCCCTGGGCGTTATGAGTTCCTATTGCCTCTTGTGGGTTACTGCCTCAGATTTGCAAACCAGGAGTCGATAATTTCAAAACGAAAATCACTACGTGACATTCAAAAAAATCCCTCTTTGTTCCTCAAAGTCGGTGACGATTACGCGAAACAAAAGTCAACGGATGCAAAAGCGCAAGTCATCATATCTTGCTTTAAAGCGGTGCATGAATCCATATCCCAACAAAGGTACCACAAATTGTTGTACTACCGAAAAACACCATGGCTCACTAGATGGAATATGCTCCGTGCCTATATTTTTCATTTTTGGCTTGAATCTGTTTCAAATGCCGACCTGAAGAGCAGTGTTGTAAGAGGTTTATCCTCCGCTGCGGAAGCAACACCGACGCAAAAGAAGAAATTGGACATTGACCAACCGCACGATCTTGACAGCATCCGTCTTCCTTATGACATACCTCAAGGTCGAAGATCTCCATCTAGTTCCGCCAGAAGCAAAAAGATATCGGATGGCCCCCCCTTATGGCTAAATAATGACGACACCAAAGGACCATCTTCTGTCGAAGCTGTCGACGTTGATGTTGCAGACATTGGTAACTTGACTGTCCTTCCAAATCAAGTAATGAAGAACGTCAACTGGACCACCATGCGTCTCATATCGCAATCGGAATTATGTCGTTTCGTGAAGTCATATCTTGTTATCCATCGACAAGATGGATGTGACGTTGTGTCTGAACTGTCTCCTCTGGAAGTATATTCTGCCAACGACCTGCATGATCTAACACACAGTCGTATTTCCGGCAAGCCACCTTTCATCCCACAGAAAGAAAAATTGAGTCGAGTCACACTCCGTATTGATGCCGAAGCTGAGTACTACATAGATGCTTCTGGGAAGACTTTCCACATATCCCGAAAAGGAAGTGAAAGTTTCGACGAACATTCACGGCACCTCCCCCCTCTGACCAACGTACAAGATTTGTGCCAGGCGATAGTCGAACATGGAGTAATAGACAAGAAGCGAGCAGCCGGTCAATACCGAATGAACATAGGCAACGGAGGACTCAACTGGGTGAACGGTGCACCATGCCTACTTCATGGTATGAAGTTTGAAGAATTGTTGAGGAAAGACGATAGGTTCAACGCCACCGAAATTTTACAAACCATTGGTCGAGTAACAGAGTTCAGCTGGTATGTTGCGAGTTCCTTGCAGGAACAAGCCGCTGATCATCCCATGGCCCCGGACACGATAAGAAAACAAATGTACGCCAGACATCTGAATGAATATCTAAGTATGGACAACGAAGTGGGTTTCGAGGACATAACCTTGGTTGTGTCCTCCTTACATCCGATCATTCATTCCGTGAGGGATCATAAGGATGTCATGAATGACACCCTATCAGGGTATACGCGGACTGTGGCTTTCAACATGGTTATGATAGATGACCATGACAGGGATCATCCAACAGTACTTCATTTTCAAGTCATCGGTAACTTCCGAAAAGTCATAGGGGATTATGTGGTCTCGTTTCGCCAGTATGTCTCACCAGTTGCCAATCATGCCAGACAATATATGGATAAATGGAACAAAAGGATACATGACATCTTTGGAGGTAGAACAAAGAAAAAGCTACCAACTGTTTATGACCGGACTTCCTTTTTCCTGGACGACATACTACCGTATACCACAATACGAATCTCAGAAGAAGGCAAACACAAAGCTACACTGTATGGCGAGTACCTATTGTCTGAAGTGGGTATATCGCGAACTATGTCGTTGTCGATGTTCATCGATCCTATTGTCAAGCTACAAGAAATCCTGAAAACGGATCAACTCATTGAGTTGGCTCTTGCGTGTTCGTATCTTTCCAATCCTTTTTGGTTCGACCGGACTATGACGTCGTTGCTGCAACGCGTACAAGACGAGAAGGGGACATTCCGGTTTCAGTTGCATCCATTCTATGATTGGTCTACTACAACAATCGAGGCTTTCGGTACATGGCAAGGCGGACCTCACAACCGGTGGTCGCCATGTGGTGGTAACAAGGAAAGTATTCTTGAAACGTTTGGGGCACATCCCGACGCCACGGAAGAAGAGAAGAACCGCGGAGAAAGGAGATTATCCAAGATTGTCTCCATTCTATGGGACTATATGCAATGGATCAATGCTTTACAGGGCAAAGGCAGTTCGCCGATACAAGATATGCCATTGGTGGTCATTAGGAAGGCGTACGATGTAACCATCAAGAAAATCACGGACGTGGCATCATGTCAGTTTAGTCATTTCCGTCTTGGTATCCTAACTACGATTCTGTCTGGGTGTGGACTGTTGAAGCCCGGGCGTCATCTACGGCACCTCATGTTCCCCGTGAAAGGAACTGCATCGTACAGACATTTGTCGCATCCAGTTGCGGACGTAATGTCTAAAGAGAAGGCCTATGCCCTTGGAACAAATGTAATTGACGAATCTGTTTCGAACGATGGCAAGGGCTGTGTTGAGGAGGCACACCACGACTCTTTCATGATGCATTTATCCTCCAATCTTGGGTTCCAAATCTACTGTCGAGATGAGATGGAGTGTATCTTGTGCGAGAGTCATCCTATGAGAAGTCTGAGTTGCAGGGACTGGTTCCGTAAGGGAGGCACGCTATATGACTGCGATAGTACAGGTAATTTCTTCCAAAAGGAGTACGGCCAAGACACGGAGTGGAGGAAGATGAAGTCACCGGAATATACGTTCGCATACCTGGGCATGACAACAAAGAACGTTTTGTACGTCGTCAAAGACTCGAAGTTGGCCAAATACGCGTCTCAGTTTGGGAATGAGCTAAGGGACGATGAATCTGTGAAGAGATTGAGAATCAATGGTCGGATGTCGAAGACATCAAGCTATAATGTCGTATTCAACGACAATTCAAGTCAGTCCAATAGGTTTTGCCACACAAGTGTCCAGAGCGCCGACTTCTACATGGGGTCAGTCATCAAGAGCACTGATATCAGTTCATTTTTTGTTTTAGGTGACGGCGAAAACGCAGTGGCCTCGGATACATGCAACGACTTCGACGATTTCAAACACAGTACACTTCTTGTTGATTATCTTTCAACGTTGTCAACGTCTACGTCTACTACCCCTACTGAATTGGCCGCTGCCAGATACCACCGTGATCCAGACATCGACGACGAAGAAGTATCCTTCTTCCCGGGACACATCGACAAAGCATTCGTACATTCCGCATGGTTTGTCCCAGTTGGAACGGCATCCTTCTTTACGTTAATGGCCGTCCCACGACATCTTCAGGTTACCCAGAACGAATATTCGACGAAATCTTTCGACGATTGGATCACAACTTTGTCGAGTGAAAGTCGACAAAGGGTGGATGATTTCATTCTTGAATTCGATGCACAGGCGAAGAGAGTTATGAAACAGGAGGATACACTTGACCGCCGAATCTTCTATAACGAATGTGGCTCTCTGCTTCGCTTTCCGGCAAACCTTTGTTATCATGCGACAATAACTCCAAAACGAACTAATGGGAACAAACGGGACTTGTTTATTTTCCATCCTCTTGACGGAATTGGTCGTGTAACGACATAAGCAATGAATGATATTAAACGTAAGTGCTGCACATTCCACCGGTTAGTATTCTTATGAAAAAACTAACATGTGTTTATCTCTTTTGTCGGTAGAGATGTTTTTTCTTTCCATTCTTTATTTTATAGTATACGTGACTGTTTTGCGACACTTTACTTTGACACTTTACTTCGGTTCTTTCTTTTGGGACTGTGTCCTACTTATTCTTTCTTTGGTTGCTACGCACAGGTTTCGTCAGCTCCTCAAGGAATGTGCCCTACTTATTCTTTCTTTGGTTGCTACGCACAGGTTTCGTCAGCTCCTTGAGGGATGTGGCTTCCATATACCTTTGGTACGTCTCCCGGACTTCCGTCAACCATTTGGGGTCACTCAAAGAATTGTAACCCTTACGTGTGGATATCTTTCTTTTGGTGTTGCTTTCTGCGAGGCACTGGTTAATTGCCATCCACATATAGGACCAATGGTTACGGGGTAGGATATAAGTGATGCCAAGCGATTCAGGATCAAGGACGTTTTCGTTGGGGGCGATTGGATAGCAACATATAGGACTGTCAATGGACGCGACGGAAACAACGTGAGTCCTGGGATTTTTCCTCCCCGACCTGTCGACTTCAAATTCCATCTGGAAACTTCTTGTAAGGAGCGTTGAGAAACGACCAGGTACTGTCCCTTCTGTCTTTTCGTCGACTGCGTGAACGAGGGCCTTCAGTTCGTCGTCGTCGTTGTCTCCGTCACAATCCTTGTTACGATAGAAGCAGATACACTTGGCTGGTATAAGGGACGTACTGTCGTCGTCGTTCTCCCAAGCCACGATGGCGTAGTCATACCATGGTCCCATCTTGGCATAATTCGGAGACGCCCTCACATGGCAGTTATTTCGGAGGATCAATTCATTGAATATCTCAAAGCGTTTTGTTCGGGGATGCTTCTTTTTCAATTCACAAATGATGGACGCGTCGATGGTTCCTGATTCTTTGTCGGGTTTCTTCGGATTCTGGAACCTGTCATGTGCAGTTAATGTGTCTTCTTCGACGTCATAAATGAAATGAGGAAACTTCCGAGCCGTTCGGTCTACGGCTCCTTGTGAAGCAGCACTTTCATCGCCGCCGATCCTAACAAGCTGCTTTCGCTCTTGTTCTTCCAAGAAGAGTGAGAAACTGTCCATCAGGCAGCGGTTTTGAAGCCTTGACATGGTTTGTGCGACAAATGTCTTTCCACTTCGCTGTTGTGCTGTCTTCGATATCCCCTTCGCTTCAGTTTTCAACAACCTCTCACCGGTCTCGCAACAAAAGTGCATTACTGTATTCATTTCTATAGTATTTTCGGCCATTCGACACTGTGAATGAATTTTTGGAAATCGGGAATCGATGGTTGCGTTGCCCCGATATATCAACTTTTGGAAATACTCGACCACATAGCGATTCCCAGCTCTTATGTTATTGTGATGTTTTTGCAAGAAATGGGGAAGTGACCATCCGTATTTACAGAATGCATGGTAACACAAGACATATTCCAAGAATATGACGAGTGTCGACATATTAGTTGTGAGTACCGCTGCCGATGGACCCTCTCCTTTCTTAACAGGCTTCCTCAGGAGATGTTTACTGGTTACCCCTGCGACTGGAAGAAGGCGATTTGAGCTCAGTAACGATTTCAGTTCATTCATCTTTCTTTCCTTGAGTGCGACCGTTCCTTGTTTCAACGACGCGGCATCCGGATATGCATCGTAATCATCCAACTCGGTGTATACATTTCCTTCTTCGCCTGTTCCTGTTCTTGCGATACTGGTTGATGGGTAGCTGTCGGGGAAATTTGTGTTCTTGAATATTTCCGATGCGTGCCATAACAGTTGGTTTATTTGGAACGTGTCAAGTTGATCCATCATTTCTGTGTCAAATCCGTGTCGGATCATTTGTTGAAGTGTGTGTTCAACGGCTTCATCATCTAACGTATGCATATGCTGTTTAAGGTAAAACTCTGGGATTTTCTTTTCCTTATGATCCTCTTGCGAAGATTTCTCATTCGTGTCGGTTTTTCTTTTTTTTTTGGAATCACTTGTTCTGAGGCAGGCGGATCGGTTGGTATATTGTCAACATATTTCTGAATCTGTCGCGTGTGACCCTGACGGATTCTTTCCCGAATAACTGGATGTTGTAGGGAGAGGCTTAGGGCTAACAGACTCCCAACACGTTCACCGGATGTCATCAGGGTCTGATTGGAGAATCCGGGCTGGAGTCTCATACGAGGATAATCGTCGGAGACTGAACATTTATGTTTGTCTAACATAAGTCGGGTCAAGTCTTCGATGTCATGGTTTTCTGCTTTCGTTAGGCCACCATATACCGTTTCTGTGATGTAAGCTATCATTCCTGCTTCCACACTATGCATGAAATCATCAAATGTCGCGTCGTGAATCCCAGCGGACCATGATCCAAAGTCAATACCATCAAATGCGTTCTTAATCGGATGCATTGAGAAAGGGTGACGAAGTATGCAACGGAACATATTCCGTTTCTTTGTCAAGTAAGTCAACGTCGTTTTCTTTTCTTGTTTCGTAAAATTGTCTCCGGCCATATTGCTTTGTATTTCTTCTCTTAACATATCATTCGTTTTTGATCCTTCTTTCAACAAAAGGTTAATGGTATCCATATCAATCTTCTGACATTGGTGATGGGGGTCGTCGACGTGGAGATAAGAGCACATACAGGAACGGTGTACTCTACCTGCACCACCAGAATTTGATTTGACACGACCACATAACGTATCTTGCGACAGTTGGTCACCCATGACAATCATCAGGGGGACATAGGCTATTCGCCGGACAACTTGTCCGTTAGGTAGCTTCACAGAGACTTCAGGTGGATTCTCCTGAGCTGCACGGACACCTTCGAGTAAGAACGAAACCATCGGGTGATAAGTTTCAATTGTTGGTGAAGCAGCGTCATCTTCCAAGCCGGTGATCTTCCTTTGAGGAACGAATCCAATCGGACGCCAGCACTCTCGTTTTTCTCTGTCGGCTCGGGGGATGGCCGCAAGTGTGAAAATTATAGGCTCAAGAGGATACCGTTGGTTGACGTCGGTTCCTGTTTTGTCCATGTAAATATTCATGGGAAGCATGATGTGTTTTTCTTTGTCAAAGTCACGGTATTTTTCCATCTGGAATGTCTTCTCCATCCATGCAGTGTTCCACAATTCATGTTCTGTACCGGGTGGTATTTGAACAACCCCTTCCCCTGAGTGGTCAATGGGAAGTATGATGTGTATGTTATCCTGGCATCCATGAAGTAGGTCTTGAAGCATATCAACAAAATTGAAGCGAAAGATTTCCTGGTCAGCTACAATTCCGGCTTCAATTCGGGGAACCGTCTTGCATGTCCCTAGCCGGTGCATTAGGGTTTCTCTGGTAACTGCTTTCCTTACGTTGAAGCCACTGTTCTTGGTAAGCTTTTTGAGAAGCGTCATTAACTTGTTGTAACAATAAAGGGGGGCTCCAACCGAATCTAACAGCGACATTATCTTAAAACAGGCTATTTCATGGACTGTTATGTGACTGAACCGATGCTGATTATCATCCCAGTCAAGGCCAAGAGGCGTATTCGTATCACCGTCTTCTTCCATCAAGGCGTCCGTATCCGTATGGGTTGTGGTCCTACTATCGTCATCTGTCTGTGCTTCTTCGTCATCAGAAGACTCTTCTTTGTAATTGAAGGTGAAATCAACTTCTTTCTGGACTTCTTCCATCATCACGAACGATTCATCGTCATCGTCATTATCGTCGTTTCTAACACCCTTTTGCTGCTGGTCCCCAGTGTAAGCATAGACATTGGCATCGACATCATCTGGAAAGATACCATTTGGGATTGGCATTCCCATCCCAACACCAGTACTATCAGAGGAGAACCATTCAATATTGGGGGGAGGCTCGTAACGGATTTCTCTACCAGGTGGAGATGAGGCCGAAACATCTGAAGAAGACGAAGATCCTAAGTCATTTGGACGAGCTGTTTGTCTAGCTCGAGACCTTGCTTTCTTGTTTCTTTTCGTTGACCCACCCATGGAGACCTAATTCGATTCGAAGTGTTCTTGGGGGTCGGTTTTGATGTCCTTGGAATTGATTTCGAGACAACAAGAAATGATTTTGATGACACCAGACATGATTTTTTTCAAGCCAAAATGATTATGAGGATCTTGACACTTTGTGATGACGTACGAAGAAAGAAATAATGTTTGGAGATCACGGTAAGCTACAAATCATGTGTACTGCGTCTTTACTACTATACGTATGTAGTCATGGGGAGCTCACCGGGTTGAACTTTCTAAGTACATATAGGTTCAAATTCAAATACATAGATACACTACGCATACCCAGGCATGGCACACTTGATACTCCTGTTTTTGTTAAGCCCCACATGCAAATGAAACTCAAATTTGCGGGGGGAAAATTATATACAGCAAGGCCCTTTTTGCATATCACGTACACAGATTGTGCATTTCTCTGTTGTCATCATGACGGGAGAGCAACAACTTCCTCCTCAGCAAAATGTAAATCCTCTTCCACAGGATTTGACGGATACAAAGTATTTCAAAGCAATCAATAACAAGAATGGTGTCCGGAGGGATATGGAGGCAATGTGTAAGTTTGTCCGTGAAACCCTTTTCTATGCATTGATTCATGATGCAAGAGGGGCAGGGACTACCCCCGAGGATGAGGTTTTGAAGGAGGGAGGGAAGGCTTGTAACTCATTCGTAAATTCATTCCTGAAATACAAAGAAAAATTAACAAATACAGAGTTAATTGGAGCCTCGATTGCTGAACGAGAGCACTACTTGAAAGACTTGTGGAAAGAGGGTTTAAAGACAAAAAAGGCAAAGTATAATGTGCGGAGAGCTTTCAGCAATGAAAAATCTGCCGTCTATGCAGGTATTTCAGAAAGCTTTAAGAGTACGTTGCTATAGGACAGTGATCTCACCAGATATTGATTTCTTATTCATTGCCACCATGCTTTGTTTTTCTTTCTTCTCACATAGGATTCGTACATTCATGTGTCGTAAATAAAGTCCCATTTCCTGCTCTTGAATCCTTTGAGGATCGGATTCGTTTCCCGAAAAGATATTTTATCTTCTTTGATGTGTTCGTCCGAGCAGGCCGACATAACAGGGCTCTCTGGATGCATTACATCCAACGTGATAAGGGCCAGAACGAAATGCGATTCGGACCTGCCATCTTTGAGGCACACGTCAGGACTACGATGCGAGAGAATTATTTCAAGTGGATCTTTCAGCAACTGTCGGACATAGAAGACGTTACTGATGAGGATGTCCAGAAGTTCCAATTGGAATACGATGAGGATGTTTATACCAAGCTGCCAAAAACACTGGCCTGTACTCACAAGGAGGTTACAAAGTTCCCCTTTGAGGACTGTGAAATCTATTATGGTAGGGAACGTCGTGTTGTCTGTCCTCCTCGAAGGGAGCCACCAGATAATACAAATCCACCTGAAGAGATAGTGGCAAGAAGAACCAATGCCGAACCACAGGATGAACAAGGCGACGAGAGTGATGATGATGATGAGGATGATGGCGGTTACTGTTCGGCAACGAGTACAAGTGATGGTCTACGGTCCCTTCCATCGTCTGCCGGAACAAGAAGTATCAATCCGGCATCATCCCCGGAAGGATCGGCTGCTCCCACAGGTCAACATGAAGACCACCACAAGTTTTATATTGTGGACAAGAATGTTGACAAGCCTCGATTCAAGGCGATTCGGGAGAAACAGAGGAGTGACCTTCGAGCTCTGATAGAGGAGAAAAGAGTCCAGCACAAGGACATCATCCTCTCATTGAAGGAAAGCGTGATGAATGTGAGACGGGAAAAACGAAAGGATACGACGAACGAGAACGATCCAAAGGCTAGAGAGGCCATTGCAGAGGTTAAGAAGAATCTCCGACTCTTCAAGGACACGGGCGATGTCGAGTCATCAGAAGGCCCTGCCAAAAAGAAATACAGACGATCCATGGATAACCAAACCAGGTTGTCAGATGCTAAGGTGTCCTTCTTTGCAAAAACCAGTGACGCATTGAGGATGGAGGAGACAAACGGATTGCGGAAATCATGGGAAATGCTTTACAAACAAATATGGAATGATTACATATTGGCTCCAAAAGAGCCTGTTTTTCATAGTGAGCCAATACCAACCGTAAATGACATTTCACGATATTTAGAGGACGATGTGGATCGGATGCTCATGGATTCCATGAATGCTTACGAGGAAGTTTGAAAATATAGATTCATAACCAATGAATTAATGAAATAATCATTTGTTTTCTCTCAAAATATATTGTTGGGTATGCATAATAATGCCAGTATACGGAAAAACAAAGATGATACGAGATACGATTCATTATTGACAGTGTTACCAAAAAGAATTTATTTAAAATAAAGTGGATTAGAGTGTAACAGTAATGATGTTTTCATAATGTGGCCTGAAGTAGATATTCGAAGTTGATTTACTTAGACCGGATTGATAGTGGATAAAGGGTATTGTGTACTCACTGTCTTTTCTGATTATGTTTTTGGTAGGTTGTTTTCTATTTCGGTATCTTGTTTTAGATTCATTGATGAATTATGGTGTTGACAAAGATGGAAAAGTAATCGAGACCTGATTATGACATTACATGGATGAGGTAAAATAATGGCAACATGATTATGCAAAGCCGAACATGATTTTGAATTCCGGGACTGATTATGAATTTCGTTAAATACTTGTATAGTACAGGGCTGATTCTAAAATAAATCAATGATAAAAAGAGAACGTGATAATTAATTCATAATGTGTTGATTATAAAAGAACGAAAAAATTATGAGTTTTGGTTCGCCATAACAAAATAATTCTGAGAGAGTCAGGCGAGCTTCAGTTAGAATCATATCAGACACTAGTTTTCTCTGTAGCTGT
>Ga0194130_10006663_pt1 | contig 13225 bp, 13 predicted proteins | sample TA2KigsurfametaG_FD_160084 | JGI IMG/M metagenome (GOLD analysis project Ga0194130, IMG submission 160084) | Freshwater microbial communities from Lake Tanganyika, Tanzania - TA2015050 Kigoma 12 surface | ecosystem: Environmental > Aquatic > Freshwater > Lake | place: Tanzania: Lake Tanganyika... | reverse complement strand
TAGAATAAACAATATCTCCCAAACTCGTAAAGACATTGCTTAACTTAGAGTTAAACGTACTCCAATCTGTAGATGATAAATAACCATTCGTAGAAGTAGAAGCCTGTCCTATACCTAGCGTATTAGTACTAGCATTGTATGTTAATGGGGCTGTAACGATAATATCATCCAATACCTCTACAGTCCAAGACCTATCCGCAGAAAGGTCATAAGTTACTCCATTAATAGTTAGCTGCCTTGCAGTAGGTACAAAAGCAGAAGTTCCAGAAGCAGTTGTAATTGTTTGTATTAATGGCATTAGCCGATAATAGTCAAGTTAAGCTTACCCGCCACATACGAATACGCATCGTCATTTGAACCATTCCAATCAAGGTAATCTTGACCGCTCATGGATACGTTACCAGCAGCCAATGATTGACCACTTACCACATTACCATCTGCATCTTGACTATCTCCTTCAAGGAGTTGGTAGTAAAAAGTCGCAACTGTTGCCAAATCATCTGCAACAGACGAAGCTAATAGTTTACCTGCTTGTTTTTCTTCTCCGTTATACCATACGGATACTGGTTGAATTTGCTTCATTGTTTTTATTTTTATTGTAAGATTCCTACTTTTTGTAATGCTTCAACAATTTGTCCTATTTTATAACCACCAAAAGTATCAGTATCTGTTACTGTTGTACCACCCCCACCAAGACGAGCAGCTACCGCAATAGCAGGTGTTAATTGATATAATTTAATTACCGCACCACCCTCCGTTCTAAAGTGAGGAGCAGCGTTTCCTGCGGTAATGTCTGCGGAATACATTCTAAATGCATCCGTAGTTGAAGCACTTGGGTTTGTTCCGTTGAATTGAGTTATATCACCATCATTTGTAATTCTTACCCTCTCCGTTCCAGTTCCAGAAGATGTAAAGAATCTAATTGGTTGAGATACCGCTAAAAGATTTAATCCACCCGAACCTGTGTTAATTATTGCAGTTCCGTTTGGTTTATATACTCCACTTTCAGTAATACCACTTGAACCATAAACGATATTTGTAAACGCAGTCCCGCCACTTACATCCGTACCAAATTGTACTCCAGAAAAAGCAAGTGAAGCCGTAGATGTATTCTCAAACCTTAACCCTACCGTTGAGTTAATTGCTTTCAATATCTTAAATGGAAAGTTTGTGTCAGGCGTTGTATTGATTGCGATTGCATCGCTCACTCTTGCTTGACCCGTCACGTCAAGTTTGTAGGATGGATTCATTCCGATGCCGACATCCCCTGATGGAAAAATTACTAAATCTTCTCTAATTGTTGGAGTCCCACCATACACATAATCACTATCAGTTCTATGTGCTAATCTTATTTTTGTAGAATTACCTGATATTAACATACCTTCAAACCCAGGATATTTCATAAATCCTGTTCTTGCAGTTGCCGCTGTACCACTTTCTACAAGTAATCCATTACCTTCTCCATTAATAAAAGCATATCCACTTGATACCGATAGATTTCCACTTGAAAGTGTCACACTACTCGAAAACGTAGCACTCGTTCCTGTCAATGCACCACTAAACCTACCCGTACCATTTACATCAAGTTTGTATCCTGCGTCACTACCACCTACTCCTACACCTAAATTACCTGTTGCAAACAACGTCATAGCTTGTGTAAAGGAGATGGTATTACCTGCTGTGCCAGAGGGGGCGGTTAGCCATTGGTGGTTATCATTTGCTAATCTATATTGAGCAAATGCCCCATTTGTAGCATATTTCCAACCTCCACTATCATAAAAAGCATTATTAGTAACAAATGCAAATTTTGAACTTGTATTACCTGTGCTAAATGAAGAAATAGAAGCACCGTGGTCAGCTATTTGTATAGCTTTAACTAATGACCCATCCCACGCACTCGGTGTTACCCCCAATCCAAGATTACCAGAGTAGGTTAATCTCATTAACTCTGTTCCTTGTGCAGAGTTATAATGTTGTCTCCAAATTAAATCACCCAAACCACCCGAACTCCTTAAAGCTCCATAAGAGTAACCATAATTTGCATTATCACTTGTTGCAAATGTCATTCCTACGAAACCAGTATTATCAGTTGTTGAGGTTGCTGTTAATGATAAATGAGGTGTAGTAAATGCACTTGTAGAACCATTTGTCATAGCTTGTGCAATATCCATTTTACCATCCGGACTCGTAGTGCCAATTCCTATATTAGAAGAACTTTCATAAATAACACTATTTCCTATTGCACTTGAAGAAGTAAACTTTGGTATGTAGTTGGTAGTGCCTGAACCCGATATACCACCTAATCCTGCTAATGTATAAGTAGGAACATTTAATGTATTAGAAACAAATGTAGCCGAACCACTTGACCCCGTTGTGGTTAAAGTAATTGCTGATTGTTTACTATTAAATGTACTCCAATCTGCACTTGATAACGCACCTCTATTTGTTGCACTCGCAGTTGGTACATTTAAAGTAATTACAGGAGTTGTTGTACTATTTGCAACACTTGAACTCAAATCCGTTCCCGTTGTGCCTAATGTTAAAGCAGCTACCGAAGTAACAGTTCCACCACTTGAAGGACTTGAATTAGTAATTGTAAAATTTGGATATGTACCACTAACCGAAATTCCTGTCCCTGCCGTTAAAACAACAGTTTGGTCTGGAGCAGTATTTGTAATCGTTAAAGTTCCACTCGAAGTAATCGGAGAACCACTTATTGAAATTCCTGTCCCTGCCGATGCTGCAACACTTGTAACCGTACCTACACTCCATGACCTATTTGCACTTAAATCAAAAGCAGTTCCATTAATCGTTAAAGTTCTACTTGTTGGAACATATCCGCTTAAATCAGGTGAGTATTGTGGCACGTTCAATACACCAGTAGTTGAGTTGTAAGTTGCAGCACCGCTTGAGCCACTTGTTGTCAATGATATTGCAGCCCTCGCTCTTGTGTCTGTATAGTAAAGATTAGTTACTTCAGATATGTTAGCAGTTGTTAAACTAACAGCACCAGTAAATCCATTTACTGAACTCACCGCATCTGTATTGTCAACCTTATCCCAAGTTGTGCCGTTAAATATTGCCCAGTCCCCTATTTTCCAATCAGTAATTCCATCAAGATTTGTAGAACCAGCTACGCTAACAATATAATAGTATCCTTTAACCCCAACACTTGATGTAAGTGTAGGAGTATTTGTAGATGCGTTCCATGTACTTTGATACATTACCCCACCTACTAACGCACTAATTTGGTTTTGAACTTTACCAAAAGCCTGAAGAATAGAGTCAGTAGATGTTATAGAACCGCCACCAGTTAAGTTAAGTCCTGTTAATACTGTATCCCTTACTCTACTTTCTGTAAAATATAAATTTGTTCCTTCAGCTACTGCTGTTGTATTTAGTGTTTGAAATGTCTTATCACCTCTATAATACTGTGCAGATGTTCCAGCAGTAATTGTTGGCTCTTTTGCATTTAATTGTGTTTGAATAGCACTTGTAACACCTTTTACATAACTTAATTCCGTTAAAGAGGGATATGTTGCAGTTGTTAAACTACCTATTTGACTTGATGATGTCCAATATGACAATTCATTTGCATTACCTGTACCTGTTACGGGATTTGTTAAAACATCTTGATATTGTGGAATATTTAAAATACCAGTACTATTGTTATATGTAGCAGCACCGCTCGTTCCAGTTGTAGTTAAGCTGATAGCTGCTCTTGCTAAAGCATCAGTATATTGCGTAATAGTAGATGCAATTACGCCCGTTGTATTGTTGTAGTTTATACCTGCTCCTGCACTTAAATTAGTTAAAGCAATATAAGCATTAGGATTTGATGCTAAATAGTAAGTAGAATTATCATAACTTATTGTAGTCCCAGTTGCTTTGACAAACCCTGTTCCGTTAAGTTGCGGTTGTCCACCTAATCCTGCAAGAGTATAGGTTGGTACGTTCAAAGTATTACTTACAAAAGTAGATGAACCACTTGAGCCAGTTGTAGTTAGTGTGATTGTAGATTGCTTTGCATCAAGTTGCGTCTGTATAGCAGACGTTACTCCCTTAACATAGCTTAACTCTGTAAGAGATGGGTATGTGGCAGTAGATAAAGACCCAATAGTTGTAGCACCTGTCCAATATGTTATTTCATTTTGAGTACCACTACCCGTTATTCCACCAGTACTATCGTTCACCCAAGATGTGCCGTTATACTTCAACACTTGCCCATTCGCTGGACTCGTCAACACAATAGGCATAGTAAGTAAAGAGCCATCACCAAGAAGGAGTTGGCTTGTTGTACCACTTGCGATGTACTTTTGGAAGCGTTGATTTCCGCTACCTGTTCCTATATAAAGGTCATTGGTATCTGTAGTAAACAAGGGTTCTCCCTGTGCTCCTGTAGGTATACCTGCTGCTAGTCCTCTTTTAAACCTTAATTGATTTGCCATATATTACCAAGTTCCAAAATTAATACTAGAAGTTTTTGTCCATAGATTAGTAGAAGATACATATTGTAATACATCACCATCATTAGGGTTATTAGCACTTACATCACTAAGACCTGCTAGGCTTATAGCATTATATATTATACCAGTAGCAGCAGCTATTTCTACTACCTGCTCTGTGCTATTTACACCAACAATAGAAGTATTTACATTTACGTTGATAACATCTTCAGTAGTAACTACCTCTACATTCTGTTGATTTATGTTTACTTCTACACTCATGGTATATTTAAATAAACTTTAAACTGCCCCCATAAATAAGTTTTAACTACACCTGTTTGATAAGTTACTTTTAAACTCCACTCATAATCACCACTATCAATATTTACTAATTTAGATACATTTATTTGGTTATTGTTTGCTCCGCTTACGCTTATTCCATTTCCGCTTTGTGCTTCCCAAATTATAGTATTAGAACAACCTTGAGTAACGCTTATGCTTATAGTTGCAGTTGATAAATTAATAGGGTTATTATCTATGGTAAGAGCAAAACTCTCTACCCAATAATCTCCTTTGACTATTTCTATGTCTAGTTCTGCTGGTTTAAAATCTGAAGTCATGGTATTTGGCAACGATTATTAAGTGATGGCAAGGTTATTGTCGCTATAAGCCTAACCCCTGCCAAGTAATCAGGCTCTGCTTCTATAAAAAAATCCATATTAATAGTATCATCTGTAATCCACGTATTACTTGGAGTTCTAAGCCTAGCCACCATGTCCTCACCTACTAGAGCCATATCACTAATAACCTCCAAAGCATTAGTTTCTACTAAATGCCTATCTAATAAATAAATGCTAAAAGTATACGAAAGTTGTTTTGCTAAAAATTGAGCAGAATCTAAGTCAAAAAACATAGCAGGATAAACAATATCAGAATCGTCTAGCTTATCTGCAAAATCACCGAATAGTACGGTGCTTATCTGCGGATGGTTCGTTCCGTAGCTTGTTATCTGGCTTACTATTTGATTTATGGTCATTTTTACTTAGATACGTTTTTAATTTCTCTTGGTTTTTTTTATTTGCTTTTTTACTCATAGCAGCAAGGCGGATTGTTTCCCTGATAAATGTCTTTAAAAATCTTTTCTCCTTTACAGCAGTATGGGTCATCTAACCAAATACTAGTTGTATAAGCATCGTTTTCTGGCTTTATAGCATCAAATCCTGCTCCGAAATTTAAATACTGCGGATATAGAGTTTGATTCTGTTTCAGATATTTTATTAATCTTTGTTTATAGAACTCCGCCCTAGCTTTATACCGATTAGCCACATCAATTAAGTCCTGCATAGAAGGTAATTCTGTATTCTCTGAACTCTTCCTCACTAAACCTTTATTGTAAAACTGATAGCTAAGCCCTTGCGGAAGTTCGCTTAGCACGTAGTTAATTAACGTATCAACGATATAATCATCTAGCAGAGTTTTCTCATCGCAATTTAAATTACCGCAATCTACCCCTTCCTGTAGCCTGTCATATAAAGCAGTTCCACAGGCAGGTAGAATATACATATCTTGGCAGGTCTTTATCTCTGGAAGGATTAACTTTTCATCTACGTTTCCATGAAGTCCGCTCCTTTCCTTGATAGTTTCTACTGATATAAAAAGTATGTTTAAACTCATTTTATTTTCTAGTTACAACGTTTGCTTTCCATTCATGCCTACAGCTAGGGCTGTGTATATTCGTTTTAGGTTTTGTATACCAACCCCCTCTTCTATCCCATACAGAATATCCTAACCTAGCACTCATCTGCTCTATTTCAGCCCTAGAATAGAACTTATTAGCCTTTAGCAGGTATTTACAGAAAGGTCTGCTAGTTGGTAAATCAGAATTATTAAATCCTGCTTTCCATTCATACGAGTAGCGAATCAAAAACTCTGTAGTTTTAGGCTTTACCTTTTCGACTATATCCTTCAAAGGCTCTGTTAGTTTCCTTTCGATAATGATATTCTCGTCTATACCCTTGCCGATTGTAGTTTCTGTAGAGTTAATAAACCCTCTTTTCTCAAGGGCTGTAATTATTCTTTTAACTACCCCTATATCCTCTTTAAGAGTTTCAGCAATTACCTCTGGGGTGATTCTTTTATCCTTACTAATAAGGTCTAGAATATCAGATTGCAGTTGGGTTACATCTGCAAAAAGTTCCATATCCTCGAAATGAGATTTTTTCTTCCATACCTCATAACCATCTTTTTCCTCTCCAAACTCAAAGAATATAGAATACTCATCTGCAAGTTCTACTGGTGCTAGTTCTGGCTTTGTTTCTACAGGCTGATATTTTGTAACGTCAATACCTAACTTTTCTAATATCCACTCTTTCGGTGCTAGTTCTTTAATTGTAGCCTCGCTGAATTCAATTCCAATAGGTTCACAAGGTATAATGTTCATTTCATCATTATAGCCAAAATACTTAGCCATGTCATTCATAAAACTTTCAAGAAACATCTGCTTTCCATTAACGTAAGTGTTCTTGAAAATCTCATAGCCATCACGCATTTCAGTTCTAGTTCCTAACTCACCTGCTACCGCAATACCAAATATACTAGGGGTAGTAACTTGGTGTCCAGAGAATATGTTAGTTTGTATCAATTCATCTACCCTTCCGAAATCCTCTTTAGTCAAATCCGACTGCCCTAAATCATCAACAATAGGCTTCCGAGTAGCATCGTTTACAAAAGAAAGCATATACTTTACCCCATCCGCACCTGTATAAGTATTTTTAAACTTCCGATGTATCTCGTTCATCTCTTCCCTAGAAGGCTGCCCATCTGGAAGAGTAATTAACTTACTGGCACTAAACCCTGTCTTGGCGTTACCTAGAACGTGCTTAGAAACCTCTACATCGCTCTCAATATAGTTAAGAGCACCAAAGTACACAGGCAGAGAATAAACGCCTATATTAGGTCTATATTCCTTTAGGTAGATAATTTGTTTGCCTTGTGGGACTTTAGGATTGAAGGCAGGGCAAATGTACTCTATCTCTTTTTTATATGCCTTCCAATCATCTTTATACCAGAATTGAGTATTGTCTTTATTAGTGCGAATTTTAGTATAGTCGATATGCCACATCTCCGCTACCTTCCCAAGCCCCCAGATAACCTCTACGTAAGCACCTCCAAAAAGTTCTATATCCATAGATAACTTTCTGGTCAGGTCATTCAAGTTCTCGCTTCTATTAGGTCGCTCAATAAACTGCTCGTTACCTGTCCAACCATTTCCACAGATATAGTGTACTTTATTGCGTACAATAGCGTTATGTTTAGCGGATTTATTAAATAACTCTACTAAGTAATTAGGATAGTCATTCTTATCCCCATACTCCATGTAGCCCTCTTTCTTTTTCTCACGATATTCGGGCTGCCTTGCCTCTGCAAATTGAACTAGTATAAATTCGTTCATTGTCTTATTTTATACGTGTCGGTAGTTTGATACTCCGTAAATACTTCCTCTGCCTCATTGAGCCACATAATCCCACTCTCTAGCAAAGTTAAGCCTGTCGGGTCAGTATTCGCTGTACTCGTTTGCTGATATACAGAATATGTATACTGACCTTTTGGTTTACTAGAAAAGTATTTATCTACCTTTATACTGAATTTATTATATCTATCTTTAAAGGCTGAAGTATCAGCGTTATTTAATAGCACGAACTTTACCTCGTAATTCGTACTCCTGTTCTTAAATATAAACAAATAATTAGGGCTACTTATCGTTTCCTTTTCAGTAAGCGTTAAATAGATGTATTGTGTTTGCCCCTTTGTTAATTGTATCATCTACTATAAATGCAAAATCTACAGGTATTTAACAAAAAAAGCCCCACCAAAAGGCAGGGCTATTTTATCAACTACTCCGTTCTTACGAAAGTAAACCAGAAATAATACCGCTAGAAACTTCAGGAGCAAGGGCAGCCTCTTTACCTGTAAAGGTCAAAGTATAACCGCTTCTATCACCTTCAGCAGTTCCAGAACCAGAACTACCTGCTGTAATATCTACCCCCTTAGTCAAGCCCAAATACCAATACTTTCCATTATTATCTTTTACTATAGCATCCAGAAGGTTTTTAGCAAGGAGCAGAATTTCGTTACGAGTATTAGCCTGAAGTTTGTTCAAGATAATAGTCAACTCCTGCTGATAAAAGACCGTTCCATTCTCTACAGATGCGTTGATATTCTCTACAAAACTAGATGTAGCCTTAACCAACTCATACTTATAGTATCTTTTACCTGCACCCTTCGTGATGGCTGTAATAACACCAGAAGCCTCTGTGTAAGAGGATACATCCTGATGTGCAATAAAAAGCACTTCGGTTATACCACCGAGTGAATCTTTGCAGTCCAGAACATATCCTTGCGTTAAAGCACAAGCCATTTTATTTAATTTATATAGTTAAAAAGTAGGGGGATATTTCACCCCCTATATTATTAAGCTAGTACGAACTTCACTACTTCATCTGGGAAGGCAAAGTTTACACCCATCTTGAATTCGGATACGAACCGAACTTGGTCTGCTTCCTTAGCGTAGAAGATTTCGAATTTCTCTTCTTCGTTCAGAAGGTCAGTACCCAAGAACAAGTTAGAAAGACGCATAGCGTAAATCTTATTTGTACCGTTCAAACCTTGTACAGCTACAACCTTTACAGGAGTGCCCGGCAGGTAGAACTCGCTATCTGCTTTGCCATCGAACTGATAGTGGAACATATTAGCGTTCTTCAGAGCGATAGTGTAAGTACGGAACAAGTCCATTCCGCAGAAAATAGTCATATCATCTTCGGCTACAACCTTTGCAGGGATTGCCTTGTATACTCCATCAAAAATGCTTACTACGTTAGCAGCAGTAATGCTAGAAAGAGGAGCACCAGAGATATAGTCAGAAACGTTAGAATCAACTACTCCAGCAGCAGCACCTACCAACTTGATGATGCCATCAAACTTATTCAGGTTACCGTTAGCAGAAGCAGAATCACCTTGCCACAAAGCGGTTTCCAACTGTGAAGCGATACGCTTAGCTTTTTTGTCGGTAAACTCTTGCTCGAAAGGAATAGAATCGTACATAGAACCAGTAGGAAGAGCCTTCTGGAGATACTTAGATTCCAAATCTTTAGGGCAAAGAGCCTCGTTTACCTTAATTTTTCCAACAGTTACGGTTCTTTGAGTAAAAGTTGTAGTACCTGAAGCATTAAAGCCACAAGAACCACCGCTCTGGAAGAACGCGTCAGTATCCATAATGTTAATGGTTTCAGCAGATTTTACTCCTACCATCACATTACCTGCACTCTTGATAAGAGAAGCAGTTTTTGCACCCAATACGGAACTAGTCACCAAAAGTGCTTCGTTCTGCTCTGTATAGGCTGCCAATGCATCTACATTAAATGCCATTTTGCTTTAGTTTTTATTGTTAAGAATTGCGTTGCGATATTTATTCAATCTCTCAAATTTCAAATCTTTAGTAGATTCAAACTTAAAAGTTTGCGGATGCTCAATAGGGTCAGCCTGTGGAGTTTTGCTGATTTCTTCAATCAAATTAACCACAGCAGAAAAACCTTCAGCAGCCTTTCTTTCTATTTCCAAAATCTTTGCTTCAAGAGCAGCCTTCTGTGCAGAGAGAGTATCAATCTTGGATTGAAATTCGGCAGTAAGTTCCGCCATCTTCTCATCCATCTTTTTACCTGCTTCGATTTCTACGTTAGGCTCTTCTTTTGCTTTAACTTCTTTAATGATTCCGCCTTCGGTTACGATTTTAGTACCATCAGCAAGTTCGTGTTCTGCGTCAGGTGCAGGTGAACCATCTTCGAGTTTTACTTCTCCGCCTACTTCAAGTGCACTAATACTAACTTTAGTTCCATCAATCAAAGAATACTCCGCCATCTCTACAGGCAGTTCCTCTTGTGGCTCTGGTTGGGGCATATCTTCAAAAAGTGCCCTAATCTTCAGAATTGCATCTTTTGGATTCATACATTTAAATGTTTATTGTTAAAACTATTTATCACTTAACCTGTGATAAAATTTTCTTTATCTGTTCTACTAACTGTTGTTCCTTACTTGCTTTTTTAGAATACTCAAAGATTCCCTCTACCGAAAATCCTTTAACGTTACCTGCTTTTATCTCCTGCCACGCATAGTCGTTATCTACCTTCATTGAACCAAACCAAGAGCCATCTGAAGCATCCTCAAATCCACGCATCGGTAGTATACCTCTTTCTTTATCAGATATAAAACTCTCAAACATTACCACATCATCTAACTGCATTCGTTGGTTATGGTTAAGGTTTACGTTAGCTTGATATTTCTTTTTAAAGTACCTCTGAACAATCTGGAAAATAGTTTCCTTAGAGAATACAACGTAATACTCGCCATGAGTAACATCGCTCCTAAAAATAGGAGTATCTGCCAACATAATAGCACCAGAAATAATACGCTTCTCTTCACTTGCTATATTAAAACTTTGTTTATCACTAAAGGCATTCCAGTTCCTTTGTATCGCAGGTCTATCTACTAATGACACGAAGTTTACCTCCGCATCATCGTTGATGTCCTCTGAAATAAGTAACTCAAAAATCGGTAACTCCATACGTATAAATGTTATTTTATTTTGTTTTTATCACTTAGCTAAATCTAGCTTTTTGCTTTATAGCCTGTACTCTCTTCTGATTGCTAGTTATATCAGTTTCAACTACATAGGCTCGGATAGCACTATTTCCTAAAGCATTGATAGTCGATTGATTTAATTGAGTTAATTGTACTTGTTGCTGTGGTATAATAGGTGCACCCGTTGTACTTATTGCCCCACCTTGTCCAAAATTAGCACTAGCTGAACCGCCTTTAAACTTGGCAAGAGTTGTAGCTGCTATCGTAGCAATTCCTGCTGCTGCTCTAATTTTTGCTGCTGCTATTGCAGGTATTTTTATACTTGCACCTAAATCTGGAAGTGCTGTCAGAATAGGATTTGATGCAATAGATGCTATTTCTCTTTGTGTATCTATAATAATTTTAGCTATTGCTAAAGCCTTATCCACTACAAATATTGCATTTGCTATTTTTTCATTTTGTCCAACTAAAGCACCTAATGCGTTTAGTCCAGCACTAGCTGCTGCAAATTTAGCATCTTCTAGTTGTATTCTAGCTTGTAATTCAAGTTGTCCTTGTTCCCTTTCGTTTAATCCAATTTTATTTCTATTATCAATATTTAATTGTACCCTTTCATTTTCCTTATCAAATTGTTGTCTTAAATAGTCATCATCAATTTTAGCATCCTCTTCCTGTTTTTTAGTTTTATTTTCAGCAGCCTGTAATTGTAATTGGAAAGCATTTGATTCGGCTTGTAATACTTGCTCTGCTCGTTTTAATTGTTCTTCTTTTTCTTTTTTAGTTCTATCCTCCTCTAATTTACCTAGTTCTTCATTATGCTTTTTCTTCCTATCTTTTTCTTCTACCTGAAAATTAATTTCTGCTAATTTTATTTCAGCCTGTTCACTTTTTATATTATTAGCATTTTTTATAGCACCTTCAACATCAATCTTTTCTATTTCATTCTGATACCTCTGCCTAGCTTTTATTCTAAGGTTTCTAGATTGTTGCTCTATTTTATATATTTCATCTGCATTATCTCCTCTTAATTTAGCTTCTGCTTTTAATAATTGTTCTTGTTTATTAATAACCTCAATTTCTGTGGATAGAGAAGTTTCTGCTCCTTTTTTTATACTTTCATTTAATTTATCCTGTGCTTCCTTTGCCTTATCTGCTGCACTTGTATAATTACTGATAGCTGATATTAACTCACCAATAGCAATTACCGCTAATCCTATTCCTGTTGCAGCAATCGCTCCTTTTAGAACTCTGAATGAAGTAGATGTAGCATCTACCGAAAGTCCTAACGCTCTCATAGTAGCAGCTGTTGCTGTATTTGCAGCAGCATTTGCTTTCATGAATATAGTAGAACTTTGTACAATAGCATTTAACCTTTGAAAATCTTTAGCACTATCTGCTATTGTAGATAAGCCTTGTGATAAAGCTAATGCACTTTGAACTTTTAAAAGTTGTTTTTCTAGTTCTTTAGATTCGCCACCAAATAAACCTATCGCACCCTGTACTGCAGCAAAACCACCTGCAACTGCACTAAGTGTATTTGATAAAGCTTGGAACTTTTTGCCAGGGTCAAATAAATCTGACGTTTCCCTAGCCTCTTGTATGCTATCCCTTAATTGTGCTACCTTCTTTGCAGCTGCAATTGCTTCATTAGAATATTCGCCAAAGTTTTTTTGGGCAGCTATTAACTCTGCGTTAGCTTCCTTTAGTTGCTTTTTAACATTACCTATGGATTCAGTAGCGTTGCCACCTATGTTTATCTGATAATTTAATTGCTCTGCCATTTTATTTATCTATTACTTTTAGTAATTCTACCTTGCTTGTTGAGTAGTTTATTGGATTAAAAGAATCCACAATATTTAATCTATACAGAACGTTATCTATATAAACAAATTTAGAGAAGTCCAAATCCTTTATATCTGCTGCTGTTAATAGTATATTACAGGTTAAAAGTTTGCTATCCTTATCGGTAATCTCCGCCATGTATTCAGAATAGTAAGCATTAAAAAGATTAGTAGTCGGATAGGTTGTAGCCGAAAAATATATCTCTTTAGGTGCTCCGAAATTAATATCATTAGTTGGCGTAAAAGGGTCATCTAAATGTCCTGCATATCCATAGGAAGTTAAACTAGAACCTACGTTACTTGAGC
>Ga0194130_10006662_pt1 | contig 13226 bp, 10 predicted proteins | sample TA2KigsurfametaG_FD_160084 | JGI IMG/M metagenome (GOLD analysis project Ga0194130, IMG submission 160084) | Freshwater microbial communities from Lake Tanganyika, Tanzania - TA2015050 Kigoma 12 surface | ecosystem: Environmental > Aquatic > Freshwater > Lake | place: Tanzania: Lake Tanganyika... | reverse complement strand
AAAAGGCGCTGGTTCACGTGGGTAAACGACCCGGCCGAAAAAACGCCCTCCGGGAGGAACTCGAGGCCGAGCTACAGCAACTGGTCCGATCGGAGCAGTATGAAGAGGCGGCACAGGTGCGCGACCGGATCGCCAAGCTGAAGCCCTCCGGCCGCAAGGGGAAAACCGGGTGAAGGTTTCCCTGGAGTGGTTGCGGGAATGGTGTGACTGGCAGGGCACCACCGCCGATGTGGCTGACCGATTCACGCGCAGCGGCACGGAAGTGATTTCGATCCGCTCCACCGGGAGCCAGGTCCCCGGAGTGGTGACCGCCAAAATTCTGGATAAACAACCGCACCCGAATGCCGATCGCCTGACGGTCTGCCAGGTAGATGACGGGAGCGGGCCGCGGCAAGTGGTTTGTGGAGCCAAGAACCACAATGCGGGTGATGTGGTTCCGTTAGCCAAACCCGGCACGACCTTTCCCGATGGGATGACCATTAAATCCGCCAAGCTACGCGGCGAGAGCTCTGAGGGAATGCTCTGCTCTGCCAAGGAGCTGGGTCTTGCCGAAGACGCGGAAGGGCTGCTTCTTCTTCCTAAAGACACGCCTCTCGGTGTGCCGCTGGAAAAATTGTATCCGGGTGAGACAGTGATGGAGTTTGAGATCACGCCCAACCGGGCGGACTTGGCCTCTATGGAGGGGATGGCCCGGGAGTTCGTGGCCCTAGGTGCCAAAGCGAAAGACCGGGCTGCGATCCGAGCGCCGGCCGCCGGGCCGCTAACGGGAATAAAAGTGGAGGTAGCGGATGCCAAGGATTGCCCCGCCTACTCCCTGACTGCCATCACCGTGAAACCCAGTATCGATTCGCCGGACTGGATGAAAAAAAGGCTTTTGGCCTCCGGCACACGCAGCCTTGGACTGGTCGTGGATATCACCAACTACGTCCTGCTGGAAATCGGCCAGCCGGTGCACGCCTTTGATGCCAGCAAGATCCAGGGAGCCTCGATCCAAATTCGGCGGGCCAAGGCGGGGGAGAAGTTTGCGGGACTCGACGGCGGCAATCATGAGCTGACTGCCCACGATCTCGTCATTGCGGACGGGAAGGGGCCCGTGGCCTTGGCCGGAGTGGTGGGAGGCAAGGAGAGTGCGGTGGGTCCGGGAACCCAAAAGATCCTGCTTGAGTCGGCCCGCTTTCATCCGGGAACGGTGAGGAAGACCGCCCGAAGACTATCCCTGCACACCGAATCCTCCCGGCGATTTGGCCGGGGCGGGCTGGATCCCGCTTTGGTGGAGCGGGCCTGCCACCGGGTGATTGAACTTCTTCAGCAGTGCGGGGCTTTGGAAAAGGTGGATGGCGCCACGTTGGTGGGCGGAGAGAAGGCCAAAGAGGTAGTTTCCATCCCTCTGCGACTGTCGAAAGTGGAACGGATGCTTGGGCAGGCCCTTGATCCCAAGAAAATTCAGGTACGGCTAACTGCGCTTGGATTTGAGGCCAAGGGTGAGGGGTGGATTCCGCCGAGCTGGCGGGAGGATGTCCGCGAGGAGATGGATCTGATTGAGGAGTTAGTCCGACTGGAGAATCTGGACCAGACCCCCTCTGCTCTGGATCCGCTAGCGGAGGCAGAGTCAGGGGAGGACAAAGGAGACCGGCGCCTCCGCCGGATCCGGGAATTTTTGGTGGAGCGGGGCTTCTTTGAAACCCTCGCCGGAAGCTTGGTCCGAAAAGAGGAAGGTGCGGCGGTAAAGCTCACCGTGCCGGCAGGGCCAGAAGCGGCCGCCCTCCGCAGTTCTCTACTTCCCGGACTCTTGGCCTCGGCCGGGCGGAACGCCTCCCGCGGAACTACAAACCTAAAACTTTTTGAGATTGGCAGGGTCACGGGCGAAAAGGGCAAAGATGAGCTCCGACTGGCCCTGTTGGTGGCCGGACAGGAAAGGCCGGTGGACTGGCAAGAGAAGGAGGAGAAGGTAGGCCCATTCAGTCTCAAGGGCATCCAGGAAGAGATGCAGGCCCGGTTCCCCGGATTCCATGTCCCCGCCAAGGCACGTGAAGCTACGGCATCGGAAAAAAAACAGGCATCCTTAAAAATCCCGGCATGGGTAGTGGAACTTTCGCTTGGCGAGGGGGCCGAAAAGATCGCGGAAAACCGCGAGATTAGCAGTTTCCCCGGGGTGGAGAGGGATTTGGCCTTGGTCCTGCCAGAGTCCGTGCCTTATGCCGATGTGGAGAAGGCCATCCGGACGGCGGCTCCGCCGGAGCTGGAAAGCCTCCAGGTTTTCGACCGCTTTCGGGATCCGTCCGGGGCCAAGGTGCCCAAAGGGTCGTTGTCATTGGGTTGTCGCTTGAAATTTCGTTCCCCCGCGCTTACGTTGACCGAAGAGATGGTGAGCGGCTGGGAGAAAAAAATTCTCGAGTCGCTTTCCACCCGGTGCCAAGCCAAGCTCCGGGGAGTTCTTTGAACCGGGTTGTTTCGGTTTCACGCCCTGCTCGGCGCGTGTGACGGAGCAATTTCTTTCGTCCGATATAATAAAATACGAGGCCCAACCTTAATCCGAACATGTCGTGCCTTGATTGGAAGGCAGACGCGGAAGCGGGAGCCTCAAGTTCTGGAGGATTCCAGGGTCGAAAGAAATTTTCCTAGCGCCCGAGTGGGGCGTGTTTTTTTGAGAAAGGCTAAGGGACGGTGGGACCGGGAATCGTGGCGGCGAGAGTTTTCACCTTCGGGAGGTTGGCGAGGAGATCGGCGATGGCATCGTAGCGCCCAGAGAGTAGCCCCTGCTGGGCGATGGGCTTCATGGCGACGGAGAACGCCAAGGGGCCGGCCTTCACCCGTAGCTTCTCCAGGTCGATCTCCACCTCGGTTTCCGGTTTTTCCGAAACCAGTTTGCACAGTGCCTGAAGATCAGAGGGCTGGGCGGCTACACAGGGGAGACCCAACGTGGTGCTGTTACCAAAGAAAATCTCCGCAAAATTTCCGGCGATAACCGCCTTGAAGCCGGCACGGACGATGGCCTGGGGAGCGTGCTCGCGCGAGCTTCCGCAGCCAAAGTTCATCCCGGAGACCAAAACCGTCGCGCCTTTGTGTTTCGGTTGATCGATAGGGTGGTTCTTGGATTTTCCTTCCGGGGTGAAGCGGACATCGCGGAATAGGTGCTCTCCGAGGCCGTCAAAAGTGACGCAGCGCATGTAGCGGGCTGGAATGATGCGATCGGTGTCGATGTCGTCCCCTTCCAAGGGGACGGCCCGGCCCTTCACCTTTTTGATCGGGGCGAGGGACATGTCAGGCGAAGACCTGGCGGGCGTCGCTGACTTTGCCGGTAACGGCAGCCGCGGCCACCATAACCGGACTCATCAGGATCGTTCGGCCGGTGGGACTGCCTTGGCGGCCCTTGAAGTTCCGGTTCGAGGAGGAGGCGCAGATTTCGTCGCCGACCAGTTGGTCGGGGTTCATGCCAAGGCACATCGAGCAGCCGGCCTCGCGCCAGTCGAATCCCGCATCCTTGAAAATGCGGTCGATGCCCATCTCCTGGCAAACCTTGGTGACTCCCTGGGAGCCGGGCACCGCGATGGCTCGGACACCGGCGGCGACTTTCCGACCTTTGAGAAACTTGGAGGCCTCGACGAAGTCTGAAACACGGGCGTTGGTGCATGAGCCGAAAAAGGCGACCTGGATCGGCTGGCCGGAGAGCCTTTGGCCGGCCTTGAATTTCATGTGCTCGAGAGCTTCTTTGGCAGAGGCGCGGTCGGCGGCGGGCAGCTTTTCCGGTTCGGGAATCGCTTCGTCGATAAAGATGGCCTGGCCCGGATTGATGCCCCAGGTGACGGTGGGGCGAATTTCGGCGGCATCAAAAACCTTCACATCGTCGTATTTCGCATCGGGGTCGGAAGCCACCTTCTTCCACTCAATGATGGCGGTGTCCCAATCCTTCCCTTTGGGGCAGTAGGGGCGGCCCCGGAGGTAAGCAAAGGTCTTTTCGTCCGGATTCACGTAGCCGGCACGGGCGCCACCCTCGATCGACATATTACAAATCGTCATCCGCTCCTCGAGCGACAGCCCCTCAATGGTTGGTCCGGCGTATTCGTAAGCGAAACCGGTGCCACCGTTCACCCCAAGCGTGCGGATCACATGGAGAATGATGTCCTTGGCATAGACGCCCGGGCCAAGCTTACCACGGACTTCGATCTTTCGGACTTTCAGGGGGGAGAGGGCCATGGTTTGGGTGGCGAGAACGTCCCTAACCTGGCTGGTGCCGATCCCAAACGCGACGGCTCCAAAGGCCCCGTGGGTGGAAGTGTGGGAGTCGCCGCAGGCGATCGTGGTGCCGGGTTGGGTGATGCCCTGTTCCGGGCCGACAATATGGACGATGCCCTGCTTGCCGGAGGGAATGTCGAAGAAGGTGATGCCGAAGTCGGCACAGTTTTTCCGGAGCTCCTTGATCATGGCATCCGCCAGAGTGTCCTTGAAGGGTTCGACGCGCTGGTCGGTGGGAACAATGTGGTCGACCGTTGCAAAGGTGCGCTGGGGAAAGGCGACCTTCAGCCCTAGGTCGCGGAGCATGCCAAAGGCCTGGGGGCTGGTGACCTCGTGGATCAGGTGGGTCCCAATAAAAAGCTGGGTCGAGCCGTCGGGTAGCTCTCCCACGGCATGCCGGTCCCAAACTTTCTGGAAAAGCGTCTTACCCATAAAGGTTGAGAATAAACGTTTTAGAGCCCCCAGCAAAGTCCGAGATGAATTCAAAAAGGAGAATCATCCCTGGAAATTGACCAACGCCCGCCTTCGTATTTGTGTTACAATTGTAACAAGAATACGTAAGGGGGTTGAGTGTAAGTTGGTGGAGGGGCGCAAAGGATGATGAGAGGCAACGAGGGTGAAGGGTGCAGTTAAAATTAAAATGTCCCTAATCGAATCTTATGCGCTCGGGAAGGGTAGGTTCAGCGAAGCCTAAGCCAGAGGGTGGCGTCGGCGAAGGTGAGTTGGAACTTGCGGCGGTGTTCGCGGAGGAGGAAGGGAAGATCCTGACGGCGAAGGAGGCGGAAGTGAGGTGAGAGGAGTTTGCGGAGAGTGGGGAAGGAATTCTTTAGCCATCGGGCATGGGGAGTGAATTCCTCGGACCAAGTGTAGGGGGAGGTGAGAAGCAGAAGGCCTCTGGGGCGTACCAGCCTAGGAAGGACTTTTTGTAGAAGTTTTTTCGGATCTCTGACCCGGTCGAGGAGATTGGCGGCGAGGACAAGGTCGAACGTGCCCAGCTTGGGAAGGCGCAAGGCATCCCCGGTCCGGAAAGAAACTCGGCTTCGAATTTTCCGGGAAGGAGCCGTTGCCCGGGCCGGTCTTGTTCGATTGCCTTCCTCTTTCAATCGGAAGGAATACGCGCCGGTCGAAGCCAGTTTTTTGGCGGTAGCGATAAATGCCTTTGAGAAATCGATCCCGACTACTTTCGGTACTTTTCGGGCCAGCTCAAAAGAGCTGCGACCTACCGCACAGCCAAGATCCAAGGCCCGGCGGACCCTGATTTTCCGTCGGCGGGCTTCGGAAAGAAGAAGGGTTGCGCAGGCAGCCGGAAAAATACGAATGCCCATGGGCACGGGTCGCCCCTTCGGAAACAGGCTCCGAGGTTCGAGGTAGTGAAACGCCAGATACTCCGCCAAGGCGGAGGAGGATTCGTAAGCGGATTTCAGGCGAGCAGCTGTTCGAGGTAAGGGGAGGGGCGATAATTCTCCATCACCACGGTCTCCTTGCCGTCGCGGTGCATGCGAACCTGCTTCACCTGGATCTCGGGCGTCTTGTGTGGAGCGTAGAGAATGTCGTCGTGGGTCGCATTGATCCGCTCCGCGAATTTGTCAGGAGTGAGGTGACCCCCTAGATGGTCGGAGCGGCCGGTGGCTACATGGATCGTGCCGAGCACCTTTTCGTCTTGAATGTCGCGCCCGCTGAAAGGCAGGAGCTGAGTGCCGAAGCCGAGTTCGCCCAGTTCGCCGGTGACCGGGTCGCGCTTTAATTTGGCGACGTGAGCCTCGAAGGTTTTTTGATTTCCGGAAAGGAAGGTGCCGCCGACTTGACGCCCACCTTTGATATCAAGAATGGCGAGGGTGCCATCCTCAAACTTCATCGGCATTTGCCCGGAGGCTCCGGTGGGGACGAAGTACACTTCGCCCGCGGGAAGGTTGGCGACATCCGGCGTCTTGCCCCGGCAAAGGCCGTGGGATTTTTGGGCCTCCTGGCGGCCGAGGTCGAGATGCAGGGTGCAGGATTTTCCGCCAACCTCGTAGTCGATCTCCACCCAGTCGGATTTGGTGAGGCCCTGCCGGAGTTTTTCCGCCTGCTTACTGACTTCGTTGTAGTCCACGGCGAGACCGGTCTTAAGAATGATCTCGTTGAGGCCATGCAAGGTGGCGCCGCGGAAGCCGTGTTTTTTGGCCGAGGCGGTAAGGGGGGCAGTGGCCGAGTAGGTGGAGATACAGAGGATGATGTCGTACTTGGGATAGATGTCCTTCTCGAAGGATAGACGGCGGCCTTGCGCATCGATGACGAGGTCGTCCATGTCGAGATTGCTGCCCCCGGTTTTCTTGTAGGCGTAGAGCTCACCCCCGGTGAGGCCCAGGTCCTTGCCCACGCCGTCATTCAGCCCCTGATAGAAGATATCGTGGGCGTATTTCTGAACGGTGAGGGCAGGGTTTTTGAGGAAGGTAAAGTCCTTCACTTGGGTGGGGTCGTCGAGATCGATGAGAACGCAGGTCCGTTCCCCTTTCTGGGGTTCAAAAACGGTCTTGAGAAGGCGGGTTAAATCAAAGGGGGGGAAAGAGTTGGGAATTTCCAGTTTTCCGTTCGGCATCGGGATAGCATATACAAAAAAGGGTTCCGGGCAAATGCGGGGCTGGCGCGGGTTGGGGGGCATCGGCAGAATCCTCGGATGCCCGTATCCGACAAGGACCGCTCCGACTATTTCGATTTCCTGCGGTTTCCGACCGTATCGGCGGATCCGGCCCGGGATCAGTCGATGAGGGACTGTGCCTCCTGGTTGGAGAAAAAATTCGGCGAAATGGGGATGGAGGCAGAGATTGTGGCCACGCCGGGAGCACCCGTTGTCCTGGCCAAATGGAGCAAGGAAGGCGGGAAAAAGCGGCGGAGAGTTCTGATTTACGGGCACTACGATGTCCAACCAGCGGAGATGGGGGACGGCTGGACGGGGGACCCGTTTGAGCCGCGAATGGGCGACGGGATGGTGTTGGCGAGGGGTTCCACCGACAACAAGGGTCAGATTTTTGCCCATATGCTCGGCGTGGCGGAAGCGATCCGGGAGGGGGGAGCGGCTACCGACGTCGTTTTCGTGGTGGAAGGGGAAGAGGAAGTGGGGAGCGACAACCTGGAGGCGGTGTTGCGAGCGCGGAAGGAGGAGCTGCGGTGTGATGTGGCGGTGATTTCCGACACCAACATGGCGGGGCCCGACCAACCGACCCTGACCTACGGGCTAAGGGGAATTACGGCCCTGGAGGTGGAACTGACAGGCCCTTCCCATGATCTGCACTCGGGGGTGTACGGCGGTGCGGTGGTGAATCCGATCAAGGTGCTGACCCAGCTTTTGGCGGGCCTGCATGACGAGAAGTTTCGGGTGACCATTCCCGGTTTCTACAAAAAGGTGCGGAAGCCGGCGGCATGGGAACGGAAGGCGGCCAAGGATTTGGGGGTTTCCGATCAGGAAGTGCGAAGGCAGGCGGGTAGTCCGGCGTTGGGTGGGGAACCGGGCTACACTGCGATTGAGAGAATCGGCATGCGCCCGACGGCGGAGATTAATGGCATCACCGGGGGCTACCAAGGGCCGGGACCCAAGACGGTGTTGCCGAGCAAGGCTTCGGCGAAACTCACCTTCCGACTCGTTCCTCATCAGGATCCGGCGGAAATTGCCGGGCTGGTGGAGAAATATTTAAAAAAGAAGTGCCCAAAGACCGTAAAGATGAAGATCACCCGCCACCACGGGGGTCTTCCTTATTTCTGCGATCCCCAGAAAGATTTTGGGCCAGCGGCGGTGCGGGCCTTAAGTCAGGCTTGGGATGGGAAGAAGGTTCATTATCTTCTGGAGGGGGGAACGATCCCGATCGTCAGCGTGATCCGGAAGGTTCTCGGGGTGGAAACTTTGTTGGTGGGGTTAAGCCTGCCCGACTGTCGGGCCCACGGACCGGATGAGACATTTCCGATCGCGTATCTGGAGCGGGGAGCGCAAATGAACAGGGCGCTGCTGAGGGAGATTGCGGAAGTTTGAGAAATTGGTAGGCCACTTCTGATAGAAGTGGCAGCCCCTTTTATCAAAAGGGGCCTACCTCCGGTCAGCATTCAATCTTCACCATGCCTTTGAGTTTTTCGTAGAGCTTTTGCAGGTGGGGCATGGGGACGCCGGCGGCGGTGCCTTGGCGGAGAGCTTCGCCCCAGATGGACTCCAGTTCCACGGGTTTCCCGGCCTCCCAGTCGAGCTGGCTGGATGATTTGTAGTGGCCCATGGTGCGGGTGCGGGCGATCTCCTTGTCGATTAGCCCCGGTTCCTGCGGGTAGCCAAGAGTGGCGGAAGCGGCCAGTACCTCGGTCATCAGGTCTTTGGTCTCCTGATGCAGGGCTGGGTCTTCAAGGACCTGCTGTGTGTCGCGACCGCCCGGGCCGCCGGCGATGCCGAGGCCGTTGAAGGGAACATTCCAAACCAGCTTGTACCAGCGAGCGGAGCCAATGGACGGGGCCACCGTGCAGCCTACCCCGGCGTCCGAGAAAATGTTGGCGAGGGAGCGGGCCCGCGGGGTGTCGCCGCCGGAAAGGTCGGAGAATTTGATATCGGTGCAGGCCATATTGCGGGCGACGCCGGGTTCGGGTCGCGAAACGCAGACGTGGCAGACTCCGCCCAAGACGTGCTCTTTTCCGGCGATGGAGGCGAGAAGTTCCTCGTTGCCGAGACCGTTTTGCAGGGTGCAGACCACGGTGTCTGGTCCCAGCAGGGGAGGGATGAGTGTTTTCAGTGAGGCGTTCCCGGTGGTCTTGATGCAGACCAAGGCCAAATCCACGGGGCCGATTTCCTCCGCCGTCCCACAGGCCCGGACGGGATGAAGGTGGAAGTCCCCGTAAGGGCAGCGCACCTGGATTCCGTGTTTCTGAAGATGGGCCAGGTCGCGCCGGGCGAGGAAGGTGACCGGGATACCGGACTTGGCCAGCTTGGCTCCGTAATACATGCCGAGGGCTCCCGTGCCGACCACCACGGTCCTAGGTTTTGCGGGCAGGGGGCGTTTGGGACTCGCAGCCATGACTTTAACCTAATCCAAATTTCAGATGATGAAATAGGGTTGCTGGGGCTTAGGATGATGAGGTGAGCTCGTCCCAGGTCATGGTGGTAGGGGCAGGCCCCACCGGGATGTTGCTGGCAGCGGAGCTGGCGCGGCGGAATGTGACCATGCGCCTCCTGGAAAAAAGGGATCGTCCGGCCGAGCACTCGCGGGCGTTAGGGGTCGTGCCCCGGACGATGGAGATGTTTGAGCAGTTGGGGCTGATCGATGAACTGTTGACCCACGGGCATCGGGTCCACGGCATCCGGATTTATGGGAAAGAGCGAAGGCTGCTGGTTGACCTGGATTTGAGGAATTTGCCCACCCGTTACCCATTCATGCTGTTGCTTCCTCAGACGAGGACGGAGGCGATCCTCCGGCATTTTCTGGAAGAGCTGGAGGTGAAGATTGAGTGGGGAACGGAGCTGACGACCTTCCGGCCAGAGAAGTCAGGGATCCGTGCGGAATTCGTCCAAGCCGGGCGCTCGCAGGAGGCTTTTTGCGGATACCTGGCCGGGTGCGACGGTGCGCACAGTACTGTGCGAAAAAAGGCGGGATTGGAGTTTCCCGGTTCGGCTTATCAGCAGAACTGGCTGTTGGCCGACGTGAGCCTAGAGCCGCGACTCGATCCAAGGTTCATGCATCTTTTCACCTGTCCCAGCGGGCCGATCATTTTCTTTCCGCTACCGGAGAATGTTTGGCGGATCGTGGCGATGCGTCCGGGAACCGTGCAGGATGCGGGGCAGGCATCCCTAGAGGAGATCGCTGAGCTGTTGGAGCGCAACCAACTCGGGCATTTGCGACCGCATCGACCGCTTTGGGTGGCGGGATTTGCCATCCACCACCGGCGCACGAAACAGTTGCGCCAAGGGCGGGTATTCTTGTGCGGCGACGCAGCGCATATCCATAGTCCGGCCGGCGGACAGGGAATGAACACGGGACTGGGAGACGCGTTCAACCTGGGATGGAAGTTGGCCGCGGCTGCCAAAGGAACGAGTACCGAAGCGCTGCTCGACAGTTATGAGGAAGAAAGGCTTCCGGTCATCGAGGGGGTGCTGGAGTTAACCGACCGGATGACGCGGATGATGACGGCGGCATCCGGGCCGGCGGTTTGGATCCGGGAATGGGCCATGCCCTTCGCTTCCAAGCTGGGGATGGCCAAAAGGATGGGAGAACGACTGAGTCAACTGCAGGTGGGTTACCCCCAAAGTCCGGCGGTGCTTCCGGACGCGCGGAGAAAACTTGCGATGATTCCGGTGGGAAGTCGGATTGGGCCGATGGTCCTGAAGAACCACAACACCGGCCGGGAGACCTATCTTGCCGAGCTTTTGTCACGGGGACGTCTGGTATTGGTTTTATTTCCGGAAGGTAAGAGCCGGACGGATAAACTGCGGCAGGTATTGGCCCAAGCGGGCCAGGTGGACTGGCATTGGGTTTTGCGATCGGGTCAAACATCGGAGAAGATCCGGGAGGGGGACGGGGTTTGGGTGGATGGGGACGGGGTTGTCAGGAACGCCTTGGGCGATCCGGATCACGCCAGCTGGGCACTGTTACGTCCAGACGGGATCCTGATGGCCCGGGGGGAGGTTTGTGAAACCGCTCTATTGAACGAATTTCTGAATCGGCTTTTCGGGGGTTCGGGGGAAGGATCAGAAGGGTCGGGTCCGTAGCTCAGCGGTTAGAGCAGGGGACTCATAATCCCTTGGTCCTTGGTTCAAATCCAAGCGGACCCAAGTTGTTGGTTTAAGTTTAAGTTTAGGTTTAAGAAAAAAACAATGACTCGGCTGAAAGGCTGAAGAAGAAATGATTCACGGGTTGTGGGCAGGGGATGGAAACAGCCGCATTTTTTGGTGGGGAATCGGCGGGCAGGGGCGGGGATGATCGCGGCGGTGAAAGCTATTTTTTTAGCGCTGGGAATTGGGCTGACCTCGGTTCTGTCGGGTTTAGGGGAAGAAAACAGTGCTCAGCGGCTGGAGGATGCCCAGCAAGGGATGGCAGAGGGAAGCTGGCCAAGGAAACCGGACGAACGATTGAGTCCGCTTTCGGGGAAGATGAAAGACAGCCAAGAAATCTCGGTGAGGTACTACGGGAAAGAAAAAGAGTTTCGGAGCCAGTCAGCCGAGGGGTGGATGAAGGGGGCGTCTTTAAGGCAAAAGGCAAACTGGGAGGGGGCATCTGGAAGAAAATGGGAGGCGGCGCGCTGGGGGCAAGATCGGGACTGGCCGTTGGACAGGGGCGAGAGTGAAAAGTTTCAACCACAGATGGAATTGGCATCCGAGCGGACAATGATCATGCGGGAGATGGGGCAGGAGACCGCGCCGGGCTGGTCGTCGCGGACGGCGCAGATCGGCGGAGGCCGGGAGGGGTCCTTGCGGATGTATGAGGGGCGGTTGACGCGAGTACGGCAGCAGGTTTGGCGGGAGAGTAAGGAGGCCCGGGATCTGGGCGAGGGAAGGCAGGAGAAGTTTTCTCCTGCAGAGGTCGAAAAAATGCTTTTGCAGCCCGCCGCAGAATTGCGGGAGGCGACTAGGGAACAATCTGCAAAGGCATCTCCGCTCGCAGCTGCGGGTAATTGATCAGGCTGGCGGTGAGGGTAGCGGAGCCGGCGGGGAGTCGCCCCCGCAAGGCCTGAAAGGGGATGGTGAGCTGGTAATTAAGCCTCTCTCCGGGATTTAGAAAGCTGTAGCCGGCATCGGGCGCGAACTCAAAGTCCTCCGACCAGGTGTAAACAATTTTGCCTTCGGCGTCCCGGACGACTGCTTCACAGCGTTGCGCGGTGGGAAAATATAGAAACGTACCCGTTTCGGCCCCATTGACGACGGAGAACTTCAGGCTGATTTGGTCCTCTGGCTGGGGGTCTTTGATTTTCTTAAGACTCAACTCGCCGGGGGCAACTTCCAGTTTGGTCTGAAAGGCCTCGAGATTTAGTTCGTTGGCGCCCTCGAATCTTTTTTTGGAGCCTTCAATAAGGAATCCCCCTTTGATTAAGCCTGGGGCTCCCTTGAATTTGTCCGGCATAGTGTCGCGTGATGCGTCTATTTCGGCAAAGCTCGCGGAAGCGGTGATCAACACTAAGGGCATAGGCCAAAAACGGGACATTTTTAAATTTTGGGCCAAGGCATCGGCTCTGGCAAGGGCCAGCCGAATTCGCATGAGTGGACTCCGATCCTTGCGCGAAAAGTGGTGTAAAAAACTAAAGATCAAAAGATTAAAATTGAATAAAGTTTGCCATAGGGTGGAGCAGGAATAGGGTAATTCTATGAGGTTGCGTTCGTTGCCCCTTGTCCTGTTGCCGATTTTAGGCGGAGTTTTTCTTTCCCAGATTTCCTTCCGGAGTGGTGAAGAGGCGTCCGCCGTGGCCGAAAACGGCGCCGTGACATCCAAGGGTTCCGGCAACGATGCCAAGACGGTCGCAGCGAGAAATCAGGCCAAGCAGGTTCCCGTACCGCTCCCCGAGAAGCCGGTGACGCGGACGGTGCCGGTGGCGCCCAGCCCGCTGGACCGGCCCACAGAGGAAGAGTTGAAAAGATTCACCGGGGCCAAGGTCACGCAGGCAGTGGAAGTGGCCGGGCCCGGGCCGGGGCAGGTGACCCGGGTGCGAATTTTGGAAACCGATTTCAAGTATCCCCATCTCCGCACGGAGGAAATCATCGATGAAGCCACCGGACAGGTCCTGAGCCGGGAAGAGATGGTGGCGGACCATGTGCTCGTCACGCTGCAGCAAGGCGAGGATCCGGCAGCGTTGCTGGCCAACCTGAATCTTGATGAGGCCTCGATGGAGGCCGTGAGTCCGGATCCGGCGGTGCCCCTTTATCGTTTGCATCTTCCCTCCGTCAGCCTGGAGGCGGTGCCAAGCGCTTTGGCGGTTTTGGATAAAACCACCGGCGGGGTGGTCTCCGCGGAACCGGATTTTGTCCGGCAGGGGCTGCTGATTCCCAACGACCCGAAGTA
>Ga0194130_10006656_pt1 | contig 13234 bp, 8 predicted proteins | sample TA2KigsurfametaG_FD_160084 | JGI IMG/M metagenome (GOLD analysis project Ga0194130, IMG submission 160084) | Freshwater microbial communities from Lake Tanganyika, Tanzania - TA2015050 Kigoma 12 surface | ecosystem: Environmental > Aquatic > Freshwater > Lake | place: Tanzania: Lake Tanganyika... | reverse complement strand
GCGATAACTTTTCAGCCGAGCTCGCAATCTCGTAAAAAATTTCAAAATCTCTGCCAAGCTCAGAAATTCCATATAAAGTGGCAGATAAAACAAGTTCGGAGGCAACCAATTGGCCGATTGATAATTGACTTTTAATTACTAAATATCCACCTATGATTAATAGACTTGCGCTGGCGATTGTGTATAGCGCAAGCATTAGGCATATTTGTAAAAAGGCGTATTTAAAGTGTTTTTTTCTTTCAAAAAGATATTGCTCTGTCAAAAAATCGGTTTTAAAAACTGCATATTTTTGGCCAATTTCTGATTTGAACAAAATATTGTTACGGGCAATATCTTCAAGCCACGAAGCCATATCATATTTTCTTCGGCTCGCATAAAATTTTGTAATGAAACCATTTTTTGAAAACACCAACCAAATTATTACAATAGCAAAAATTATAAGAAGCGAAAAAAATAATAATAATGGATGATAGAATGCTACCAAGATAAGCCCAGCAAAGGTCTGCAAGATAAGAGTGAAAGTTTTTATTAAAACTTTTGGCATGGTTTTTTGAATATTAATTACATCAAAAAACCGATTTATAAATTCGGTTTGATTAGCTTGCTCAAAATTTTCATGTTTAGCATTAATCACTGAAAGAGTAATGTCAGCGGTCATGCGCGCAAAAAATCTGCGTTGGAAAATTTCAGCAACATAAATTTGTAATGCATTTAGAATTGATGAAAAAGCGAGTAGTAATAATAAAACGCAACCCAAAATTAAAATGGGTTGAAACATGGCAGTAAAAGCCACTGAATTTATTAAAAGTTGAACTGAAATAGGCAATGCCAAACTTAGAATTGCAATGGCTATACCATAGATTATCGTGGTTGAATAAAAATTCTTTTCTTCGCTAAGGATTTTTTTTAAAAAATATTTGATATTTGGATTAGATAAATCATTGCTAAAAGGCTTGTAGAGCTTTTTTGAGGATAGTTCGAACTGTGGCATGATTTTTCAAAATATTAATCAAAACTATGAAAATTAATTAAATAAAATTTATGTCAGTTTTCAAAATTGACAAGATTTTATTTTTATAATTTTATAAAAAATTGAATCTATTTTTTATGATTTTTAGGGTTTGATTTTTTGGTTAATATTGCCCAAAAGTTTTGAATAAAAATTTTGGTTGGCCAGAAGTTGTTTTGGGGTGAATAAATATAAAGAATTGACAGAAACTTTTGGCCAATCCAATTCATTTAAGTGAACTGAATTAGCCAAATTGTACTATTTTATTAATTGAGCTTCTTTTCGAAACTTATTGGCCATAAGGCCAGTTCCCGCAGGAATGAGTCGACCCACAATAATATTTTCTTTTAATCCTTTTAAATGATCTATTCGACCCTGAACAGCTGAATCTGTAAGGACTCGAGTAGTTTCTTGGAATGAAGCAGCCGATATGAATGATTTTGTTTGCAACGAAGCCTTGGTAATTCCGAGGAGAACAGGAGAACATTCAGCTGGCTTCATTTTGCTATCGATCATTCTGCGATTAATAGATTCAAAAACATCTCTATCAACATACTCACCAGCTAAGAGTGTTGTGTCTCCAGTATTTGTAATTTCAACCCTTTTCAGCATCATTGATAATATTACTTCGATATGCTTGTCATCAATTTTAACGCCTTGCATACGATAAACTTTTTGAACCTCGTTAACCATATATGATGTAAACGCCTGCATTCCTTGAATTTTGAGAATGTCGTGCGGAACTAGATTTCCATCAACTAAAACATCACCCCTTTTTACTGAATCTCCCTCACCAACAAACAAATGTTTGGTTTTAGATATGCTGTATTCAATAGGCTCTCTAGAAGCATCTTCAGGTTTAACAATTACTCTTCTTTTAGTTTTATAATCTTTACCAAACTCAATTTTACCATCAATTTCACTCATTACGGCAACATTTTTAGGCTTACGAGCCTCAAATAACTCAGCAACTCGTGGAAGACCTCCAGTAATATCGCGTGTCTTTGATGATTCTTTTGGTATTCTGGCAATAACATCACCAGCTTTTATATCATCACCATTTGAAACGCCAATAATTGTACTGATAGATAGAGCATATTCTTTAAGAATATCTTTGCCATTTTCAATTGACAAACGAGGTTTTAAATCTTGTTTTGAATATTGTTTCCAATCCATAACAATTTTAGTGGAAACTCCGGTTGATTCTTCAATTTTTTCACGCAAAGAAACATTTTCGGATAAATCATTATATTTAATAACACCATCAACTTCTGCAATTACAGGGATGTTATAAGGATCCCATTCTGCCAAATGCTCTCCTTTTTTAATTGTAGAACCGTGTTTATGATTTATGGTAGCTCCATATGGTAATTTATAGCGATGAATTTCTTTGCCAGAGTTATCAGTAAGAATAATTTCAGAGTTTCTAGCGACAACGATTATTTTATTATCGCGGTTTATAATGGTTGATTTTTCATTAAACTTAACTTTCCCATCTGTTATTGCTGATATAGAAGATTGTTCAGCTCCTCTTTGCGCTGCACCACCGATATGGAAGGTTCTCATTGTAAGCTGTGTTCCCGGTTCACCAATAGATTGAGCGGCAATAACCCCAACCGCTTCACCAATGCTAACAATATTACCAGTTGCAAGGTCGCGCCCATAGCATTTAACGCAAACTCCATCTTTACTATCGCATGTTAGAACCGAACGAACTTTAAGAGATTTTATTCCAGCTCTATCGATTTCATCGGCCAAAGATTCATCTATCATTTGACCCGAATTGACAATTATTGATCCATCTGAAGCAAAAATAGGATCAATTGGGACTCTTCCTAGAGCATTCTCGGCAAGCGAAACAATAACTCTCCCATCATCAACAACCGACTCAATGATTAAGCCATTGTGAGTTCCACAATCATCTTCAACTACAATACAGTCTTGAGCGACATCAACCAAACGGCGAGTTAAATATCCTGAATTTGCAGTTTTAAGGGCCGTATCGGCTAATCCTTTTCTAGCGCCGTGAGCTGAGATAAAATATTCCATTACATTCAATCCTTCTTTAAAATTTGATGTAATTGGAGTTTCAATAATTTCACCTGATGGTTTAGCCATCAAACCACGCATTCCAGCAACTTGCTTAATTTGGTTCTCTGAACCTCTCGCACCAGAATCCGCCATCATAAAAATCGAATTAGCATTAGATGCTTTTTCAAATGCCGATATATTAATCATCATCTCTTTGGAGATTTTACTCGTACAATTTGTCCATTCATCGACTACTTTGTTATATCGCTCACCTGGAGTAATCAATCCATCGCGATATTGCTTTTCTAGTTTTTTAACTTTTTCAAACGAATCTTGGATATGAATTTGTTTTTGTTTAGGGATTATCATATCGTCTTTACCAATTGAAATACCAGCATAGCACGCATTTTTAAAACCTAAGGCCATTATTCTATCGCAAAACATCACGGTTTCTTTTTGACCACAATTACGATAGACTGTGTCAATTAAATTCGTTACCGCTTTCTTGGTCATTATTTGATTAGCCACTTCAAAACTTCCCTTCATAACATTTGGTAGAGAATTGTAAATAGAAATTCTACCGGCAGTAGTTTCAACTCTTACTCTTTCTCTCTCTCCGTCAGAATTTGGGATGGTATAGCGATATAAAATTTTATCATGGATTGAAATCACTTTGCTGTTAAGGGCGTGAGTCAACTCAAAATCATCAGCGATTGGATAAGGCTTTTGGGAAGCAAAATCTTTGTTAACCATAGTTATATAATATAATCCAAGAATTATATCTTGCGATGGCACAATAATTGGTTTACCGTTTGCGGGACTTAAAATATTGTTGGTTGACATCATTAATGCTCTAGCTTCAACTTGAGCCTCAATTGATAGCGGAACGTGGACGGCCATTTGGTCTCCATCAAAGTCTGCGTTAAACGCTGAACACACAAGAGGGTGAAGTTGAATAGCTTTCCCTTCGGTCAAGACTGGCTCAAAAGCTTGTATACCCAAGCGGTGAAGAGTTGGGGCGCGGTTTAAAAGAACAGGATGCTCTTTAATAACCTCATCAAGAATATCCCATACTTCAGGTCTCTCAGATTCAACCATTTTTTTAGAGACCTTGATAGATGGAGACTTACCGTAAAGTTCAAGCTTAGAGTATATAAATGGCTTGAATAATTCGAGGGCCATTTTTTTAGGCAATCCACATTGATGAAGCTTCAACTCAGGACCAACGACAATTACACTTCGACCCGAATAATCAACTCTTTTACCAAGAAGATTTTGGCGGAATCTACCCTGTTTACCCTTAAGCATATCGCTTAAAGACTTAAACGGTTTTTTATTTGAATTTTTAACTACCGCTCCAGAGCGACCATTGTCAAGCAATGCATCAACAGATTCTTGAAGCATTCTTTTTTCATTTTTAATAATGATATCTGGCGCACCCAATTCTAATAATCGTTTTAAACGGTTATTGCGATTAATAACGCGACGATAAAGCTCATTTAAATCTGATGTTGCAAATCTTCCCCCATCAAGCATCACTAAAGGTCTAATATCAGGTGGTATAACAGGAAGAACCTGCATAATCATGTGCTCAGGTCTGTTATCACTCGAGTCTAGAAATTGTTCAATTAGTTTTAACCTCTTAATTGCTTTTTCTTTTTTCATTTCAGAGCTGATGTTAACAAGCTCTTCTCTGAGATCTTTCTGAATTTTTTTAAGATCTAATTTTTGTAAAACTTTTTGTACCGCTTCAGCTCCCATTTCGGCAGTAAAACTCCCGTATCCGTGCTCTTGTTGGAGCTTTTCATATTCTTCTTCAGTTATAATTTCTCCATCCTGTAGCGGTGTCATTAAACTATCAGTTATGATATAGGCTTCAAAATATATAACTTTTTCGATTGATTTGAGGGTAACGCCAAGAATAGTGCTGATTCTTGAGGGTAATGATTTTAAAAACCAGATGTGAGCAATAGGGGCTGCAAGCTCTATGTGACCCATTCTTTCACGGCGCACCTTTGAAGACGTAACTTCAACTCCACATTTTTCACAAACAATTCCCTTATATTTTATTCTTTTATACTTTCCGCATAAACACTCGTAATCTTTGATTGGGCCAAATATTCTAGCACAAAACAATCCGTCTCTTTCAGGTTTAAAAGTTCGATAATTAATTGTTTCTGGTTTAGATACCTCTCCGAATGACCATGATCTAATTTTATCTGGATCAGCGATTGATATTTTGATTGCATTAAAATCAAGTAAATCGACCGAGTTATTATTTGAAATACTTAATAAGCCGTGTGAAGATGTTCCCGCTAATGTCATTTTCTGTTATATTTAGTTTTAAGTGATTTTTAATGTTCTTAATTTGAGATTAGATCTACAAATTATAGTCGCTTATAGCATTATTCTTCAATAAGCTCAATATTCAAACCCAAAGATCTAACTTCTTTAATCATAACATTGAATGATTCAGGTATGCTACAATTAAAGTTTTGGTTACCTTGGATTATTGACTCATAAATTTTAATTCTGCCAACAACATCATCAGACTTGACTGTGAGCATTTCTTGAAGAGTATAAGCCGCACCGTAAGCTTGAAGGGCCCAACATTCCATTTCACCAAATCTTTGACCCCCAAAGTGAGATTTACCACCCAGTGGTTGTTGAGTTATTAAACTATATGGACCAATTGAACGAGCATGAATTTTATCGTCTACAAGGTGATGTAATTTTAACATATAGATATATCCAACTGTTACCTTGCGATCAAATTTTTCACCAGTTTTGCCGTCAAATAATTGTATTTGTCCAGAACTATCAACTCCCGCTATTTCAAGCAACTTTGTTATGAACCCTTCTTTAGCACCCTCAAATATTCCAGTGGCAAAAGGAACGCCATTTTTTAGAAGTCGAGAAAACTCTATCAATTCATTATCTGACATCGAACTAATGTTTTTGGTCTCAGTTTCAGATGAATATATTTCTAACAAAAAACTGCGAAGTTTTTTTATATATTCTGATTTTTGATGGGATAAATCATCAAGCATCTTACCAATTTTTTTACCCAACTCTTTTGATGCAAAACCCAAATGAGTTTCCAATATTTGACCCACATTCATACGAGAAGGAACACCTAGCGGATTTAGAACAATATCAACTGGCTCGCCATCTTCAGAATATGGCATATCTTCAATCGGAGCAATTTTCGAGACAACACCTTTGTTTCCGTGACGTCCAGCCATTTTGTCCCCAGGTTGAAGACGATATTTTGTAGCAATATATATTTTAACAATTTTTAAAATACCTTGTCCTAGTTCTTCTCCAGCTTTTATTCTTGAGACCTTGTCATTAAATTCTTTTTCGATTTCAGAAATTTTTTTAGTATTTAGTTTAATTATTTTTTCAGCCTTATCCATTATTGAAGAATCAGAAACTACAATCTTGGATAATTGCGATTTTGAAAGAACACTTAATAAATCTTTATCAAGCTTGGTTCCAGATTTGATTTTTTCAATCGTATTGGTAATTTTATGATTGCTAAAGAGGTTAATTAAAGAGTCCTTAATAGAATTTTCTAGGAAATGTATTCGAAGATTTTTTGCCTTTGAAAGTTCTTCAATTTGTTGCATTTCAATGTAGATTGACCTTTCATCTTTTTCGATACCCTTTCTTAAAAAAACTCTGACATCAACTATTGTTCCATTTACTCCAGTTGGAACGTAAAGTGATGAATCTTTAACATCCGCTGCTTTTTCTCCAAATATAACTTTTAAAAGCTTTTCTTCTGGTGTCATAGGTGATTCACTTTTTGGAGTGGTTTTTCCAACCAAAATGTCTCCAGCCTTAACCTCGGCACCGATGTGAATAATTCCCTCTTCATCAAGCTTAGCTAGAACTTCTTCACTCACATTTGGAATATCTCGAGTAATCTCTTCGGGCCCTAGACGAGTGTCTCTCGCAACAACTTCAAGCTCCTCAATGTGAATTGAAGTGAATGTATCATCAGCTAATAATTTTTCTGAAATGATAATTGAATCTTCGAAATTATAACCATTCCAAGGCATGAATGCTACTCTGACGTTTTTACCAAGAGCAATTTCACCATTTGCAATACTGTGACCATCACTTATGATTTGACCAGCTTTCACATGCTGACCAATCTCAATAGTTGGACGCTGATTAATACATGTATCTTGGTTAGTTCTTACGTATTTTTTTAGGTTACAAATGTCGATTTTATTAATACCATCTTCGTCAGTATATTCTATAATAATCCTTGAGGAGTCTACAAACTTAACAATGCCATCATGTTTTGCTCTTACAGTAGCTCCAGAATCAGTAGCTATAACAGACTCCATACCCGTTCCAACCAAAGGGGCATCTGGTCTAAGTAATGGGACGGCTTGTCTCTGCATGTTTGAACCCATTAAAGCACGATTGGCATCATCATTTTCAAGGAAAGGTATTAGTGTTGTAGCAACTGAAACAATCTGCTTAGTTGAAACATCCATAAAATCAATTTTATCGGGTGTTAACATTATAAATTCACCATTTTTCCTACAACTAACTAAATCAGATTTTATTTTACCTTTTTCATCAATATCTATGTTTGATGGTGCAATGGCAAAATTTACCTCACCCATAGCTGATAAATACTGAACCTCACTCGTTACCTTACCGTTTATTACTTTGCGATAGGGGGTTTCAATAAAACCAAAGTCGTTGACTCTTGCATAGGTAGCAAGGCTGTTTATTAGACCGATATTTTGACCTTCGGGAGTTTCGATTGGACATATTCTACCATAATGCGTTGGATGAACGTCACGTACTTCAAAACCAGCTCTTTCCCTAGTTAACCCCCCTGGACCCAAAGCTGATAATCTTCTCTTATGGGTAATATCAGATAGGGGATTTGTTTGATCCATAAACTGAGAAAGCTGAGAAGTTGCAAAAAAATCTTTCACAGCTGTAATTAGAGGTTTCGAATTTATAATAGCCTGAGGCATTAAGGTATCAACTTCTACGGAATTTATTTTTTCAATAATTGATTTTTCAACACGAGTCATTCCGATTCGCATTTGATTTTCGATTAACTCTCCAACCGCTCTGACTCTTCTGTTGGCTAGATTATCAATATCATCTGTTTTTAGGTCATTATGCTTGATTTGACTTAAGATTTTTATAGTTTTTTCAACATCACTGTTGGTTAAAAATAATATTTGGGTTGAAATATCTAAGCCAAGTCGGTGATTCATTTTCATTCGACCAACATCGGATAAGTTATATCTTGTATCATTAAAAAAGAGGTTGTCGAAGTAATTTTTTGCAATCTCTGCAGATGATGGGGCCTCACCAAGACGAACTGCTTTATAAATATCAAAAAGGGCGTCTTTTTGGGTTGTATTTTTATCAACTAATAAAGTGTTGTAAACATATGGACCAATGTCAGATTTGCTTGGATTTACTATAGCAACTTTTTTGAAATTTAACTTTTCAAGAATTTGTAAACTTTCTGCAGTAACAATGGAACCCGCCTCAAGCAACAATTCACCAGTTTCATTCTCTATTAAATCTTGGGCATAAACAAAGCCCAATAAGGCTTCATCTGTTAATAAGTAATTTTCAAATTTATCTTCTAAAAGTTTGTCAATTAACTTTCGATTTATTTTAGTGCCTTCCTTGACAAAAAGTTCACCAGATTTAGCACAAATTAAATCATGAGGAATTTTTTTACTGTTAAATAAATTCTGATCAAATTTTAATGACCAGCCTTTTTTATCAATAGAGGCTTCGAAAGAGCCGTAAAAATTTTGAATAATGTTTTCCGATGATAACCCTATGGCTCTGAGTAGCGTAGTGGCGGGAATTTTTCTTTTCTTATCGATTCTGAAGTGAAGTATATCTTTACTATCGTATTCAAAATCTAGCCAAGATCCAATGTGAGGAATTATTTTTGCAGTGTAGGATTTGGAACCGGAAATTTTGGCATTCTCGCTATCAAAAAATACACCTGGAGCCCTTCTCATTTGAGAAACAATAACTCTCTCAGCGCCATTAAAAATAAAGCTACCACTATCGGTCATTAGAGGAATTTCACAAAGATAAACCTCCTGTTCTTTTATTGAACGAATTTCTTTAATATCACTACCATCTTCTTGATGCCATAAAATAAGTCTGAGGTGAGCACTTAGAGCAGACGAATATGTTTTGCCAGCCGAAAGACACTCGCTTGATTCATATCTTGGCTCTTTAAGATTATAGCTTATGAATTCAACAGAAACCTTGCCAGCAGAATCAGTAATTGGGAAGAATGAATTAAAAACCGACTGGATACCAATATTTTTTCTCTGATTAGGCTCTATATCAGATTGAAGAAATTTTTCATATGATTCCTTTTGAAGAGAAATTAAATGCGGAATAGACTCTTTTTCATTGCTGTTGCTAAAACTTTTTCTTAGAAGGGACTGATCGAAATTTCTTGATTGAACCATAACAGATTTTATTCGGAGTTTCTAATATTAATTGGAACTTGTAGAAGTAATTTTGATTAATTTTCAAATTTTCAAAAGACAAACTAAGCCAGTCTAAAGCGATTGGCTTAGTACAAATTTTTGAAATTTATTTGAGCTCAACCTTCGCTCCAGCAGCTTCAAGCTTTTTCTTAATTTCTTCAGCTTCAGCTTTTGCTACATCAGATTTCAGAGTTTTTGGAGCACCTTCAACTAAATCCTTAGCCTCCTTCAAACCAAGACCAGTAATTGCTCTAACCTCTTTTATTACATTTATTTTATTATCTCCAGAAGCTTTTAATACAACTTCGAACTTATCCTTTACTTCAGCAACTGGTGCAGAAGCTCCGGTTGGAGCGGCTACTGCAAAGGAGGCAGCGGATACACCCCACTTTTCTTCAAGCTTCTTACTTAAATCTGCTAATTCTAAAACCGTAAGGGTTGATAATGTTTCTGCAATTTGATCGAGATTTACTGACATATTTTTAGTATTTTAAAAGTTAATAAATTTATATTTACTGAGTTTTCAAAGTTGCCAAACCTTCTTTTGGCGCATTGATAACTCTGACAAATTTGGATTGAGCACCTTTGATTATTCCAATAAACGAGGCGCGAACCTCATCAAGAGATCCAAGTTTTGCTATTTCTTTAATAGTTGATTCAGACATCAATGAGTTATTGAAAAATCCAGCTATAATTTTAACCACTTGAACCTGTTTTGTGGTTTCAGATATAATTTTTGCTAAAATAACAGGATCTTGTGAATAAAGTATAGCCGATGGACCAACTAAGAAACTGTTTAATGGCTCTAATTGAGTTCCTTTTATTGCTACTTTTATTAATGTATTTTTTGAAATTTTCATATTACATCCCTTCGCTTTCAAAGCAACTCTTAGGTCGTATAATTGTTTATCAGTCATTCCCCTATAGTGAATCACAGCAACAAATGCACTTCCCATAAGGTTACTTTTTAATGACGAAACTAAATTTGATTTTTGATTCCTATTCATTATAAAAAAATTTAATTAAATCGATTCAACAGAAACTTCGATTGAAGGGCCCATTGTTGAGTTTAGATAAAATGCTTTAATGTATTTTCCTTTAGCATTTTCTGGCTTCGCATCTTTTATTGCTTTAATAACCGCCCGAACATTCTCCAATAAATGTTCTGTTTCAAAGTTCACTTTTCCAATAAGGCAATGAACCGTTCCTCCTTTATCATTTTTAAAGTCTGCCTTACCTTTTATAGCATCCGATAAAGCTTTTTTAATGTCATTAGTCACAGTTCCGTTTTTTGGACTTGGCATCAAGCCTCTTGGACCAAGTTTTTTTGCTACTTTGCTTATTTTTTGCATCACATCTGGAGTCGCAATACAGCAATCAAAATCCAAAAATCCTCCATCGATTTTTAGAATCAAGTCATCGAGCCCAGACATAAGTGCACCAGAATCATTAGCAATTTTTTGCAACTCTTCGTTTCCCGTAAAAACGATTACTTTGATTTTTTTGCCAGATCCGTTTGGTAGCAAAATAGAGCCTTTAACAGATTGATCTGACTGCTTTGCATCAATTCCAAGATTTACCGCTAAATCTATTGATTCAATAAATTTTCTCTTTTTTAATGCCGAGAGTTCTTTTATTTTTTTAATTGCATCTTCAAGACTGTTTGCACTGAGTTTGTCATGAGTTTGCTTTTTGTTTTTATTATTTACCATTTTTAAAATTATTCAATTACTTCTAGACCCATTGAGATAGCTGAACCTGCAACCATAGATGCGCAGGCTTCGATGCTAGTTGCATTCATATCAACCATTTTCTTTTTAGCTATATTTATGATTTGTTGTTTGGTAATTTTTCCCACAGAATCCTTTCCTGGGTTTGAAGATCCTTTAGCCAGTTTAAGTTCTTTTTGAATTAAATATGGTACAGGCGGGTTCTTTGTAGAAAATATAAAACTTTTATCTTTAAAAGCGGTTATTGTAACTGGAATTGGAGTGCCTTGCTCAAAATCTAACTTTAGTGCGTTAAATTGTTTACAAAACTCCATTATATTCAAACCTTTTTGACCAAGCGCTGGTCCAATTGGAGGCGCTGGATTGGCTTTACCAAGTGGCACTTGAAGTTTTATTGTACCAAGGATTTCTTTATTTTTAGACATATTTTTTAGTTTGTGTGGTTTAGACAAAATCAATTAAACTGGTAAGAAACCCAAATAACAAACTTTGTTTTACGAATAAATTCTGCCACGATTTTTTAAAGGATTGTGCATTTTAATTTTCGAAATAATTATATGCAACAAATAATTTCATTTTAAAGTATTTTTTATAAAACTCCTTATGAAATTTTTTCAACTTGATTAATATTCAATTCTACTGATGTAGCTCTTCCAAAAATTAGGACTGATATTTTTAATTTTTGTTTCTCTGAATCAAAATCTTCGACAACCCCACTAAATGACTCAAAAGGACCTTCATTAATATTAACAGTTTCTCCAATTTCAAAATATATATTTTTGCTATCCGATTCTTGTTCAGAAGTAAGTTTAAGTATCTCTAACATCTTGCTGTCAGCAACCGGTTGAGGATTGTTTTTCCCCCCCAAAAAACCCATGACTTTTGGAATTGAGTTTATTATTCCATATGTTTCACTTGTTAGATTAGCATATATAAAAACATATCCCGGGAAAAGTTTCTGCATCTCTTGAACTTTTAGGCCCTTTTTAATTTTGATTGATGGTTTAGTTGGAATAATCACTTCGGAAATATTTTTTCCCACCAAGCCTCTAATAATGGTATTTTTTATCTCAGAAGCAATTTTATTTTCTTGTCCAGCCATTACATTAAGAATGTACCATTTAAAATTATTGTTATTTTGTTCCATATTATAAGCCAAATATTAGACGAATTATTTTTGAAATTAAAAAGTCTGCTAACAAAATTGTTAAAGCAAAAATTATTATTGTTATCAAAATGGTAATGGTAGTAACATAAGTCTCTTTCCATTGAGGAAAGTTAAGTTTTTTTGACTCTTCTACCACATCTTTAAAAAAATTTATCACGAATTAATTAAATTTAAATTTAAGAAGATGGCAGGAGCGAGAGGAATCGAACCCCCAACCAACGGTTTTGGAGACCGCTACTCTACCAGTTGAGCTACGCTCCTAAAAAATTATTTCGGTTATTTTTTATCTTTTAACTTAATTTCAGATTTTGCCTCATAATCTTTGTCTCTATCATACGAAGATTTTTGGTCAGTATATGACGAATACTTAACCTTGTAGCAAATTGGGTTTGCTAATGGACTATTATCTTCGGTATTGGATTTACAATAATAAAACCCTCGATCCAAAAATGGATTTAAAAAAGAAAGGGGATTTGGTAAAACAACGAAATCTCCACTTCTAATGCCATTGAACCATCCGTCTTTTTTATCCGAAACAGATGTATCATATATTGAGGTACACGAGGCCATAAAAAAAACTAAAAAACAATTGAAAATTTTTTCATTCCTAAAAACTTTGTGCTCCAATATAAAATAAAGTAGCCTGTTAATTATTTTACTTCAACACTTTACTCACTACACCCGCACCAACAGTTCTGCCACCTTCACGGATAGCGAAGCGAAGACCTTCTTCCATAGCGATTGGGCAGATGAGTTGAACAGTTAGTCTAACATTATCTCC
>Ga0194130_10006654_pt1 | contig 13235 bp, 12 predicted proteins | sample TA2KigsurfametaG_FD_160084 | JGI IMG/M metagenome (GOLD analysis project Ga0194130, IMG submission 160084) | Freshwater microbial communities from Lake Tanganyika, Tanzania - TA2015050 Kigoma 12 surface | ecosystem: Environmental > Aquatic > Freshwater > Lake | place: Tanzania: Lake Tanganyika... | reverse complement strand
GGGGGGGGCGGGCAGCCATGGTGATCAGCGGGGGGGCGCTGTGGCCATGATCACCCAGGGGGGGGCGGCCGCCGTCCTGTCAGGGCGCGCGTCGTGCTTCGCAGGCCGGCCAGGGTCTCGGGAAGCAGGGGCTGCTTGAGCAGGGCGCCGCCCACCCGCAGGAACACGCCGGACAGCGCCAGGTCGATCCCGCCCAGGATCAGCGTCACCGCCAGCCAGGTGAGCCTCCAGGTCTGGCGCACCCAGAGCGCCAGGGCGATCTGGCTCATCACGACGCCAAGCAGGAGAAAGCTCAGGCCACCGCCCAGGATCACGGCGCCGGTGATCAGCCGGCGTTTGTCCTTGTTGGCCTCCTGCATGGCCATGCGCACATGCAGGTCGACCACGGAGGTGAGCAGGCCCGACAACCGGGAAGCGCCGTTGAGGTTCATGCCGAACGGCGCCCGGGGGAGAGGAGCAGGCCGAGAAGGACGCCCACGCCAGCCGCCACGCCGAGGGCCAGCAGGGGCCGTTCGCGCACGGGCTTCTCCAATTTGGGCCGCAGCGTGCGGTTGAGATCGTCCAGCAACTGCTCCAGCTGCTCCTCCAGCGGTTTGAGGGAATCCCCCACCTGCTGGGCCTGGTGGGTGGTGGCCTCGATGAGATCGAGAAGCTGCTGTTTGACCCGGGGGGTGGCGCCACCGGTCTGGCGGCTGATCACCTCCACAAGCTGATCAAAGCTTCCCCGCGTCGCCTCCAGGGTGTGGCGGGCCACCTCGGGCCATTGCTTCTGAATCGTGGGCAGGAGTGTCTCGAACCGTTCGCGGAAGGCCGTCTGCAGGATGGCGGGTGTCCCGGGCTGGCCATTGCTGGAGGCATCCGGTCCTTCCAGGGGAGGGGTGGAGGGCTGGTCGGGGGTCATGACCTGGGTTCGGCTGGCTCCAACGTAGGAAACGTCGGCGGGGTTGGCAGCGGGCCAACCTCCGCTACATTGAGCCGGCTTGAGGATCGCGCCGATTGGTTTACATCAGGCAGATCGAGCTCAGTCACTTCAAATCCTTCGGCGGCACCATCAGCATTCCTTTGGAGCCCGGTTTCACGGTGGTCACCGGTCCCAATGGTTCGGGGAAGAGCAACATTCTTGATGGTGTGCTGTTCTGCCTCGGTCTGGCCAGCAGTCGCGGCATGCGGGCGGAGCGTCTGCCGGATCTGATCAACAGCGCCATTCTTCGAGCGGGCAAGGCGGCGGAAACCACGGTCACCGTGCACTTTGATTTGAGCGATTGGCAGCCGGATGGGGCGGAGGATGGTCTGGAGGCGCCACCGGAAGGTCCCTGGATTCGCCAGGGCCAGCAACACTGGAGCGTCAGTCGGCGCCTGCGCGTCGCTCCGGGCGGCACCTACAGCAGCAGCTTCAGCGCCGATGGGGTGCCCTGCAATTTGCAACAGCTGCAGACCCAGCTGCGACGCCTTCGCGTTGACCCGGAGGGAAGCAATGTGGTCATGCAGGGCGATGTCACCCGCATCGTGTCCATGAGTGCCAAGGAGCGGCGGGGCATCATCGATGAACTCGCTGGCGTGGCCCTGTTCGACTCCCGCATCGAACAGACCCGCAGCAAATTGGATGATGTTCGCGAGCGCGTCGACCGCTGCCGCATCGTGGAACAGGAGCTGCGCGCCAGCCGTCAGAAGCTCGAGAAGGATTGCGCCAAGGCCCGCTCCTACCAGGAGCTGCGGGATGCTCTGCACACGGGCCGTCAGCGGGAACAGGTCCTGGCGATGGAGGAGGCGCGAGCGCTGCTGCGGGCGCTGCTGGAGCGTCGTGACCAGCTGCGAGAGCGCCAAGGCGTGGAAACCGCTGCGATCGCCGCCGCCAACGAGGAGTTGCGGATCGCGACCCTCGCTTTGGAGGAGCTGCAGGCGGAGGTGAAGGCTCTGGGGGAGGACCAGCTGCTGGCGGTGCAGGCGGAATTGGCGGGGCAGGAGGCTGAGAGCCGGGAACTCGCTCGCCAGGCGGACAAGCAGAGCCAGGAGGCCCAGCGGTTGCAGGAGCGTCGCCAGGCTCTCACCGCTCAGCGGGGGGATCTCGCCCAGCGGCTGGGGGCGTTGCGGGCCCCGCTGGAGGAGGATGACCTGGCCCGGGCGGAGGCGGCCTGCCGGGATGGAGAGGCCGCTGTGGACCATTCGCGGCGACGGCTGCGGGAGGTGGCGGGCCGATCGGGCGACTGGATCGAGGCGCAACGACGACGCGGAGAGGAGCGGCGCACCTTGTTGGAGCGGCTCACCCCATTGCAAGCGGAGCTGGAGCAGCTGCGGGAGCGTGAACGCCAGGCGGAGGAGCGTTCGGGGGAGCTGGAGGCGGAACGGAGTCAGGCGGGAGGCGTCTCGGTGGAGACGGAGGAGCTGCTGGCCCGCCTCACCGCCGATCTGGCGTCCCTTGAGCAGGATCTCGCACGCCGTCAGGCCCGGGTGGGCGACCTTGCCGAGGGCCTCGCCCTGCAGCAGCGCACCCGCGCCCGTTTGGAACAGGAGCAGACCCAGCTTGAGCGGGAGATCGCGCGGCTGGAGAGCCGACGTGACACCCTGCTGGAGAGCCGGGGCACCGGGGCCTTGCGAACCCTCCTGGAGGCCGGGCTGGATGGTCTTCACGGGCCGGTGGCCCAACTGGGAGAGGTGGACGATCGCCATCGCCTCGCCCTGGAGGTGGCGGCCGGGTCCCGGCTCAGTCATGTGGTGGTGGAAGACGACGGCATCGCCGCCCGGGCGATCGAGTTGTTGAAGAGTCGGCGCGCGGGCCGGCTCACCTTCCTGCCGTTGAACCGTCTGCGGGCGGGCGGCGTTGGAGGTGGGGCCGCCCTGCAGCGCGGCGGCGCCACCGGGCTGGTGGGTCGCGCGGTCGACCTCATCCGCCACGAACCGCTCTACCGGGAGGTCTTTCGCCATGTCTTCGGCGACACGCTGGTGTTCGACACCCTGGCCAACGCCCGCCGGGAACTGGGCCGTTGCCGCGCGGTGACCCTGGAGGGGGAGCTCCTGGAAAAGAGTGGCGCCATGACCGGCGGCAGCCTGCAACAGCGGTCGTCCCAGCTCAGTTTCGGCACCGCGTCGGAGGGCGATGAGGCCGAGCCCCTGCGTCGCCGCCTCCTGGAGGTGGGGGAAAGCCTGGTGGCCTGCCGGCGTCGGGAGGCGGACCTCAGCGCGGAGCTGGAGGCCCAGCGCCCGGACCTTCAACGCGAGCGGCAGCGCCAGTCGGCGCTGGCGGCGGAGCATGGCGCGGCCGAACGCGCGCTTCAGCCCCACCGCCAGCGGAGTGAAGGCCTGGAGCGCCGTTGGACCACCCTGCGGCAGGCGATGGCCGCCGACGCGGAGCGCGGAGGGGCGATTCAGGAGGCGCTCGGCCCGCTTCGGGAGCGGCTTCTGGCCTTGGAGGCGGAGGAGGCCGCCGCTGAATCCGAGGGCGAACCCGGCCTTTGGCAGACCTTGCAGACGGAGCTGGAGTCGGCGGATCGAGCCCTGCAGGACGCCCGACGCCAGCGGGACGACCGCCTGGCCGAGCGGCGGGATCGGGCCCTGGCCGCCGAGCGGATCAGCAGCCAACTGGAGGGTCTGGCCGCGGAGGAACAGCGCCTGATCGCCGCGGTGAACGCCTTGCTGGCGGAACGGGAGAGCTGGAAGGAGCGCGAGCGACAGCACCGGGAGCGCCGCCAAGCCCTGGAGGCCCTCCAGAAAGAGCTCAGCACGCGCTTCGGTGAGAAGCGACGGGAACGCGATCAGGCGGAAAGTCAGCTGGCGGAGCGGCGCCAGGCCCTGCAGCAGCGGCAGTGGGAGCTGCAACGCCTCGGAGACGACCTGCTGGCGCTGGAGGGCGAGCGGCGGGGGGGCGAGCAGCGGCTGGAACAACTGGTGCGGGCGCTCCCCGATCCCCGTCCCGAGGTGCCGGAGGACGTGCGCCAGGCCGGCCTGGCGGCGCTTCGCCTGGAGCTCGAACAGCTCCAAAAGCGCATGGAGGCGCTGGAGCCCGTCAACATGCTGGCCCTGGAGGAGCTGGAGGAGCTGGAGCAGCGCCTGGCTGATCTGGAGGAGCGACTGGAGGTGCTGGGTCGCGAGCGCGAGGAGCTGCTCCTGCGCATCGAAACGGTGGCCACGCTGCGCCAGGAGGCCTTTCTGGAGGCCTTCCGTGAGGTGGATGGCCACTTCCGCGCGATCTTTGCCCACCTCTCTGATGGAGAGGGGCAATTGCAACTGGAGAATCCCGAGCAACCCCTGGAAGGAGGGCTGACCCTGGTCGCCCACCCGAAGGGCAAGGCGGTGCGCCGCTTGGCGTCCATGTCCGGGGGGGAGAAATCCCTCACGGCGCTGAGCTTCCTCTTCGCGCTGCAGCGATTCCGGCCCTCGCCCTTTTATGCCCTGGACGAGGTCGATAGTTTTTTGGATGGGGTGAATGTGGAACGTCTCGCGGGTCTGATCGCCTCGCAGGCGGAGGGAGCCCAGTTTCTGGTGGTGAGCCACCGCCGACCCATGATCGGCGCCGCCACCCGCACGATCGGCGTGACCCAGGCCCGCGGGGCCCACACGCAAGTGGTCGGTTTGCCCCCTGCGGCCTGATCTGGTCGGAGGCGGGGGCTTGCTTCACAATGGATCGATTGAACCCCTGGTTTTGAGCGCTTCCCCTCCTCCCGCCGGCGGCTCCTCCGTTCCCAGCGATCGGCTCTGGTTGCGTTCTGAGCTGATGGGCACCCAGGTCATCACCCGCGACACCGGTCGGCGGTTGGGCGTGGTGGGGGAGGTGGTGGTCGACGTTGACCGGCGCGAGGTGGTGGCCCTCGGCCTGCGCGACAATCCCCTGACCCGTTTTCTGCCTGGTTTGCCGCGGTGGATGCCCCTGGAGAGCATTCGCCAGGTCGGGGATGTGATTCTGGTCGATTCGTCCGACTCCCTCTCGGAAAGCTTCAATCCAGAGCGCTACAGCAAGGTGATCAACTGCCAGGTGATCACGGAATCGGGCCAGACCCTCGGTCGCGTGCTGGGCTTCAGTTTTGACATCGAAACCGGCGAGCTGGTCACCCTGGTGATCGGTGCCCTCGGAGTGCCCCTCCTTGCCGAAGGGGTGTTGAGCACCTGGGAGCTGCCGGTGTCCGAGGTGGTGAGCAGTGGCAGCGATCGAATCATCGTCTACGAGGGATCGGAGGACAAGCTCAAGCAGCTGGGCACCGGCCTGCTGGAGAAGATGGGAATCGGGGGCGGCAGCTGGGAGCGGGAGGAGCGGGAACGCTGGCGCGCGGCGCCAGTGCCGGCGGAGAACCAGCTGCCGGCCGGGCAGCCCAGCGCGCAGGAGCAGCGGCGCATCCAGCCAGCGGTCTCCCGTTCCTTCCAACCGGAAGAAGCGATGGAGTATGTGGAGCTGGAGGAGCGTCGTCTGCGCGAGCCCCTGCGCCAGCGCCGCTATCTGGATGAGGACTCCCCGCGCGACACCGATGAGGAGTCCCGCCGTGACCCCTATGGGGCGGCCTACGGGGAGCGTGACTTCGCGCCGCGACGCCCTTCGGAGCGGGAACGCGCGCGGGACCGAGGCGAGGACCGCGACCGAGGATGGGAGCGGGACGCGGAGCGACCGCGAGAGCATTCCGCGGGTTCCGGGCGGCGTGAGGCCGCCAACGGATCCTCCACCGACCGTGACAGCGCTTGGGCGGTGGATCGTGAACTCGGTGCCCCCCCAGCGGATCGGGAGGTCTCGCGAATCCGTTCCGAGGAGGCGGGCGGTGAAGAATGGCGACGACCCCCTGCCGCGGGTTCGCCTCAACTCCGAGACGATCGGACCAGAGGGATGGAACCGGTGGATGTGGAACCCGAAATCCTGGATGATCCGTGGTGATGATCGGGTTTGGATCAGTGCGTCAGGCAATGGCAAAGAGGGGAGGGCGCTGGACGGGCATCGCCCTCGCTGTGGCTCTGAGTGCTGGCTTGTGCCCGCGCCCGGCGGACGCCCAGAGCGAAGCTGCCCCCACCCCCTCCGCCGCGCCGGGCGGAATGCGGTCTGAGGGAGCTTCTCCTCTCTCTCCAGCGCCAGTGGAAGCCCCCTCCAGCGCGGGGACGGTCGACCCGCCGAAAAAGGTTGCCGATCCCGCGTCGTCCACCCCTGCACCGGGTTCACCGGCTCCCATGAAACCCCCGGCTCCGGTCAAGCCGGCGACTTCCGCGCCCCCCGCGCCCCCCGAGTCCCCTGGCGCCCCCTCCGGCGCGCGATCACCAGCGGTCCCCGGGCCGATCCAGCCGCCGAACCTGCCGCCAGATCCGGTGTTGATTTGGCAGCCGGAGGGGCCCGCCCCGGCCACGCGGAGAACGACGCAGCCGCCCCGCCGCCTCCCCCTGGTCCCATCCGCAGCCGGCGGGGGTGGCGGTCCCGCCAGCCCGCCAAGGGGTCCTGGCAGCCCGGTGGTGCCAGGACCCATGCCCCTGCCGCCGGGAATGGCGGAAGGGGGTATGGGGCCGCCAGGACAGGCCCGTCCAGGAGGTTTTGTCCCGGGTGGCCGGCCCCCTGGATTGTTGCCTCCAGGAGCGATGCCTCCCGGGGCGATGCCGCCAGGGGCTGTGCCTCCAGGAGCAATGCCTCCCGGCGCCATGCCTCCCGGCGCGATGCCGCCAGGGGCTGTGCCTCCCGGGGCTGGACCGGCGATGGGGCCCCCGCAGCGTCAGGCTCCTTCCGGGGTCAGGGGAGGGGGGGCGCGATCGGAACCGTGGGCTCCCTGGGCGTCGTTGTCGATGGGCCTGTTGCTGGCTGGAGGTGTCACCTGGGGGGTGACGCACCGTCGCCGCCAGCGCAAGCGCCAGACGGAGGGGGATGATCCACGGTCCGGCTCCTGAACCGTCGCGGAGGGCCCGGGAACAGAGCATGCCACCGCAGCTGTTTCTTGTGGTGTTGGGAGGCCGCGCCCCGGGGGTGCACATCGAACTCCACGATGTGCGCTTTGTCGTCGGACACAGCCTGGACGACACCCTTCCGGCATTGCGCCGGCAGTGGTTTGGACGCCGCCGCGGCTTGCACATCGACAGCTGGATGGCGGTGAAGCGGGTGGGTCGTCATGCGATCCACCTGTCCAGGGATCCTTGGGAGGGCGCCGACCGACTGTGGTTTGTGAATGTGGGCGGGTATCGACCCGATCGTCTGGCGGAACAGCACGCCTTCGGGCTGGTGGTGGCGGCCACGGCCTCCGACGCCAAGCGCCAGGGGCTGGCCACCTGGCTCCCGCAGGCTGTGGACCGTCACAAGGATGATCTGCAACCGCTGGCGTGTCTGGAGGCTCCGCTGTCTCCCGAGGCCGTGGACGATTGCCTGGCAGTGGAAGCGGTGGCGGGCTGGCATGTGCATCTCACGCCCGTGGCGGGCGCTCCGCCGCCGCAGGTGCCCGACTGGTTCGGTTACAGGCCCATCTGAGCCTGGCCCGCTTTCTGATTCCGATGACGACGCCTTGCGCCTTGAACCGGCAACCGCTTCGGACGGGCGGGTCGACGCTCCAAGGGCGAGGATCAAAAACCGCTCACAACCTTTCCCGCATGAACATCGACGGCAAAGCCTGGCGCACGATTTGGTTGGAGGACGGAGGGCAATCCGTGGGTGTGATCGACCAGACCCGCCTGCCCCATGACCTGCACACCCGCTCCCTGAGGACCTGGCGGGAGGCAGCGGCGGCGATTTCCACGATGGTGGTGCGCGGGGCTCCCCTGATCGGTGTCACGGGCGCCTGCGGGTTGATGCTGGCCCTGCGGGAGGATCCCGGCGACCAGGCGTTGGAGGAGGCCTTCACCGGCCTCAACGGCACCCGCCCGACGGCCGTCAACCTGCGCTGGGCCTTGGAACGGGTGCGCCAGCGGGTACAGCCTCTGCCACCGTCTGAGCGGGCGGCGGCGGCGGCGGCCGAAGCGATGGCCATTGCCGAGGAGGACGTGGCCATGTGCGAAGCCATCGGCGACCATGGCCTGGCGTTGTTTCAGCGGTGGGCGGCGGCGCGGCCAGCGGATCGCCAGGGGCAACCCTTCCAGGTGTTGACCCACTGCAACGCGGGTTGGCTGGCCACGGTGGACTGGGGGACGGCGCTGGCGCCGATCTACAAGGCCCACCGCGCCGGCCTCCCTTTGCACGTCTGGGTGGATGAGACCCGTCCCCGCAACCAGGGGGCCAGCCTCACCGCCTACGAGCTGGCCCGGGAAGGCGTGCCCCACACGGTGATCGTGGACAACGCCGGCGGTCATTTGATGCAACACGGGCAGGTGGACGCGGTGATCGTCGGCAGCGACCGCACGACGCGCCGAGGTGATGTGTGCAACAAGATCGGCACCTACCTCAAGGCCCTGGCGGCCCATGACAACGGCGTGCCCTTGGTGGTGGCGCTTCCCGGCTCCACGATCGACTGGTCCTTGACGGACGGGCTGGCGGAGATCCCGATCGAAACCCGCGACGCCGCTGAGGTGACCCACATCCAAGGCCGCGACGCGGAGGGCGGGATCCGTCAGGTGCTGCTCACCCCCGAGGGCAGCGCGGGCCTCAATCCGGCCTTCGATGTCACGCCCGCTCGCCTGGTGACGGCCCTGATCACCGAGCGGGGGGTGGCGCCAGCGACGGAAGCGGGTCTGCGGGCGCTCTACGCCTGAAACTCCGGGCGGGCGACTCCCTCGGCCTGCCAGCGGTTCGGCCATGCCCACCTCCCCACACCCTCACCAACGTCCCCAGAAGGTGTCAAGATGAATGAGTTCGGTTTCGGCCGGACTAGGTGGTCCACACCAGTGTTTCGGACAGCGGTTCGATTCCGCTCAGCTCCATTTCCGCTTCCGCCCACCTGCGGGAGCTTGTCCAGGGGCTGCAATGGTTTCGACGGGGCGCCAGGAGGATGACTGAAGCCTGCTCGGTGAGAGCAAAACCGTAACAGCGAACAACATCGTTCGTTTCTCCCGTCAAGCCGCCCCTGTGGCCGCCTGACACTCTTAACGGAGACGGGGTGAGGTCAGCCTTGTCAACCAAATGACCCATGGGGCCTGGAAGGGCCCCTTTTTCGTGCGGCCTCCTTGCCCCACCGATCCTGGCGGTGTTCCGCAACCGGCCGGGGGCTTCCCTCCCACTGCGGTGGTCGGTGGGAGTCGCTGACTGCTGGTTTCTCCTCCCCTGACCCATGGACGCGGATGGCCAGCTGAGGAGGGCCTCACCCCAACCGCGGCAGCTGCGGTTCGCGGCGTTGTGGTCGCTCTGGAGCCCGCGGTTGCGCAGGCTCCAGGGCCTCTCCGGCGTCGTCAAACAAGCGCCAGCCCGCCGCGTCCACCTCCAGATGCACGGTCTCCCCGGGGCGCGCCTCCTGGTCGGGCCCGACACGCACATGCACCAAGGCGCTGTCCTCCAGCAGGCGACAGGTGAGCAGCTGCTCGTTGCCCAGAGCTTCCACATGGCAAACCTCAGCGGGCAGGTTGCGGTTGGCGGCGGGAGCCAGCCGCAGATGTTCGGGCCGCAGGCCGCCCGTGAGCCGCTGTCCATGGCGACCTGCCACCAAGGGTTCCAAGGGATCGGGCAAGGCAAACTTCTTCCCCGCCAGCAGAAGCAGTCCCGGGCCCACGACCTCCACGGGCAACAGGTTCATGGGCGGGCTGCCGATGAACTGGGCCACGAACAGATTGGCGGGATGGCGATAGAGCTCCAGGGGGGTGCCCAGCTGTTGCAGACGGCCCTGATGCAGCACGGCGATGCGGTGGCCCATGGTCATCGCCTCCACCTGGTCGTGGGTGACGTAGAGGGTGGTGGTGCCCAGCTGACGCTGGAGGTCGACGATCTGGGTGCGGGTGCCGGCGCGCAGCTTGGCGTCGAGGTTGCTGAGGGGTTCATCCATCAAAAACACCTCCGGCTGGCGGGCGATCGCCCGCCCCAAGGCCACCCGTTGCTTCTGACCCCCGGAGAGCTCTTTCGGCAGTCGCTCCAACAGCGGATCCAGCTCCAACATGGCGGCCACCGTGCGGATCCGCGCGGCAATGCGGTCCTCTCGCGGCGAGGGCAGGCGCAGCGGGCGGGGCCAGGAGCGGCTGAGGCGATGCAGGCCATCCCGCAGCTGCTCCCCGAACGAACGCTGTTGCCGGCGTCGCAGTCCAAAGCCCAGGTTGTCCGCCACGCTGAGATGCGGATAGAGCGCGTAGCTTTGGAAGACCATCGCCACATTGCGCTCAGCTGGCCGAAGTCCGCTCACAGGGCGATCGGCCACGAAGATCTCCCCAGCGCTCGGGCCATCCAGACCGGCGAGAAGCCGTAGCAACGTGCTCTTGCCGCAGCCGGAAGGGCCCACCAGCACCAGAAACTCGCCATCGGCGATCCGCAGATCCAGATCCCGCAGCACGGTGACCGGATCTCCTCCCCGCCTGGGCGGGTAGGTCTTGCTCACCCCCTCGAACCGAACCTCGGCCAACCGATCCTTGCGACGGGTGGATCCTAAGATCGACACAATGCAGTTCATTGATCAGGCCCGCATCACGGTGCAAGGGGGCCGCGGAGGCGACGGAATCACGGCCTTTCGGCGTGAAAAGTACGTGCCTGCCGGGGGGCCCTCCGGCGGCGACGGGGGTCGTGGAGGCGACGTGCTGCTGGTGGCGGACGCCAATTTGCAGACCTTGTTGGATTTTCATTACAAGCGGCTGTTTGCCGCAGACGACGGCGTTCGCGGCGGGCCCAATCGCCGCACGGGTGCCAGCGCTCCTCCGCTGGTGGTGCGGGTGCCGCGGGGCACAGAGGTGCGCGACGCGCGCACGGGAGTCGTGCTTGGCGATCTCACTGCGGCTGGCGAGGAGCTGCTGGTGGCGATGGGTGGCCGCGGTGGGCTTGGCAATGCTCACTTCCTCAGCAATCGCAATCGGGCTCCAGAGCGGCACACCGAGGGCGGGGAAGGCGAAACCTGGGACCTGCTGCTGGAACTCAAGTTGCTGGCGGAAGTGGGAATCATCGGTCTCCCCAACGCTGGAAAAAGCACCCTGATTTCTGTTCTCTCCGCCGCCCGGCCCAAAATCGCCGACTACCCTTTCACCACTTTGGTGCCCAATCTGGGTGTCGTGCGCCGCCCCAGTGGCGATGGCACCGTGTTCGCGGACATCCCCGGTTTGATTGCGGGAGCAGCTTCAGGCGCGGGGCTGGGTCACGACTTTTTGCGCCACATTGAGCGCACCCGAGTTCTCGTGCATCTTCTCGATGCCAGCGCGGACGATGTGGTGGGGGATCTGGCTGTGGTTGAACGGGAGCTGCGTCTCTATGGCCATGGCTTGCCGGCCAAACCTCGTCTGGTGGTGCTCAACAAGGCGGATTTACGCTTGGCCGACCATTTGGACGCGACCGTGGAAGCGGTGGCGCGCTGGGGGGAGGGGAAAGGATGGTTGCTTTCCCGACCGCTGGTGGTGTCCGCCGCGACCTCCAGGGGCTTGGAACCGCTCCTGGAGGCCGTCTGGCGACACCTGGATCAACCTCAATCGTCGTAAACCCGGCACTCAGGAGCTTCGGGGTTCAGATCGCAATAGACCTCCAGAGGAGTGGGGTCGTGGCTGTCTTCGGGATGGTGGGACTTGTACTCCTCCAAACCTTTCAACTCCTCTTCCAGGTGCCGCACCTTGCCCAGATCGCCTGCAGCACGGGCCTGCTCGATGTCGACTCTGTCTTTTTGGATGTGCTCGTCGATGCTTTTCATGAGAGACGGCCGCGGATGCCGGCATGAATTCACGGCGCCCACCATACGAGCCCCGTCGACCAAACGCCTCCCTCGTGTGCGCTGGCGCTCATCAAGCCAAGGCCAGCGCGCGAACGGCGCTCCACCCGCTTCCGGTGCTACGACCGCTTCATCCTTCGTGGAGCAAGGCCGATGACGCGCATCCAACATCGTCGTGGCAGGCATTTCATGGATGAGGAGGGTCGGTTGTTCTGGATCAACGGCCCCGACGATCACTGCTATCTCTCTGAGCAACGCCAGTGGCGCCGTGGCTTGTGCTTTGAAGATGTGTTGGAATGGAAACAATGTGCGCCGACCGGCTGCGTCAGCCAGCGATTCCCCTCCCCCAAGGCAGCTTGCGAGGCCTTTGAGCACGCTCAGGTGGTCTGGTCCCACGACGTCTACCTCCGTCGCCTGGGGGATGCGATGGCTCAGCATCGCAGCCTGCTCGACTACAAACCGACCGCCATGCGCCTGGCGGAAGCCCAAGGCGCCCGCCCCCGGCAGGCGCCTTGGATCCTTCCCGGACCCTCGGGGCCGGCCTGCGCGTTGCCCGCGGGGGCGGACATGTCGCTCTCCCCATCCGCCACCACCGCGTCGGAGCCAGTCCCCCATCCGCGTCGCCGTCGCAGAGGAGCCGCCGCGCTCTCCTTCAGTGCCTGAGCCGGGTCCGCCATCCCCGCTCACTCCGATCGTTCATTCCGGCCGTTCAGTCCGGCCGTTCACTGAGCTGAAGCCAGCGCTCTTCCCCGTTCTCGATCCGCACCACCAGTTCCGCCAGGGCTTCGCTGAGCCGCTCCAGCTCTTCGTAGCCCACGCCATCCGGTCGCGCCAGGCGCTCCTCCAGGGAGCGCCGCTCCTCCTCCCAGCGGGGCAGATCCCGTTCCAGTGCCTCCAATTCGCAGTTGTCTCGATAACTGCGCCGGTTGGTGCTCTCTTTGGCAGACGGGGTCGCTTTGGGAGCGAGGGGTTGGGGAGGGGCTGCCGCCGTCGCGGCGGTGACGCCGCGGGCTGGCCGTCCGGAGCCGGCCCCGCGCGCCTCCAACCAGGCGCTGTAGTTGCCCTCAAACGGGGCGATCTCCCCTTCGCGGATCACAAACAAACGATCCACGGTGCGATCGAGGAACCAACGGTCGTGGGAGACCACCACCACACAGCCGGGGAAATCCTCCAGGAAGTCTTCCAGAACGGCCAGGGTGGCCACGTCCAGGTCGTTGGTGGGTTCATCGAGCAGCAGCACGTTGGGCGCCTGCATGAGCAACCTGCAGAGGTGAAGCCGTCGGCGTTCGCCGCCGGAGAGCTTGGCCACCGGCTGATGCTGCTGGGCGGGCGGGAAGAGGAAGCGTTCCAACAGCTGCGACGCGCTCAGCTCCCGACCCTCCACCATCACCCGACTGGCCGCCTCGCGCACGACATCGATCACTTTGCGATTCGGGTCGATCTGGAGCAGGGCGCTGTGTTGATCAAAGCAAGCCAGGCGCACTGTCTCCCCGATCTCCACGAGCCCGTCGCTGGGGGGGCGTTGCCCGGCGAGCACCTCCA
>Ga0194130_10006652_pt1 | contig 13238 bp, 7 predicted proteins | sample TA2KigsurfametaG_FD_160084 | JGI IMG/M metagenome (GOLD analysis project Ga0194130, IMG submission 160084) | Freshwater microbial communities from Lake Tanganyika, Tanzania - TA2015050 Kigoma 12 surface | ecosystem: Environmental > Aquatic > Freshwater > Lake | place: Tanzania: Lake Tanganyika... | reverse complement strand
GATGCGGCGGTTACCGTCCTCGATTTTCGCTTCTGCTTGACGGAGTGTCTCCGTAAGGTCCATGTCCCCATTTCGATGCTTTTTGTCGGCGGAAATGAGCAACTCCCGAAGCTCATTGAGGGGGCCTGCGGCCACGCCACTGGGCGCGTTCGCAAGTGGCCCAAATTCCGACTCGAGCTCCTTGCGATTGGCCTCGTACCCTCGAGTGGCTGCGTATGCGTTGAGGTAGGAATCGATTTGAGTTCCTAGTTGCTTGATCGTTTGATGGGACTCCTTGGCATTCTCCAGATTGAGCGGTACATCGATCTCAGTAATACGTCGTCGCCATTCCTCAATATCAGGTTTCGCCAACGCACCAGTGGCTTCAGGATGCTGGGCTCGAAACGCGATGCTTTCTTCTCCGACTTGGTCGACCAACTCGATTAAGTGGCTCAAGCCTTCTCTCGCGGTTTGCAGATCCCGCTCTTTTTCCAGTGCTTGTGTTCTGGCCGTTTCCGCTTCGGAACTGACGATTCGATCCAATCGTTGATTGATGGTTCTGACGGTTTCTTTGACTGCATCCACCACGCGTCCACCTCCTCGCATTGCGCGAAAGGCAGGTTGGTCCAGCTCCCCGATCCATTTCGATCGACCTAGCCCGCGGCGATCCTGCGCTTCCGAGCCAAAATAACTGGACTTGCGCTCTTTAAGGAACAGGACAAACATCGCGCCGTCGGTTTCATGGGTTACAGGATTCTCAAGCTTGCCAAATCCTGTCCTGTTCGTGAGTCCTTTGCCCAAAGCGAATTCGACAGCGTCCATTCCGAAATAGGAACGTCCATCGGGAGCTACGTAGTATTCGCCGCTTGCTTCCTCCATCAACACGACAGTCCAATGCGGCCCCTCCTTGCTAAGCCACTGCTGAAGTTCCTCGAGTCTCGCAGCGGGTACGCCAATATCTCCCTTGACGTACAGATGTTTGTCTTCGCTCCATCGATCGATGACATCATTGACCGTTTCAATAGAAACAAAACCGCTTGTTCCTTTTTCTCCCTGAAGCTGTGCCGATGAGGTATTGGGTGCAGCGATGCTATGCCAGCCCGCGAGAACAAGAATGAAGAATGCGATGAGATACACCCTTGTTCTCAACCAACCCGGACGGTTTCGTAACACCAAACTGTAGTTCATTGGATCGCAAACCGCTCTATGCTGTGTTTCAATTCGAACGCCCAATCGTCCATCCATTCTTTGGGAATTTCTTCAATCGGGCCATATAGAATACACACGATTTCGCTCACCGTCTCCGTAATCTTTCCCGCCATGGAATCTTTCACTGGGCTACCGAGTGGCTCCACCGCACCAGGTCCACCGCAAACGGTGATCAAACCACCCAAGTCGAGTTCTTGACCTACCGAGTTGAATACGTATTTTTCCTCAGGCTGTCCAACTCGGACCCGAAGGGCGTCCGGGAATCTCGATTTGTCGAGCATCGAAATAGGAAGGCCGATCCGAATCGAAAGGACATTCAGGCAATCCACAGCAGGGTTGATCCGAGGGAAATTGCCGTCGTTCAGACACCGTAGTAGATACTCTTGGGCAGGTTTGCTCCTGCCGGACGGCTTGAAACCGCCGCGGCGCAACAAACCTCGGACGGCCTCGCGCCTCGATTGCCATTGAGGGGTAAGCACCTCCGCTCGGGCCACCGCCAACTGATCATCGACCCAAGAATCGAATTCCTGCGAAGCAGTGAACCGATTCAGTCCCTTGACCTCGCAGATGCCTAAACGTAGATAATCCAATTCATCGATTACAGAAAGCTGCATAGGAAATCTTTCAATCCATAGGGCGTAACCGTCGTCAGACGATCCTATTCAGGATTGCTGACAGCCACCCTAGAGTTATGGGGGATGGGCGGGTGGAACGCAAGCTACTGCCTCTGTCACTCGCCTAGTACGGAACCTTACGATGTTACTCGGTTGGACCATTCGGCGCGGATCGGTCTTTTAGAGATCCATGCCGAAGGCGTGGCGTAACTCTCGCAGTTTCGAGCCGTCCATCGTCGTCAATTGACCGATGCAACGCGCGTTGATGATCGCTTCGGCGGTCGATTCGAGGACCTCTAATCGATCAAAGGTGTCCAGGATGCTCATCCCGGCGACAACGACACCATCGTTCTCGACAATAGCGGCTGGGGATCGCAGACTGATCCATTGGTCGATCGATTTCTCACCTGCGCCGTATTGGACTCCAAAGGGTAGAGTTTGAACGTCACGTAGGAAGATGTAGCTTTCGGGAATCGTGCGAGCATCGAGCATGGTTCCTGTGATGCTGAACGCAGTTGCATTGACTGGATGTGCAAAAACGATGGCCTGGACATCAGGATGAGCTCGATAGATAGCTTGATGCTGTCGCGTTGCACGGCTGGGAATTTTTCCGGGTTCATGGGTTTCGCCATCGATCAATACCAGATCTTCAAAGCCGAGAAGTTCACGATCTCTCTGTGATGGTGTGATGAGGAATGAGTCTCCGTGGATACGTGCGGAAAAGCTTCCTTCGGTGCTGATTAGAAGGCGTTGTCGGCAACCCCTTTTGAGAAACAGAATTAATTGCTGACGCAGTTCTTGCTCCTTGGCTGTCACCTCGGGTGCCTCCGAAGCATTCATTTGCAATTTCCGATTGCGGGCCAATTGCAATCGATCATCGGAAAGATACCGCACCTCACCCAGTCGGGATGCCTTGATCAATGTTTTGCTTGCGAATTCGAAAGCTTCAAAGCGCTGGAACGCTTGGGCGAGTGAGCCGCCACCGACGACCACACCATGATTCTCCAGAATGACGCTGTCGCAACCCTTTCGGAATTCACCAGCGATATTCTTCCCTAGTACATCGCTACCCGGCAATGCATACGGAGCGAATCCGACGTTCCCGCACATGAGTTCGGCTTGCGGAAAGAGTCGTGTGTTTGGCTTTTGGTGGCAGATGCTGAAGGCGACCAAGCCGACTGGATGCGCATGGACGATGCCCAGGACGTCCTTACGGTGTTTGTAGATTGCTTGGTGGAATGGAAATTCGGAGGAGGGGCGATGTCGACCCTCGATCGTACCATCGGAGTGCACGCATACGATATCGTCCCGCGTAAGGTTTCCCTTGTCGACTCTCGCGGGTGAGATCCAGATGTCTCCCCTGGAGTCCCGAATGGAGAGGTTCCCACCCGAGGTGGTTGTCATGCGGTAACGATAGATACGCTCCATAGTCTGCATGATCTCATCCCGAGGATGAATCAACGACCGGTTCCGCGCGCGATTCCTCTCACCTTGAAAATGATTAGCATCGAACTGGGCGTCATCTACACGTTGTACTGTCACTGTGGATCCCCCTATGCTGGGAGCGTTTTGTCAGGCTAGTTCTTAAGAAAACTACGCAGCGCGTCGGTTTTCCCGTCGAACGATTTCACCTTGATCGTTCACTTCCTCAAATTTCACTGCGACCTGTCGCGATACACCGCTCTCTTGCATGGTGATACCGTAAATCATATTAGCGACGGTCATCGTTTTCTTGCTGTGGGTGACGACGATAAATTTGGTGGTGTCGAGGAACTCGTTGAGGACTGTCACAAAGCGTCCGATGTTGGCTTCATCGAATGGTGCATCGACCTCGTCGAGGATGCAGAAGGGGCTAGGCCTATACTGGAAAAACGCCATGATCAGCGCAACGGCCGTGAGCGCCTTTTCACCACCGCTGAGCAAGCTGTTGCTAAACGTGGTTTTTCCTGGAGGAGTGGCGATGATTTCGATGCCGCTCTCCGGATCATCGGGGTTTTCAAGAACAATATCTGCGGATCCGCCGCCGAAGGATTTTCGGTATAGCGTTTGGAAATTGGTTCGGATCGTCTCGAGGGTGTTCAAGAACAGGTCTTGTGAATCCTCATCGATCTTTTGCATGGTCTTGATCAAGCTCGATTTGGCATCGATCAAATCCCGCTCATGCCCGACTAATTTATCATACCTCGCCTGGAGCTCATCCAGTTCGTCGAGAGCCTCCATGTTGACGCTTCCCGCTGAAGCGATTTCTTGACGCAGTTGGATGAGTTGCGGTTCGATGCTATTGCGATCCATCTCTTCGATACGCAATAGGACAGTTATGTTCGTCTCCTCGGAGTTTAATTGCTCAGGAGCATCGGTACTCCGCAGACCTTCGTTCGACGCCTGGTTCGTGTCGTCGCCGCGACGGTCTCCCTCCACAGGATCCAACTCCGTTGTGGCAACCATTACGGCATCTTCGTGTTCCAAGTCGACCTGGTACTCATCGCGGTATCGGCAAATGAGTTCGTTGCGTTCTTGTTGAAGCCTTTGGAGTTCTTCATCTTGGGCGGCGATACGATCGAGCAACTTATCCAGTTGACGGCGTATTTGATCGCATTCCTTCCCTTTCTCGGTCACCGCTCGTTGTTGAAGCTCGAGCGAGGCGGCGATATCGACGCGTTCTTGTAGGATAGAAGCGATTTGCAAATCGGTGGACGCAATCCGATCTTGAAGTTCCACAACGGAGGTTTCGGCCGTACGGATCTTTTCGGCAAGTGTTGCCAATAGTCCTTTAGCTTGCTCGACATGCGATGCCCGTTCCGTAGCATCGTGAAGGAGTTGTTCCAGGGTGACACGCATGCCGTCGACACGTTGTTCAAGTCGGGCCAAGTCCACTCGCTGATCGGTAAGCTGATTCTGGCTATCGCGAATCTCCGTGTCTAATTTGCGAACGTCGGACTCTAGGGACAGGATGGTCTCGGCATGCTGTGCCTCAGTGGTTTCAAGCTCTGAAATGCGTTTCCGGGAAGCGTCGAGAGACTGTTGGATGATGGCTATTGAGGCTCGTTTTTCATCGAGTCCAGACTGGAGATTTGATAGTTCCTTTCTGTCGACAAGCATTCGATCTTTCAACGAATGAAGTCGTTGCTCGGCAGCCGCAAGCTGGCGACCAGCCTCATAGACTTGATTTTCTGTGGAGTGAACGGCATCTGCAGCGGATACCATATCCGTTGCAATCGCAGATGCGTGTAGGCGTTCTTCTTCGAGCGTTTGCTGCAAGTGATCGATCTGTTCATTTGCAGCTTGCATTTCGCTGCGCCGCGACACAAGGCCGAGCCCGGTTTGCAATGATCCGATGGTGATACTGCCATCGCTGTCCACCAATTGGCATTCCGCCGTAACAAATCGGAGTCCTGCTCCTCGAAAATGACTTAGATCTAGAGCCGTGGAAAGTGTTTCAACAAACCAAGTCGTCCCGAGCAAGGCGCGGACCAGCGGTTCATGCTCGGAATCGAATCGGACCAAACGGTCAGCTCTACCAACAACGCCCCGAAGGCCATCGAGTTGGATCTTCTCCCCGCTCCTGCGGGACGGGAGGCGATCCAATCGGAGCAAAGTCACACGCCCTTCTGCCTGCAAACGCCCTTCATTGATCCAATCCACCAGTTGGCCATCCGAAAGGACGATCGCGTCGGCATGAGTTCCAAGAGCAACGTCGACCAATGGAGCTAAATGCAGATCCGTGGTGATCAAATCCGCAACGAGGCCTCGAATAGACTTGACTCCCGATGCCATGCTCGGAGTGGGTTCCGCGAGCGATTGCGCCGAACGCATCAATTGTTGGCCACCACGGCCGGCACTAGCGAACTGTTCCTCGAGCTGGGAGAGAACCAGCAAACGCTCGTGCACACCTTGAATCCTGGCTTGGATCTCGAGGATTTTCTGCTGGCTACAACGTTCACGGTCGGTGACTTCCGCGAGTTTCTCTTTCGCGGCTGCCTTGCGGGTATCGGCTGCGGTTGCTTCGGTTTGTGCCTGTTGGACCTCGGCAGCAGCGACGGCGATTTGGGCATCGCGCTCTGTGAGATCCAATTCGCGGTTACGGATGTCCTCTTCACCGTCGTGCAGTTCCTGAACGAGTCGCTCGTGTTGGACTTCGTGGGATGCCGCGTCATAGAGTGTCTGCGACAATATTTGGCGAACGCCTGCTAGCGCACCCTTTTTGTTCTCGAGGGACTCCCGCATGTCGACCGAGGCTTTTTCGCGCTGTCGAAACTGGGACTCGAAGAGCAAGATAGCGTCTTCGGACTCTTGACGCTCGCGATCGAGCTGATACAAATCGGCTTGCCTTTGTTGGATCTCCTCTTCGCTCATCGAAACACGTCGTTCGAGTGTTTCGATACGATTAAGCAAGCCCTTCTGTTCCTCGGTCCATTCCGAGTGCCGCTGGCGAGCTCCCGCCAATTCGCTGGTGGCTTGGATGTGTTCGCTTTGCAACCCGACGACTTTGTCTTGGATCTTTTGCAGTTGTTCCTGGGTCGCCGTGAGCAATTCGGAAACCTTGCGATGTTCACCCTCAGTGGCTTCAGATTGCGATTGAAGACCATCGCGCTGGGTCGCGGCGGCGGCGAGCTGCTTACCAATCCCTTCGATCCGCTTTTGAATGTCTCGGACATCGATCAGTCCGAGTTGAGTCCTTTTGACGATCAGTTGGCTGCTGAGTTCCCGATATCGCTGTGCTTTAGACGCTTGGCTTTTCAGCGTCGATAGTCGCTTGCCCACCTCATCGACGATATCTCGCAGTCGGATCATATTCTGATCGACGCGTCCCAGTCGCCGTTCTGCTTCCGCCTTCTTCGCTTTGAACCGTGAAATCCCGGCGGCTTCTTCAAATATCCCTCGTCGATCCTTGGCCGATGACTGCAGCAGACGATCGACTTTGCCCTGCTCGATCAAGCTGTAGGCGTCGACCCCGACTCCGGTTCCTCGGAACAATTCGCGGACATCTTTGAGTCGGCATGGGCGGCCATTGATGGCGTATTCTCCTTCGCCGCTCCGGTAGACGCGGCGACTGACCTGCACTTCGTCTTCATCGTAGGTGAGGATGCGAGTTCGGTTGTCGAGGACCAAAACCACTTCAGCGCTATTGGCTGGCTTGCGACCACCTTCTGCGGATCCCTTGAAGATCACATCGGTCATGTCTGCCCCGCGAAGCGCCTTGGCGCTCTGCGCTCCCAGCACCCATTTGACAGCATCGACTACGTTCGATTTTCCAGATCCGTTGGGGCCAACAACGACCGTGATGCCGTCCGGAAAGTCGAAACGAGTCCGATCCGCAAAGCTTTTGAAACCAACGAGCTCAAGTACTTTCAGCATGGCTGGTCCACGGGGTCCGATTCGAGTTGCAACGGGGGTTAGGAAAAAGGTCCTGATCTAAAATGATCAAGCGAGCATTAGTGGGAATGACATCATCGACTCTGTCGGAAGTTCGCCAGTAAACGTACGGAGTCTCAAGTCGATCACAAATCGCTTTCTTCGTCGGTGGATTGCTCTGCCGCTTCTTCGGCTTCGGAGGACTTTTTAGACGATTTGTTAGCTTTCTTCGAAGTCCAGGAAGACAGGGAGAACCAGCTCGAATCAGCTTGCTCCTCTTCGTCGGTTTTGTCTTCCAATTGCAGTTCATCCAGGGCCTTCTGATCTGCCTCGGTCGATCTCTCACGATCATAGACTCGACCTGCTCGGGGCCGCGGATTGATCGCTACCGGCACCGAAATTTGGTCGGTTGCATGCAATTGATCCAACATATGCACAACGTCGGCGTACTTCCCCTCGATGCTTGGAATCCCCTTCAGGATGGATGTCAGATCGCTCGACACGACGGCTTGTAAAATCTCGCCAGTCTGAAGTCTTTTCGCCATTCGTACCATCCCGTTGGACATTGGGATGAGACGCATGGATGGGCTTGGAGCGAAATCTTTTTTGAGGTGGATGACTGGGTTGCTTCCGAATAGCACGATCTCTTTGGTTTGCTCGAGAGAGACTGTGACGAGCGGGATCTGACTTGGAACATGGATGAATGAACAAACTTCGCCAACGTTGGCTCCCGCGATCAGTGGGTCGCGTGGATCGCGTTGGCGGATCGCCGAAATTGCACCATACCTGACTTCTGGGATCGCCTCTTGGAGCAACTCTTCCAGTGCAACTCGGGCTTCAGGACATTCGTTAATCGCTAATCCGATCAAGCATATGGGACGAAATGCGGGTTCAAAGCGCACCATGTTCTGGAGTACAGGAACACACTCGGGACGATCCAAATAGGCCAAGCTATATGCGGCGTGGAAGCGCACTTCGACATCGTTGTGCGAGAGTCCTTCGACGAGCGCTGCAGCAGCCTCTTTCGATCCTATGGCCTCGAGTTCACAAGCAGCCCGTCTCGCGTACTCCCGCTTCTTGAGTAGGCCTCGGCAGCCCTCTAATCGTTCGGCGACTTGCTCGTCCTTCTCAAAGTAACCCAGGGAGAGGATCGTAGACATGTAATGCAAAGGATCCAATTTGTACTTAGGGAGGGGCTCGATCATGATTTCACGATCATTCTTTCCAGTTGCGACTACTTTCTGCTTGCCCGCGTTCTGGTAGAAGAAGCGACGGTTGATTGCGTTTTCCATCGCTCGAACAACGAGTACATGCTGATATTCATTCGACAGATAGATCGCCATTTTCGGCGTGTCGACTAGTTTAGCGCCTCCGATGATCACGGCTCGCAAAGGGTCGATCTCAGTACTTCCCTCGATCACCGACGGTGGTATTGTGATAAGATCACCGGACGCAAGGGCCTTTTCATGAGTGGAGCGACTCTTTCCTTCGATGTTTGAATATTCGCGAAGCGACGCGGGCATCAAAACCCCTTCCCTCAAATCCGTCGCGTTGCACTCATCGGAACACTCGACGAGCACATCCAAGCGGTCTCCTTTTTGATCGCAAGGATTTGCAAATAAACGAACCTTTACCGTTGCGGTCGATGGGGAATCGAGAACTTCTTGAGGATGCAAAACGTCGTGCCGACGCAATTCCTCCAGCATGAACTCGCGCTGATTGCTCGGACGCACAATACCACCAGTGCCAGGCAGATTGCTGATCAACCCAAGACTATCGTAACGGCGAGTGTGCAACCCCGACGCAGTTGCAACTTCCCCGATCAAGCGAGGGCGGTCGGGATCCTTCATCTTCTCCATGATGAGATCTCTATCGATCTCAAATTGCTCCTTGCGGTTTCGCTGCATCCAGGACTGGCAGCCTAAGCTAGAAAGAACCAGAAATGCAGCGACCAAAGCACAAGCGACTCGGATCCTAAACCGGGGCTGATGAATCTGCTTACTCGAATCACTCGACGCGAAAAGTAAATCGCTAAACCGATATCGCGGCCTACAGGATCGTGACGGAGCATTTGATTTCATGGGTTATTGCCTGCAGACACGGCTTGGAATTTCCAAACACCACCCCGTGGATATTGGTTGAGTGCGCATGGAGGACGTTTCTCGGCGGACCGCCCCCTTGGGGTGGATACCTAGATTGCCCGGGTTGCGTCAATAGTGATCGTTATGGTTCGCAATGTCTCCGTAGTGGATTGGTTTTTCCGCTCCTGAGAATTGGATAGACAGCAAATCCAATCAAGAGGCTCCTTGCGTATCCTGACCCTCGGTCTACCATTCGTCCGACGGCGATGTATGCTTTGCTTGTTGCATCTCTGGCTACATTCGATCGGGATCAAGGACTCATGTCGGTATCCAAAGGCCAAACTCCTGAAAAATGCTTGCTATTAGGGACGAGCAACCGTAAGAAAATCGTCGAACTCGAAGCCCATCTCAAACCTCGTGGGTTTACGTTGCGGACCCCTTCGGATTTCCCCGATACCATCGATGTTGAGGAGACGGGAGCGACGTTTATAGAGAACGCCCGATTGAAGGCGGTCGCCCAGGCGACCAGACGAGGTATGTGGGCCATCGGCGAGGATAGCGGCTTATGCGTGCCGGCCCTCGGTGGGTTGCCCGGAGTGATTTCCGCCCGTTTCAGTGGCACAGGTCCCTCCCTCGAAGGTGCAACCGACGCATCCAATAACGCAAAGTTGCTGGAAGTGATGCAAGCCTTTGGGCCTCATGACCGCGATGCATACTATGTTTCGACGATCGCGCTCGCCAATCCGCAAGGTGAAGTCTTGATCGAGTCCTCGGGGGAATGCTGGGGGCGGATCCTTACGGCACATCGAGGTGAAGGTGGGTTTGGGTACGATCCACTGTTTGAAGTCCGCGAGTATCATCGAACGTTTGCGGAACTAGGATTGGAAGTGAAACGAGCGATCAGCCATCGCTCGCGGGCCCTTCGCGCATTCCTCCGACAACTCGATGCCTTGCATGCTTTCAAGCGATGAGTAATCTATCATGACACCTGAACCAGGATGGCCCAAATACGCTTTGCGGTTAGCGGCGATTCATAATTGGCTGTGGGGCACCTGGGTTATCCTCCGCCCAAACCAGCTTTTTGATCTTATGGGTATGGATCGCCCGAACCATCCGTGGATCTGGCAAAGCGTCGGAATGCTAGTCGCGGTTTTTGGCATCGGATACTGGCTCGCGGCGAGTGATTTTCGCCGGCATTGGCCGATTGTCCTGATGGGATTGATCGGGAAGATGCTCGGTCCAGTTGGTTTCTTCCAATCTGCGATCACAGGTCAAGTTCCCTGGTCATTGGGGCCATTGCTCTTGATCCAAGATATCCCGTGGTGGTTCCCGTTGGGCTCGATGCTGTACATGACTTTCCGCGACCACTCCGATCCGAAAAGTCGAACGGAAAACGGATCGCTCACAGAGCTCACAGATTGGACCCTTGAACAAGCCAACGCGCTGGCGATCGCGACCAATGGAAAATCGATCGCGGAAATGAGCGCCCAGCAAGATGTATTGCTTGTCTTCTTGCGTCATGCTGGCTGCACGTTTTGTCGTGAAACGCTGGATGAGCTAAGAAGTACACGCAGTACGTGGTCCGGCCTTGGGATGTTGCCGGTAGTCGTCCATATGGGGAGCGACGAGGAAAGTCGAGGCATGATGCAACGATTCGATCTCGCGGATCTTCCGACGATCAGCGACCCGGACTGCAGGCTCTTTCGAGCGTATCAACTACCGCGAGGAAGCATATCGCAGCTCTTTGGCTGGAATGTATGGGTCCGGGGTTTTATCGTAGCGATTGTGAAGGGATATGGTTTTGGAAAAATCCGGGGGGATGGATTCCAGTTATCGGGAGCTTTTTTGGTTCGCCACGGAAAAATCATCAAGGGGAATCCCTCCAAAGACGCTGCCGACAGCTGCCCCTGGAAACCAATCGTAAACGAATCGATTTCCAGCAAATCAATATCCGTTTAAGCAATCGGGAACTCCCTCCGAGCCACGCGTGTTAGCAAGTGGCTGCTGAACGTTGGCCCCCGCTATCGATGCTAGTCGTGATCAAGACTAAGCTGCGAAGGTTGGGCTCGGCTTTTCAACGAACTCCCTAGTATGTCTTCAGCATGATGTTCTTGAACTGAACCTTCATTGGTGGGCCAGCGTGGAGTTGCAATGCGAGAACACCTTCAGCGGCCGATTTGCCTGGTTCGCTGTCTTGCAATTCGGACATCAGAACATCGTTGATGTAGTGTTGTAGAACATTGCCGCGAGCCACGATCTTGTATTTGTTCCAGCCATCGAACTTGATTTGTCCAAGCAGCGCATCCGCATCGCCGGTAGATCCAACACGGCTCTTTTTTCCGTCTTTATTAACCGCGATGATCTCGCCGCGCTCAGCCATGATCCCACGACCTCGTTCCTCGTAATTGATTCCCATGTAACGCTTGTTCGCATCGATGTCGGCTTGATAGCCACCTACGACAAACTTTTCCTGGTCGAAGACTTTGCTGCGGTACTGAATCCCAGAATTGCCACCCGCGATTTTGAACTCCAACGTTAATTCGAAGTCTTTAACGGGCTTTTCGTAGACGATAAACGTATTTCCGCCGATAGGGGCATCCGCTTTATTTTCGCCGGTGATGGCCCCGTCTTCGACACTCCAATTGGCGGCTAATCCGGACCAGCCCTTCAATGTTTTCTCATCAAAGATCGAAACAGCGGCGGGTTCATTCGCGGCTGGTTTTTTGTCTTGAGCCAAGGAAGCCGTGGCGGTTATCGAAGCGACGGCGACAAACGAAAGCAGCATGTTGCGCAAACTCATGAATTAGTCCTTTTGAGGTGAGAGGGTGAATCGCACTTTGGTTGCGCGATCGTCAGATACCGATAATACTTTGGCGGTGACTCCAGACAACTCGATTACATCACCCGCGACCAGCAACCGTTCGGCTTGGTGAACGAGTAGCCCCGCGACCGTGTCGACGTCTGCGTCTTCAAATTGGATGCCGAGCCGGTTCTCTAGAGAGTCAACGGCGGTCGATCCCAGGACCACCCAAGAGTCAGGTCCGTCGGGAACAATTTCAGGCTCTTCGACGTCGAACTCATCGGCGACATCGCCGATGATCTCTTCCATTACATTTTCGAGTGTAACGATACCGATGATCATGCCGTATTCGTCCACCACAAATGCCATGTGTTGGTGGGTGCCTTGGAAGTGACGCAGCAATTTGCTGATCGGCATGTTCTCCGGGACCTTTTTCGGAGGTCGCATCAAGGAGGTCCAATCGAACCCTTTTTGGATGTTGGAACCGGTGATGTCTTTGACGTGCAAAACACCTAAGACCGTGTCGAGCGAGCCATCGCAAACGGGATAGCGAGTGTGTTTGGTACGACGAATCATCGCCAAAATCGCGTCGCTATCTTCGTTCATGTCGATGAAGTCGATATCGTTCCTCGGGACCATGATGCGGCGGCACACCATATCATCGAATTCGAAAACCGCATTGATCAGGCTGTGTTCGCTGCGAGTTAAGTTCCCGTGTACGTGAGCTTCTCGCAGCAGTGCTCGGATTTCTTCTTCGGTGTATGGGATCGCGATTTTCGATTTCTCCGTTGCTCCGAGTAGCTTCAAGAGCCAATCGGTCGATGCGCTGAGAACCACCATCAGGGGATAAGAAAGGATGTAAAAAATCTGCAGCGGAAGTGCGCACAGCAACAGCAGTCCTTCCGGTTTGCGGATTGCAAAAACCTTGGGGGCTTGTTCGCCGATCACTAAGTGCAATGCGGTCACTACGGTGAATGAGATCGCGAATGCCACTGCATGCACCACCGATTCAGAATCTACTCCAATGGCACGTAGAACCGGTTCCACGAAATGGGCAAAGGCGGGTTCTCCGATCGCACCGAGGGCCAAACTAGCCATGGTGATGCCGAGCTGGCACGCGGAAAGAGAACGCTCGAGCCGCTGGGCTAACCATCGAGCCGTCCTCGCGAACAGACGGCGCTCCGCCACCATGTGCTCGATGCG
>Ga0194130_10006648_pt1 | contig 13241 bp, 10 predicted proteins | sample TA2KigsurfametaG_FD_160084 | JGI IMG/M metagenome (GOLD analysis project Ga0194130, IMG submission 160084) | Freshwater microbial communities from Lake Tanganyika, Tanzania - TA2015050 Kigoma 12 surface | ecosystem: Environmental > Aquatic > Freshwater > Lake | place: Tanzania: Lake Tanganyika... | reverse complement strand
AGCAACCTGCTTACAAAGACTTGTGCTGCCCCGATTGCACACCAATCGCAAATTGCCTTGCGAAACGGGTAATGAGCCTCCCAATGGCGCCGGACCTAAGCGTAACTGATCAGCAGTTGATTGTTAGCGTATTATTTGGATCAAAGAACTAAGAGGGCTATTTAATGAATTTAAAAGGCAAAAAATTAGTCGTTATCGGTGGCGCAGGATTAATTGGCTCTCATACTGTTGATTGTTTGATTAAAGAGGATATAAAAGAGGTGGTAATTTACGACAATATGGTCCGTGGCTGTCACGAGAATCTAGGTGAAGCCCTTAAGGACTCCCGGGTAAAAATCTACGATGTTGGAGGCGATATTCTGCAGACAGATATTCTGCTCTCCGCACTACATGGCGCGGATGGCGTGTTTCACCTAGCTGCGCTATGGCTACTTCAGTGCCATGAATATCCGCGCAGCGCATTTGATGTAAACGTGCGCGGCACCTTTAATGTTATGGAAGCTTGCGTCGCCCAGGGCGTGAAGCGCCTAGTGTATTCATCTTCGGCTTCAGTGTACGGCGATGCGGTGCAAGAGCCAATGACCGAAAATCATCCATTCAATAACAAAAATTTTTACGGAGCTACTAAAATTTGCGGTGAAGCAATGCTACGGGCATTTCATTACCGCTACGGCTTGAACTATGTTGGCTTACGCTACATGAATGTCTATGGGTCCAGGCAAGACTATCATGGTGCTTATATCGCTGTAATCATGAAAATGCTCGACGCAATTGACAGAGGTCAAAGCCCCATAATTATGGGTGATGGCTCTGAAGCCTTTGATTTTATAGCTGCAGAAGATTGCGGCTTGGCAAACGTCTGCGCCATAAAAGCCGATGTGACTGATCAGTTTTACAATGTTGGCACTGGCAAAAGAACCTCTCTGAAAAAGCTGGCCGAAAATCTGGTGGCCTTAACGAACTGTAGGCAGCCGATTCAATATGCGCCACACTCACAAGCAACTTTGGTTCGAAATAGAATCGGTTGTCCCAAAAAAGCAGCGAAAGAAATTGGGTTTACAGCTGAAATTCATCTAAACGAGGGACTAAAGCGCCTAATCGATTGGCGTGCCAACCACAGGGCTGAAGTTGCCGCTCGCCGCAATGCTGTTGGGCTAATTGAATGAAAATCCCTATAGCCCGCACCAGTCTTACCGAAAGTGAAATCAACAGCGTTCTCGAACCGCTGCGCTCAGGCTGGTTGGTTCAAGGCCCAAAGGTTCAAGAATTCGAAGGTAAGTGGTCGGTTTTCACTGGGGCCGAGCACAGCATTGCTGTCACTTCCTGTACCACGGCCTTGTATCTTTCACTCGCCGCATTGGGGTTCGGTCCAGGAGACGAGGCGATTGTTCCTGCATTTACCTGGATCTCGACCGCTAACGTAGTCGAGCATCTCGGTGGCAAGGTGGTCTTTTGCGATATAGATCTCAACACCTTCAACATCGACACATCTCAGATTGAGGAAAAAATAACTTCACGCACCAAAGCAATCTTGCCGGTTCATCTCTTCGGGCTCGCGGCAGACATAAATCCCATCAAACAGATAGCGGCCACGTACGGTCTTTGGGTCGTCGAAGATGCTGCTTGCGGCTTTGGAGCCCGTTATCACGGTCATCATGTGGGAACTCAGGGCGATACTGGCTGCTTCAGCTTCCATCCGCGCAAAGCCATCACGACTGGTGAAGGCGGTATGATCACCACGCATAACGCGGCCTTAGCTGAGAAATTACGCCAATTGCGCGATCACGGCGCCGCTGTTTCCGACCTCCAGCGCCACATTGGAGCACGACCATATCTGCTAGCAGACCACCCTGATGCAGGCTATAACCAGCGCATGACAGATCTTCAAGCAGCGCTTGGTAGCGCGCAGATGGATCGGGCGGGTGAGATTATCGAGGAGCGTCAGAGTTTGGCCGAGTGCTATGACCAAGCATTTGCCAAGTTGTCATGGCTGCAAACACCAGTTAAACTTGCTCAGCATGAACACAGCTTCCAAAGCTATCCTTGCCTGTTCCAGCCCGAGCGCGCCAAAGCTGCAGCTATCAGCCGAAAGACCGATGAGATCAAAGCCATTAATGAAGCGCGTAATGCCTGGATGGACCAGTTGCAGCAGCATGGCATTAGCACGCGACCCGCCACTCATGCGGTACACATGTTGAGCTTCTACCAGCAAAAATATCGAATAAAACCCGACGATTTCCCAAACGCTTTTGCAGCGAATGACTGCAGCATCTCTTTGCCGCTGTTTCATGGTATGACAGCCAAAGAACGAGATTTCGTGATTGCGACGGTGTGCAAGGCAAGATTTTAAGATGTGCGGTATTGCAGGTTTGATTAACTTAGACGGCTCCCCCGTATCGCCTGTGATTCTGAAAAAGATGACCGATAGCATTGCCCACCGCGGCCCAGATGACGAAGGGCAGTGGATTGAGAGCAATATTGGTTTGGGCCATCGTCGCCTCGCTATTCTTGATTTAAGCTCTGCTGGCCACCAACCCATGATCAGCGCAGATCACCGCTATGTGCTGACTTACAATGGCGAGATTTATAACTATCGCGAATTACGTAAAGAGCTTGAATCAAAGGGAATTTGGTTCCGAAGCCAAACAGATAGCGAGGTCGTGCTTTACGCTTTGGCGTACTGGGGAACAGCTGCCTTGCTCAAATTTAACGGAATGTTTGCTTTGGCTCTTTGGAATAGAAAAGAGCAGCGCCTGCTGGTCGCCCGAGATCGCTATGGCATTAAGCCGCTTTATTATGCAATACAGGGTAATACTTTCGCGTTTGGTTCCGAGCAGAAAGCGATTGCAGCACAGCCACAGTTTCAGCGCAAGCTAAATAAGCCTGCTTTACTTGAGTACTTTACTTTTCAAAATATCTTCACTGATCAAACCCTTCTAGAAGACATTCATTTGCTTCCTGCGGGAAACTTCGCAACTCTGGAGTTCAATAAGACTGGAGACCCAAAGCGCAATCTTGTGCGATATTGGGATTATCGGTTTCGTGAACCTGAACCCTCTGCCAGCAAGCAAGAATATCTGGAGGAACTGGACCGGCTGTTTAAACAGGGGGTAAATCGCCAGCTATTAAGTGATGTAGAGTTGGGTGCATATCTAAGTGGCGGCATAGATTCAGGTTCTATCACCGCAATTGCTGCACGGCAGTTTCCTTACTTAAAAACCTTTACTTGTGGATTTGACCTAAGCTCGGCATCTGGAATTGAGCTGGGCTTTGATGAACGCATCAAAGCAGAGGCTATGTCCGCCCGTTTTAAAACCGAGCACTACGAAATGGTTTTGAAGGCCGGGGATATGGAGCGCTGCTTGCCAAAACTCGCTTGGCACTTAGAGGAGCCTCGGGTTGGTCAAAGCTACCCCAATTACTATGCTGCAAAATTAGCTAGCAAATTTGTAAAGGTTGTGCTCTCGGGCAGTGGGGGGGATGAGCTCTTTGGCGGTTACCCCTGGCGATATTACCGTGCTGCTAACGCGCAGAGCTTTGACCAATATATTGATCAATACTATATCTACTGGCAACGCATGCTAAACAATACGCAGATTAAACAGCTGTTTGCGCCAATATGGTCTGATGTTAGCCATGTTTCAACACGGGATATCTTCAGAGATGTATTCCTCATTCATGACAACGCATTAGATCGTCCGGAAGACTTTATCAATCATTCGCTTTATTTTGAAGCTAAGACTTTCCTTCACGGGATTTTCGTCGTCGAAGACAAGCTTTCCATGGCGCACAGCCTCGAGAGCCGGGTGCCGTTCATGGATAACGATTTGGTCGAACTTGCCATGCAGTGCCCAGTGGGTATGAAACTGAAAAATCTGTCTGAGGTTTTACGGCTCAATGAAAACGAACCTGGAAACAAGCGAAACCAGTATTTTCAAAAAACTAACGATGGCAAACAGATCCTACGCGACGTGATGGCGCGTTATGTTCCTGCTAACATCACACAAGTCGAGAAGCAAGGCTTCTCATCGCCCGATGCTAGTTGGTTTAAGGGAGAGAGTATTGACTTTGTAAAATCTAAGTTGCTAACGAATAATTCTCAAATTTATGAGTTTATGGACAGAGAAACTATCAGGGATTTGATTAATCAGCATGTAAACGGAGACCAAAACCGACGCTTGCTAATATGGTCGTTATTGAATGTGGAAGCATGGATGTTGGAAGCGTTTCACTGAGATAAAGAATGACAACTAGTGGATTCCCACTAATCTTCCGGATACTAGCCGGACTCTCGAATTTAAGCCGACGAATCTTGATTACCCTTTAGTTTCGCCCCTTACGCTACTCAAGTGGTGCCGCATAACGCTTGATCTACTGATATGAGATCCGGATCGACACCAAGACGCTTGAATACCCCTTCTACTGATACCTTGCGATTGATGATCTGCCAAAACGATGCTAACTTGAACTCTTCCTTAAATCTCTCGCCCCGACTCGTACCCTTCTGGCTGCCAAGGTTTTTTAGGCAGGATAAGATTTAAAAAACTAGTGGTAGTCAAGTGAAAAAGCGTGGAGTTTAAAAAATTTTTAAATATTTAAACAATAATTTTGGGATACAGAATGCCTAAATCGATTTCAAAAAATCAAAAGCAAACCGATGATACCTTTGGATTTAAATGGAAAAAACGAGAAACTTACGAATCAGAGGCGGTTCAGAGTGAATGGAGACGATGGTTGCTTGAAAAATATTTTGATAGCGACTCCAGGCGTATAGATGATTTGCTAGCGGGGGGGGGGAGACGCATCTTGGATGCTGGCTGTGGTAGCGGCGGATCAGCTCTCCTTTTGTTCGGTGAACGGCTGAGACAAAATAACTACCTTGGAGTTGATAGTTCTGAATCAGTTCAAACGGCGTATGATCGCTTCGCGGAGGCGGCAGTACCTGCACGGTTTATACGCTGTGATCTTCATTCGATTCCTGAAGATGAGGCTCCGTTTCACGTCATCTTCTCTGAAGGAGTCTTGCATCATACCGATAGTGTAGAAAGAGCGATCGATAGTCTAAGTCGCATTTTAGAGCCAAATGGCTTTTTTTTATTCTATGTCTATGCGCGTAAAGCACCAATTCGCGAATTCACCGATGATTTTATTCGGAAACAAATTTCGACGTTAACCAACGATCAGGCATGGGAGGCTCTAATGTCACTAACTAAGTTAGGTAGAACTTTAGGTGAGTTAAATATTGAAATTGATATTGAAGAAGATATCCCATTGCTCGGAATTACAAGAGGTCGGCAAAATATTCAAAGACTTTTTTATTACAAGGTGTGTAAATCTTATTATCGTCCTGATTATTCTCTTGATGAAATGAACCATATCAATTTTGATTGGTTTCGGCCCTTGAACTGCCATCGGCATACCCCAGACGAGGTAATAGAATTTTGTAAAAGAGCTAATCTGACCATAGAACGGTTACATGTTGAGGAGTCAGGGATTACTGTTATCGCCCGGAAATAATATGTGCATTTACGCAATTAACAAGATTGGGACCGTTTAACGTCGTTACTTCGAACAGCCTGCGCTGAGACTATTTAAGAAATTGTTATTTCAGCTAGTCGATGGAACCCTGAGAATCAAGGCGTAGGATAACTCTAGGCTTCGGGTTGTACCTCGACGTTCCCTAGAATATAGTTAGAGTAGCTGCAATTAGGAGTCTAACGTCATTGCCCAGTTCAGTAGTGCGCAGACTCGGCCTTGTCCGAGTGCTTTACGTCGGTCAAGGACGGTCTCCCCGCATGCTTGACGTGCCTTTGAGTGTCACAGCCTCGATTTGTTCGTGCTTTTTAGCAAAGTGAATAGTCTTTGGGAACCATCGTCACGTGGTCGCATAGGTTTACGAAATCATCTAACTTAAGAAAGTAAGCCATAAACAAAAAACTTACTGTGGAGACCGGCGCTCTCGATAGTTTGGCGAGCGGGACAGACCCTCGGCGCCTCAATGAACTACTTGAGGAACTGAGAGCCCTCTTGGCGAATGAGCAGGCAATTGTTCAACAGTGCTGGAACCGTGGTTTACCCTTCGCTGACTACATTGTAGATCGTTGGAAAAAAGCAAAATCACTCGGGTTCGGCAAGGGTAGCTCGATTTACGACAGCGCTTTGGTGCTGGGTGATGTGAAAGTGGGTAAGCATACGTGGATTGGGCCTTTTACGGTACTGGATGGGTCTGGAGGATGTTTGATGATTGGCAATTATTGCTCTATCAGTGCGGGCGTCCAGATCTATACTCATGATACGGTTGAGTGGGCGATAAGTGGCGGTAAGGCTGCTATGGCACGCGCATCCGTGAGAATCGGAAGTCGCTGCTACATCGGCCCAAATGTAGTTATTAGCAGGGGCGTTACGATTGGGAACCGCTGCGTAATTGGCGCAAATAGTTTTGTAAATAATGACCTCCCAGCCGGAAGTAAGGCTTGGGGCGCGCCAGCAAGAGTAACCAACTGAGCAATCAAATGTCTCGACCTATCTCCACAATATCGAAGAGCGACCACCACGATCTTAGTACTCAGATTGACAAACTATCTGTAAATTTTACCTTACTCGACGCACGAGCATCTTCTGACGAAGGCAGTAGACTTGACGAGCAAAATAGAAATTTTAGCAGCTTTGTTCGTAACCTATGCGGCCTTCACTTTGAGTGATACTTAAAAATTAACAAATTACAACTGGGCATCTCTCCGATTTTCTTTGCCTTTCCTGAGGATAACAATAACACCGGGTGTAGTCCGAAAGTAGTCAATCAAAGATAATCGGTATTGTTCAAAATTTAAATTTAATTCGCAGTTACTCAATGACTAGACACTAAAGAATTTTCTTAATTATTCCCACCTCAGCTCTTCATCAGTTAAATCATATCTCGCCCTTCAGTATAAGAAAGGGCTGTCCTGCTTACGTATTAGTTTTTTTGTTAGGGTGTTGTAATTAATCTTTGTGCTTACTGTCCATAAATAAAACTGATAGCTTGCCTTGCTATAGAATTCGCACAACTAAAATAGTTAAAACAGAAGCGTTTTGATTATGGATATTGATAGACTTCAAGGCTTTGACCTCTCCGAATATCGTCGCTTGCTAGCTGTTATGGTAGCTCGCTACCCTTGTGTTGGATTTGAAGTGCTCGATTCTCATTCCGCTTTTAGCAAATTTGCGATTGTTCGCCACGATATTGATATGTCGCCGGCACAAGCGCTTGCTTTGGCGCGCATCGAGGCCAATCTCGGGGTAAGAAGTACTTACACGGTCTTGTTGTCGGGCGAGTTCTACAGTCCGTTTGAACGATCGACTCGCGAACTCCTGCGGGAAATCGGTAATTTTGGACACGATATTGGACTACATTTTGATGCTGCATGGCATGGCATTGAAAACGAAAGCGATTTATGCGAGGCCATTAAATGGGAGGCGGGGGTTTTGAACCGCCTACTAGAATTGCCCGCCTCACGGCAGGTCAAAATGTTCTCGTTCCACAACACCACGCCGTTCACTATGTCCTGCAAAGCCAGTCACTATGCGGGGCTTCGTAATGCTTGCGCTGCATACTTGCAGGAAAATGTGCAATATACCTCGGACTCGAATGGTTACTGGATTCACCGCTCCTGGCAGCAACTGCTGGATGAGCAACCAGATCGTGTCCAAGTCTTGACACATCCGGAATGGTGGTCTGCAGCTGATGCACACCCGGCTGAAAAGGTCTGCTCGCATCTCGCAAGTCGCGGTCGGTCGACGTGGATCAGTTATCGGACGTTGTTACAAAAGGCCAACCGTCAAAACCGGACGGGGTTATCCGTAGCACTATCAGAATTTGGAGAGTTATTTCCTAACGATGGAGACCGTTTAATGATGCTTTGGCTTGAGGGCTACCGCTCTGAGGCCTTTCTTGAGGCTTTTTGCTTCTTTGAAAGACAATGTCGCCGGCTTTTGCGAAGGTACTTTCGGTTCGAACAGCGGATAACGGGGGCGACGGTGCAAGCGATCCTCAGCGACTATCGTCTGAAACTTGACCCGCTGTTCGCGCTATCGGCTTTTTACGAAAAGTCGGTTGGAGAGCTCTTGGGCTTTCCACTTCGAACCTACCGGAAAATAAAACGGCATCGCGATAGATTGGTTCACGGTTATGACGGGGTCTCCCGAGCGGAATTAATGATCAGTTTTGAACTGCTAATCCAGGCCGTTGGTCGATTGTCCGAACGAGGATCGCTTTTGGATAATCCGTCGGGTATCCGAATGTTGCCGACCAAGGGGACGGCTCTTTGCCGCGATGCAGAATCATTACTTCGATGGTTGGAAGCGAATCATAAGCGGTTAGATCTGTCGCTCCAAACCATTCGTCAACTCGGCCAACGCCAGCGGCAGCTGGCTATAAAAGTGGGTGGATGCTGATAGAAAAAAGCAAACACTCCAAACTGTTGGCTCTTTTTGTGGTCTCGACAGAACTCGGTGCAAGCGCTGACGTTCACTGGAGAAAGGCTACCAAGCACAATCGTAGGGCCAGCGAGTGTAAGCGCTAGACTGTTCCTAGACGCAATCAATAGGTATGTCGATATTGCGACGCTCGCGCAATGCATTGGCACAGATTTCTATTTTGAGTGGCTGATGCGAATTATTCTGCAGAACTGCATCAATTGTGTTTTTAGGACTTCTGTTTTCCTAAGCCACAGAAGCCTAATTTAAGAATCTGAAAAAAATCGAAGACGAATTATCAATAAACCCTGTCGATTTTCAGTTAAAAGTTTTCTTAAAACAACTTTTTTATGAGATAAAAACTATTGACTGGCTTAAAAAAAATCCTTCATCATAAAGCGTGACAATATAAGCATATTAGAGCAAGAGCTAAATTGTTTAATGATATAAATAGACGAAATATAAGTGAAACTCGACCATAAAAATGTCAATTAAATTTACAAAACCATACTTTTCACCTGACGCTCGGAAAGAAATTCTTATCGAAATCGAAGAAATATTGTCCTCCGGGCAATTAATGCTTGGCAACAATACGAACAGATTTGAAACAAGTTTTGCTGATTATATTAAGACCTCAAAAGCAGTAACAACAAATAGTTGTACCACTGCACTACAAATTTCACTGATGCATTATGACGTACGTGGTTTTGAAGTTTTGCTTCCGGGCGCATCGTTTATCACGAACATTAGCTCTGTGAAATGGGCGGGCGGGATTCCGGTATTAGTGGATATTGATCCGGAAACACTTTCTTTTAATCTTGATGATTTAAAGCGAAAACTGACAGCAAAGACCAAAGGTATTGTCTGGGTACATCTGACCGGTCTTATAACCCCCGCTTGGCGTGAGATTATCGCTTTTGCGCGTGAGCATGGTCTTTTTTTAATAGAAGATTGTGCTCATGCACATGGAGCATCCGTAGATGGCATTAAGGCGGGATCGCTAGGGGATGTAGGTTGTTTTAGCTTTTATCCTACAAAGGTAATGACTACAGGAACCGGAGGCATTATTACAACTAATGACCTTGCTCTTGAAAAGACTGCGCGTGAGCTTAGACTCTTCGGTCGGGAGGGAGGCGTGGGTGCTGTCGTACGAGAGGGGAATGATTGGTTCATGGACGAGATTCGAGCCTGCCTTGGTTATCATCAGCTTAAAGAACTTGACAGTGCCCTTCTCAGGCGTAGGGAGATCGCACAATACTACAAAAAAAAGCTGACTGGGATTCCTGGACTCAGTTTCTTAAACATTCCGAAAGATAACGTTCCGACGTGGTATCTCTATACAGTTTTTGTAGCCCCAGATGTGGATTATAAGAAATTAACTAAAAAGCTAGAAGAAAATCATGGGATTCCCACAAAGCCAATTTATCTGCCACTTCATCAAGAAAATATCTTTCGGGACTTTGATAATGGCACCCTGAGTAACTCGGAGACTACTCTTAATCGATCACTTTGTTTACCTATACATGTGGAAATGGACAATTATCAAGTTGATCAAGTCGTTAGAGCCCTCTGGACCGAATTACTGAGCATGAAATGAAGGGGGCAACACTCATAACTGGTGCAAATAGTTTTCTCGGTAGTCGCTTAATTGACTCGTATTGTAAAAAAACCGAAATCGAAATTATTGCCGTCTGGCGATCTCGCACTGATCGGCTACAAAACACACCGCCCAGCCATATCCATTATGTCCAGTGCGACCTTTCAAACCGAGAAGAACTTGAAGCGCTTTTTAACCGTTGGAATATTGAGCGGGTTTTTCACGCAGCGGCGCTGCTCCCAGATGAGGGGGCTGATTTCCTGAATAGATTAGTGAGCTCCAACATTATCGCAACGGCCAATCTCGTGGAATTGGCGGCTAAAGCTGGCTGTACACGCTTTGTCTACTGCTCATCCATTAGTGTGTATGGCTCCGCACCTTCCCTGAGAAATGGCTGGAAAGAAACAGCTAAAGTAATCCCAACGAATTTCTATGGCTTGACTAAGCATGCTGGAGAAGAATGTCTGCGTTTAACTACAGATATCAACGGACTAAGTGGTGTTAGTTTGCGGCTGGCAGGAATTCATGGGCGCGGAAGATATAACGGAGTCATCTTTGACTTTAAGCAAGCAGCTCTTAACGGAATACCACTTATTGTAAATGAACCTAACAATTGCTTCCAGGTTCTTTTCATAGAAGATGCAGTTGAGATATGCATTCAAGCTCTAGAACGAGACTTTCAAAAGCCTTACAGCTGTTTTAATACAGCCAGTCACGTTTTTCCAACACTGTACTTTATAGCAGAGAAAATAGTTGAACGAACTGGGTCAAAGAGTCAAATAAGAACAACTTATACTAATAAAAATCAAAAAATTTTAATGAATACCGAAGAACTAGAGAGAAATTTTACGCTCTCGCCTAGTTCCATAGGAGATTTTTTAGATGATCTTATTAATAATCAGCAGTCATGAACAATCGTCGAAAAATATTATTTATAGGTTTTAATATCCGATATTTGAATCCAACGAGTTCACTTTGGGTTGCTGTTATGCGGCGAGTTTTCAACTTGCATTTTTTCGGTCCGGGTTATGTTGACTCTAAGATCTTATCTGATGGCGTTGAAAGGTATTTAGAGATAATCGGTGATGTTGATTTTATTTTTACTAATCATTATTTTTGTTTTAAAAACAAATCGGAACGTCTTAACCAATTTTTAAATAATTTTACTGCGACCTTAAGTGAAAATATTTTCGTCTCGCAGAGGTTTCTGGACGATACAAAACTATTTCTTCAAAAAAATAGGCATCGCGTTTGCTGTTTTTTAACTGAGGTTGACCCTCATGTCACAGAACAATCCAACTTAGATGAATGCTTGCGGCATGCAGCTTATTTCATAATGTGGGGTGAAGGTTTTCTAAATCCTACAGCAGATTTTTCTGCTGTAGCTGAGGAAAAATATATTCAGAAAAAAATTAAAAAAGGCTATAAACTTGGTTCGTTGGACAATTTTGCTTCGGCTAATAGGTCCAACATTATCAATTTAGGACACATGATTGCGGATCATGAATTTTACTGGGGGGCATTGGCAAATCGAAAATACGATGTATCAGTGCCAGGTAGTCGATACTATCGACGCAAAAAAATTATAGATATGATTGATGGATCATCATTAAAGTTTAATATGGTGCAGCCGCGCTACAGTATTGTTTATAAATTTGTTCAAAGATTATCTATGAAACCATACTCAAATTTTTACCTGATTAATTTGTATAATTTATTGTTCCAGAGGGTTTTGAGTCAATCTAAGATTTGTATAACAGACGGAGGAGCAAATAATTATCCAGTGAGAAAGTTTTTTGAAATTCCAGCTGCCGGAGCTCTTATGCTTTGCAAACCTGCAGAGGGCTTAGGATTATTGGGATTTAAGCATAGAACTAATTGTCTTTTTATCCAAGATATTGCGGAAGTAATCGAAATTGTGCAAGAAATTTGTCTTAACCTTGACCGTTATGAGCATATGGCCAGAGCTTGTCAAGATCTGGTTTTGCAAAATCATTCAACCACTGCTCGAGCGGTGCAATTATCTGAGGCTTTTGAAAGAATTTATGCGGGTACTTTTAATGGATCCTCTTGGCAAGATGGAAGCTTTAAGTGTATCTAGTAATTTTGGGGTTGCTATTTAGTGACTTAATGCAGAACAGTTCATGAAATTGTGTGCGATCCATCAGCCTAACTTCTTTCCGTGGCTGGGTTATTTTGACAAAATTCGAAGATCGGACATCTTCATTTTTCTTGATCAGGTTAATTATCCGAAAAGTGGAAACAGCATGGGCTCGTGGTGCAACCGAGTCAAGCTAAACATCGCTGGGGAGGCAACCTGGATATCTTGTCCGGTTGTGCGGGAAAGGGGCATTCAGCTGATTGATGCAGTCAAGATCGATGATAAGCGACCTTGGCGAGACGACATTCGAAAGATACTCAAATTGCATTATAAGGAAGCTAAGAATTTTCAATCTGCCATCGCGCTTATAGATAGCCTGCTCGATTTCGATTCGGTCAACTTGGCTAATTTCAATATCAACGCAATTGAAACTATTGCAAGGTACCTTGGCAGTAAAACGCAATTCGTCAGGCAGTCTTCACTGCCAAAATTGAAGGAAACTTCAACTGAAAGGCTCGTCGCCTTGGCGCAATCGATAGGCGCCGATGCCTACCTTTGTGGCGGGGGATCGAGCGGATATCAAGACGACGCTGCTTTTGCGGCGGCTAACATACAATTAATCTATCAAAAGTTTGAGCCCATACCCTATGGCAAACCTGATCACTTTCTTCCTGGGCTATCGATCATCGATTGGATTATGCATGAGAGTGTTGAGTGAAATAGTCTTCAAAAACCCCCACCATATTATGAGTTTAGAAGCTTAAATTTAAAGGTAATCACTTATGTCTAGAGTTCTCATCACAGGCTCCGAGGGCTTCATTGGTTCACATCTTACTGAAGCGTTAGTTCGCGCAGGTCATGAAGTACGCGCTTTTGTGCTGTATAACTCTTCTAGCTCGTTGGGCTGGCTTGATCGCTGTGCGGCGGACGTTAGCGATCAATTCGAGGTTTTCACCGGTGATGTCCGTGATCCATATGGGGTAAAAACGGCGATGAAGAGTTGCGATGCAGTAATACATCTCGCGGCCCTGATCGCTATTCCATACTCCTATCACTCGCCAGAAACCTATGTTGATACAAATATCAAGG
>Ga0194130_10006647_pt1 | contig 13242 bp, 9 predicted proteins | sample TA2KigsurfametaG_FD_160084 | JGI IMG/M metagenome (GOLD analysis project Ga0194130, IMG submission 160084) | Freshwater microbial communities from Lake Tanganyika, Tanzania - TA2015050 Kigoma 12 surface | ecosystem: Environmental > Aquatic > Freshwater > Lake | place: Tanzania: Lake Tanganyika... | reverse complement strand
CGCTGGTCTGATGGCGGTGGCGCATGACATCAGCCGAATGCTTGGCTGGGTCGGAATCAGCGCCACAAAGACGGGATGAGACGACTTTCAGTCAGCCCTGGCCCTCTCCCTGATGCAGCGCCACAGCATCGACCAGTTGCCGGTTGTGGATGGGAGTGGCCGGCTCATCGGCCTCTACCTGAGGGATGAACTGCTAGGACTGGAGGAGATGCTCCACGAGCCGCCAGGCAGGCGAGGAACGATCCCGACGTGCGCTAACGGCTGGTGCGCCAAAGGCGGAGGCATCCTCAATCACCAGATCGAGATCAACCAGTCCACGCCAGGGATCCAGATGCTGGTGGTGCAGGAGCCAGTCGCGCACGGCGCCACCAACCAGGGCGATTCGATCCTGTCCCGCAGCAGCCAGGAGCATGGGCCAGAGGGTGGGTGGAACGCCTGGCAGTTCCAAGGAGACATCCCAGAGGATGGAGGCATCATCTCCGATAAGGCCTCCAAAATCTATCGCGGCAAGCCCGGAGGCTTCAGCCCGACAATGGAGGACGACAACTAGTCTAAAAAAGCGAGATAGGGCTCAGGAAGTTTCGCCAGGTCAGCCTTCATTCGAAAGGAACGAGAAGCTTGATAGCCGAGGGAGCGAGCTACTTTTCCAAAACTCCAAACCGCAAGTGCTGCCAACACCTTTCGCCGATCAGGCAGATATTGACGAAACAGGCGATGCACAGCGAGGACACTATAGTAGCGTCGTGCAGAAATGGATTCTGAATGCAAACGATAGGCCATGAGAGGCTCGCCAACACAACAGTAATTCGGAGGTTTTACCGCAGTAAATAGCCTGAGCCACAAACCATAATCTTCGTGATGCTCAGGTTGAAAACCACCATAGCAGTCAAGGATGTCTCGATCAATAATCACCGTTGAAAGCGGGATGTCATTACCACGAAAAAGCCGATTTGCGGCAAGAGAAGATGGCGGACAACGCGTTTCCAGAAGACGGTAGTCAGTCGCTTGAAAGCGATGGTAGCCAGTCACACTAAGCGACCAGAGATTCTTTTCATGAAGCGGCAGTTGGAGCTCAAGCTTTCTTGGATGCCAAAGATCATCAGCATCTAAAAAAGCCACGAGGGGGGCCGTTGACTCAGCGATACCAAGATTGCGAGCCTGCCAGGGGCCAGGAGCCAATTTGGGGGAGGGGAGTGACAAGAGACGAAATCGGTCGTCCTCAGCACACAATTTCTCAACAGGAGGCAGAACAGCAGGCTGAGAATGATCATTAATCAACCAGGCCCGCCAATGGAGAAAGGTCTGTGCTTGCAGCGATCGACAAGCTTGCAGCAACCAGGGGATGCGGTTGCGAAAAGGAACAATGACATCAATCATTGGCAGAATTCAGCGATTAACGCATTGCAAACCGGGGAAGAGTGGGCAGAAAAGCGTTGGATGGCCAGCCACATAGAGTATTTGCTGCCTCCAAAGAGCATGCAACATCTCAGGATCAGCGGCAAGGGCATTACAATGGCATCCTATGGCATCCGTCTCCAAGCTCTGCCATTGAAGGATGTTGAAATCCTGCCATAGTGGCCAGCTTCCAAGCACAGGTACCACGCATCCCGCCAAGAGCGCCTCCAATTGTGCAATCCCAAAAGATTCATAGATAGAGGGTACAATCAAAATCTTTGTTTTCCTTAAAATTTCAAATACACTGTCATCAGTCAAGCCACAATGAATCTTAATATCATGCGTGAAATTTGGCATGAATGGAACGACAGCCTCACAACGCAAGTTGCACATTTGAGCAATGGAGACAAAGCAAGACCAGCCTTTTTGCTCCGTTGGTCTTCCAAGAAAAAGCAAGTCAACGGGTCGACTGGAAGAGCGATATGGAAAGGCGGAGTCTACAGACAGACGTTTAATTTGCTTTCGAATATAGCCAGGATAGCCATGCCCAGAGAGAAGACAACTTGACAGCCACGAAACTCTAAGCAGATGGAGTTCATGCTCGGTTTGGGCATAGACAACCACCCCAAACCACTGCACAAGCCTTAGCGCAGCCTGCGCAATTCGAGCGCGAAAGGGGTGGAGAGTATAATTAGGATCATGAAAGCTCGGCAGCCACGCGACAGACAACCCTCGACATTTGGCTCGAAGTGCCAAAACATACGCCCACGGACTATCACAGCCGATAATCAATAGTTGGTCGTTGCGCCGAAGCTGCGTGCAGGTGTTGGTACCTGCCAAATTGCCCTGTGGTACATCGGAAAAGGTCATTAACTCCAGTCTTGGATATTGCTCAGAAAAGTAAACGACAGCTTCTTCAGCAATGCGCCGCAATCCTCCCAGGAGTTGAAAACCATCTGGCCGATAGGCAAATACAAGACGTGGCGCTGGGAAAACCATCCTCTACACCGCAGAAGAAGCAAGCACATTCTGATACGCTTTAACCGTTAGATCCGCCGTCTTATGCCAACTAAATTGTTGAGCTCTTTTGATACCGCGTAATTTTATTTCTTCTCGTTTCGTCGGCGAGCCAAGCATGTCTTCCATCGCCTTTTGAAGCTCAAGCTGACTTCGTGGATCGACAAGGATTGCGCTGTCACCCACGACTTCCGGCAAGGAGGATGTATGACCAGCAATCACACAGCATCCACATTGCATGGCTTCGAGCGGGGGCAAACCAAAACCTTCATAGAGAGAGGGATAGACAAAAAGATCAGCCAACGAGTAAAGACAACCCAACTGCGAGTCATCAATATATCCAGTTATGATAATCTGATCTCTCACAGAGCTCGCACGAATTGACTCCAGCAAGGGAGAATTTTTCCAACCAAAAGAACCAACCAAAACCAACTTGATTGAGGAGTCATGCGCCACTTTAGCGAGGCTTGAAAATGCCTCTACCAAGGTGGCGAGATTTTTTCTTGGCTCAAGTGTGCATAGACTCAAAATAATCTGATCATGGCTGCCAAGGCCAAGCCGCTCTCGTACTTGCAAGAGTTGATTGGGATCTTTCACTTGGCGCATGCGTGGATCGGCTGCCAGTGGAGTGACATAAACGTGCGAGGATGAAATCTTGGGGACCAAAGACAACAAATCTTGTTTTGTCGATTCAGACACACAAACGATATGGTCACTGGGTTGCAGCTGATCAATCAACTCATTAAAGGCTTGGATGGTTTCATTCGTGAAGTACTCTGGATGGATACGTGGCAGCAAATCATGAACGGTCACGACGATGTGCCGAAGTCCAGCCTTTCGGAAAGCATCATCTACAGCCTGGAACGGCGTATGATAAATGATATTCTTGGCATTAATATCTTGCAGGGTTTTGAGCAACTGTTTACCGGATCTGTTAGAAGCCAAACCAGTTCTTTTCAAGCGATTATAAATCGGTTTGATCAGGCGCTTGAGTCGATGAGATGGTTGATAATCTCTTATGAAGACGCCGGCTGAATTAGCTGAGAGATTCAAATCAACGGCGGATTGTTCTTGCAACTCCATAAGATCCTGATAAGCAAACCCAGACAGAAAAGGATCATTACAATAGGTGTGAATGAAATCAGGCCAACCATCCTTCCCACAATTCAGCGCGAGGCCCAGCAGCAACTGACTTGAGTAACGGTAAATTCCACCCCGAGAGACAGTATTTAGTCTGGCCGTCGCAAAAATACGACTATCAAAAAGAAGGCTGTAGAGAGTGGCCACTTATTCAAGTTTAAACTGCGCAAGAGCATCAAGCATCCATTGAGGTGGCTCAATACGATGATTTTGAAAACCCTTCAACAGGTTTTCTCTAAAGCCTGGTTTATTTTGATAGTGGTTTTCGGCAAAGAAAAGTTGTCGGTACAAATCAGGATGCTTCTGATACAGCAATGCGTCTTTTTGGAAATAACGATCACGTTCTTCTAGTGATTCACGAATATCACTGCGTGATTGGGGTGGATGAAAAACACGTACATCATTTCCATAAGGGACCATGCCAATCTGCAGTAACCGCCATCCCAAATCAGTATCTTCGCGGAAATGGGGATGATCAAACTGCAAGTCAAAACCACCAATAAATTGAAAGGCGTCAGAGCGCACAAACAAATTTGCTGTCATAAAGCCGAAGCCCTCAAAATTAACGTTGGTCACAGATCTAAGAGAGGGATTATTGAAACCTGAGGAAGTAATCATTCCTTCGATGCCAACAACATCAGGATTATTAAAATAAGGTCGTGCGTTCAGCAACCAATTCTCATCCGGCTCACAATCATCATCGACAAACGCAATAATCTGGCCCTGTGCGATCATGGCGCCCGTATTGCGAGCCCTGACGGCACCCCGAACAGCTGACTGAAAGGTAACGAGAGGAAAGCCAAAGTCATCTGACTGTTGGCTCCAAGGATCTGATGTTTGATCAACAACTACAACTTCAAAGTCTCGTTCAATCTGACGTTGCAAGAATCTCATTAATTGACTAAGTTTTTGATGTCGGTCCAATGTGGGAACAACAACAGAGAACAATGGTTGCGACTGGCCAGCCATCTGAGAGCGTGACGACAAGAAACATCCAAGCTGTTCAGAAATTCTCTCCCAGGCATATCCTTCTTCAACGCACATCCTGGCCTCTTGACCCATCTTCAGCAATACGGATTGATGCTTACTCAAGTTATCAATAGCCTGCACAAATTCATCCGCAGAAGATTCAACGATCAATATCGCATTACGACTACCCAAAACAATTCCACGCGCACCAATTGATGTTGAAACCACCGGTAGCCCTGCAGACATAAAATCAAACATTTTTATATTTGTGCCAGAACCAGAAAACATCGGATTCAGACCGATGTCAGCCGCCCTCAACCATGCTTGTTTTTTTTCCTCGCTTAGATTTCCAGTAATGATAACATTTTTTAAATTGGAATTCAGCAATTCACCAACCCCGCCAGCGATTACAAATGTGATTTGAGGCATAGTTAAAGCTAGTCTGTCCAAAATGAATTCAGCAGCTGCGACATTCGGACCATAGGGGCTTCCAATAAAAATACAGAGGAAAGCATCCAAAGCGATCCCCAAGTTTCTTCTGATTTCTAGGCGCTGCTTGGATGTCGCTGGTTGCAGATTAAAGGCCATGACACCATTAGGAACTACACGCATTTTCCCGAGTGGGAAACCATAACAATGATGAAAATGCAGGAGATCCTCATGTGAGCAAGCCAGAATCCAATCGGCAGCCCATCCTAAAGAGTTCTCGTCTTCTACTACTTTCCGCAATAATTTTGCTTCTATTAAATTCTCGGCATCTAGAAGTTGAGATCGCAAGATGCCTTCGACATTGTGTGAATCATAGACAACAATCTGACCTGGGCGCAAAGAATCCTTAACGAGTGGATAAACCCAAGGATGGGAAAAGATAACAACATCCGCATCCAATAGCTCTTGACGAGCAGCTTGTAAATAATCAGGAGACAGTATTGCTTGCATGCTAAATGCAATATCAATCACTCCTTTCCCAGCCGCTTGTCGAGAAAGCTTCAAAGCTGCCTGATGGTGGGCATCTGATAAGGGAATGGTTTTTTCTTGGAGAGTCTCACTCAGTTGCAAGCAGCGATATGATTCGCCTGGCCAATCATATGTTCCGACATATACACAAGGATTTGCGGAACCCAAGTTATGGTACAAACCTAAAAGACGCAGACGACCGCCCCCCACAGGAGGCATGACAGGCTGCATGTCAAGAACACATATTTTATGAGTTAAATTGTATTTATGTGGCCCTGGTGCGCAGGCAGCTTCAATTAGAGTTCTCGCAACATCTGTCCAAGAATTCATCTGCTGAGATTGTTTCAAACCCTCTTCGCCCATTGCTGAAGCCTTCTGGGGATCGGCAAAAAGAGTTTCCATCGCAAGACGGATATTCTGGGGATCAGGAAAACAAATGATGCCATTAACTGCATGCTTGACGAGGCGAGTAGGCTCGCCTGAATCCGTGCAAGTAATCACTGGCTTGCCACTAGCAAAAGCTTCGAGCGTGATATAGCCAAAATCTTCACGAATAGGGACAAAGGGGATGGCAAGAGCATTTGCATAAAGATTGATAAGTTCATCGTCAGTAATCGATCCAAGGAAGGTGATCCGAGGATCGGATTTTGCAAGTTTCTTTAGATTCTGCTCTTCCTCTCCACAGCCAGCTATTTTAAGTTGAAGCGGCATCTCAGACGCTAGCACCGCTTGAATAAGCAGATCGATTCGTTTCCAAGAATGGAGACGTCCCGGGATGAAAAAATAATCACCTGTTGGACCTTGGCAAAATCGATTTGAGAGGAGGGGCGGATGAATGACATCAGCATGAAGCCCTCGCCAACGATAGAGTCGGTTAGCCGTTTCTCTGCCATTTGCAAATCTAGCTTTGGCCTGTGCCAATGGTTCCAGCTCCAATCGATGGAGCAAACTGCGTTGCTTAAAGAGTTCTTCAGTAATGCTTGGAAAATTTTCATAAAACATATCATCAAAAACGCGAACAGTATGAATTAGATTGACGATATGCGCTGGGTGCTTAATGGCATAGGTAGGAACTTTCGTAGAAATAACAATATCATATCTAGCCAAATTTAAGCTTGAGCACCGATTGTGATTGCTGAGAATCTCATCAAACGTAGACTCACTAACATCTACCTCAATCATATCTACCTGACACCCCAAATTGCGACATCCTTGCAACAATCCTTGAAAATGTTGTTCAGCCCCTCCCTTGACAACCTGACCCTGTTTTGTAGTGACAATAGCAACTCGCAGGCTCTCTAATGGGGAGGATTGATTGAGTTTCATTTGATTCTTTGATGAATTCGAGTCATAATATCTAAAGGATCTAGCGGCTTAGCAAACTGATCCGGCATATAAGAAGTGGAAACTTGAGTATGTCCCAGATACTCTTTATCCGAAGATGAAGAGATATTGATTCTACCAGAACGAAAAATGCGGAGGCGCCGCCTTAGTTTTGAGATGAACTGGTCGAAGCGAGATTGCCGTGGAATCGTGAGACGAAACAGGGCTTTTGCATTGGCCTTGGTGAAGACATTGCTGCCAGTGCCCCTCCCCTTCATGCCTAAAGGATTCAAGAAATGATCTCCCACCCATCGCAAAGGACGGGTGACACGCCAAGACGTACTCGCATACATACTCTGTAATGCATGCTGAGTAGCATCAACTCGCACCAGAAGGTCGGCCAAAAACTCCTGGGTGTGCTTGATAACTTCCAGGTCCTGTTGAACTTGGGCCTGCAGCTCTAGAAGCTGAGCATGAGTATCTGCTAGGAATTGCTTGTATTCAGAGAACTCTTCTCGAGAATCAACAGCCAATCGGCTCGCTTCAAGTCTATGCACTTGTGCAAGTGTTTCCAGATCCTTGACTTGCTCATGCAGGCGCTCTAGCTCGATTTTCTGATCAGCCTCAAACCGCTCTGCCAGCATTTCAAGCGTAAATCCTTCAACTCTAGTTAACTGTTGATGAATGGTTTGAAGCAACTCTTTAGGCCCATCTTTCAAGCCAATAACAGCATAATCTGGGCTGACATGGGTCAAGACGTCCAACAAGGTAACCTTGCGATGTTGCTTAAGATTAAGCTGGCTGTTAAGTCGTAGTATATGGGCACCAGAAAAACCTTGATGTCGTAAAATAAATTGCAAGAGAGATGGCGGAATGGGCCGTACATGGGTGGGATCCGTATAAAAACTTTCAGATGCTACGCGAATATTTTCTGGATTTGGAGTTTCAAGAATCAACAGCCCTCCAGGAACCAAAACCCGATAGGCTTCAAAAATGACAAGTTTCAGATCTGCAAATTCAAGGTGTTCAACAAGATGAAATAGTGAAACAACATTTATGCTTTTATCGCGAAGGGCACTGAGACAGGAGATCGCATCATTGACCTCAACATTAAGGTTCAGATCACGACATGAATCTAACATTTTATCATCTATATCAACTCCATAGGCATCATATCCACAGTCTCTCAATAATTCCAGCCATTCCCCTCTACCACATCCGAGGTCGACGGCCGTAAATTGGTGATCATATTCAATTAATGAGGATAAAAATGGTAGATAAACCTTAAGCCGCTCCTTTATAAGGTCTCTAGAACCTCTAAATTCCCTCTCAAAATCAGCATAGAAGCTTTCACTCATCAACATGGCCCGTGTTGAACGACATGGTATGGCAAAGATGATATTAGAAGGATCAGAGCGATGCGATTGAAAAGTGTAATCGCCTGGAAAACATAAAACAAAACTTGAAGATCAAACCTGCAAACCAAAACACTTACGGTAAGTTTTGATCATACCAAGGCGTTGGCAGGGGCGTGGAGGGGACTGAAAGTGACTTCTAGCACTGTAGACTACAGCCTTAAGTAAAGCCTGGACAAAATGCGAAGTTTATTAAAAAACAATTTTGCAACCGCACTCTGGAAGAATAAGAATCTTTTATGGCAATTTTTACAACGCGAAGCTCTTGGCCGATACCGTGGCTCCCTATTGGGATGGGGCTGGTCTCTGCTCCAACCATTAGCCATGTTAACTGTTTACACCTTTGTTTTTTCACAGGTTTTTCGCTCGCGATGGGGAACAGGCGAGGAAGGTGGATCACTTTACTTTGCCATCAATCTATTTGCAGGGTTAATTGTGTATAATTTGTTTTCAGAGTGTGTTAGCAAAGCGCCTACACTGATTACTGTCAATCCCAATTATGTCAAGAAGGTGGTCTTCCCATTAGAAATACTGGCAGCGGCTTCTGTGGGCAGCGCTTTATTTCACGCCCTGACCAGTTTACTTATTTTAATGATTTTTGAAATGATTGCATTTCACCGCTTGCCATTTACATATCTAAGCCTTCCCCTCACATGGCTTCCACTCGTCCTCGGCAGCTTAGGAAGTACGCTATTATTATCTGCAGCAGGAGTGTTTTTACGGGACATCAATCAAATTGTCAACGTACTCCTTAACATGTTAATGTTTGTAAGTCCCATCTTTTTCCCGCTCTCTGCCCTTCCGCCTCGCTGGCTACCTGTTTTACAGATTAATCCAATTGCGCATGTTATCGAATCAACCCGACTCATCACGGTGGCGGGCAAATGGGCTAGCTGGCAATACTTGATTTTTGGAAATTTAATTGCGATCGTCTTTTGCGAAATCAGTTTCCGCATCTTCAGGTCAGCAAAAAAAGCTTTTGGGGATGTAATGTGACATGGCAAATTCTAGCATAGGCGACTCATCAATCTGCGTTAATAATTTAGGAAAGTGCTACCGCATTTTCAACAATCCACAAGACCGCCTAAAGCAGGCTATTTGGGGAGGGCGCCGAGTTTATCATCATGCTTTCTGGGCATTAAGAAATATAAGTTTTAAGACAAAGCCAGGTGAGACACTGGGGATTATCGGCAGAAATGGCAGCGGAAAAAGCACCTTATTACAATTGATCTGTGGTACCTTGGCTCCAACTGAAGGGGGGTGTCTCACGCGCGGCAGTGTTGCCGCTCTTCTAGAACTAGGCAGTGGGTTTAATCCTGAATTCAGCGGCATCGAAAATATTTTTCTTAATGCTGCTCTGCTCGGGCTGGGTCGTGAAGCGACAAAGGCCAAACTTGATGATATCCTCGCCTTTGCAGATATAGGGGACTTTGCATATCAACCCGTAAAGACATATTCTAGTGGGATGCAATTACGTCTTGCTTTTGCAGTTATTACGCAAGCAGATGCAGATATATTGGTGATTGATGAGGCCTTGGCTGTGGGGGATGCGATCTTCACTCAGCGTTGCATGCGTTTCATTAACCATTGCCGAGAGACCAAATCCCTTTTGTTTGTTAGCCACGATGCTGGATCTATCGCGGCATTAACCGATCGGGCTTTATGGCTGAATAAGGGAAAGATCGAAATGCTAGGGCCGACAAGAGACGTTTTGCCCCACTACGTCAATTTTTGTCAGCGTCTTTCAGGGGCGCAAAAACTTGATGACGAGCATGATAACAGTCACGGATCGAGTCTTCTGGAAACCGTAGAAAATCTGCCAACGCCTATGTCTAATAACGATAGCGCACGTCCCGCCTCCTTTTCCCAAAATTCTGATCCGGCAGCTCATCCATCTATTGTTTTTGGAAAACCGTACCAAGATTTTCGGCAAGAACTTGTTAACTATGAGATATTAGAAATGGCCTACAAACCTTCTGATTTCACAGGGGGTAATTCCAGTTCACATAACGATGGTCGCTGCACAATTACTGACGTGCGTTTTGAAGATCAAGATGGCCGGCCACTTTCACTTGTGAAAGGCGGCTGCATTTGTCGTCTCATCGTGCAAGGGAAAGTGCTGAAGCCAATCAGCTCTCCAATTCTTGGCTTTGCAGTTTTAGATCGTCGCGGGCAAGTTCTTTTCGGAGAAAATACCTTTGGAAATGGCGTGTATCGAGAATTAGCCATAAGATCAGGCGAAGATATAGAGGCTGAATTTTTACTGAATTGGCCTTGGCTTGCGAGTGGTGAATATTCAATATCTGCGGCAATCGGAAGCGGTGGGAAACTCGACCATGTCAATCATTCTTGGATCAATGAAGGCGTCATCTTGACGTCTACGCCAGGAACACGTTTGGTCAATGGAATATTCTCTCCCCCAATTTTAGATATCTCCCTCAAACACTCCAGTCACTCCTCAGGGTGATCAAAAAAGGACGATCGCTCAGTTTCTGAAAGCCACTTGTTGCGCACTGTTAAACATTTTTGTTGCAATACCCAACCACGACAAATCATTGATGACGATCATCCTGAATTCACCCCGCAGTGCTTTGTAAAAGCTTGACGCTTGTCAAAAGCCAAGCCAATAATGATATCCCGCTCCATGTAACTAAAGTCATGAGAGCCAGCAAGGGAAAAATCCCTCCCCAGATAGATGATTACGGGGCCAGCGCAGTGAATCTTCCTCCGTCCATCATCAAGCCCTTGTTTCACGCAATGTTTGAGGTGGGTGCCTTTTTCTGGACAGGTTGGGGTGAACTAGTTTTCGTGTCGCCTCCGGACCAGTTTTCGCTGTCGCCTGACAAGACGAGCTGATCAAGATCGGCAGCACCACCTGGGATCTGGGTGACCGTCCAGTCACGGATCGCAGCGCAGAGGGCTGCCACGTCCACTTGGCGGAAGAAGTAGCGAAAAGCCGAACGGAGGGCGGACGCCTGAGGTCAATGCCCAGCGCCTCGGTGAGCACGCTGTGGCGGCGGATGGCAAAACGCTCCAGATCCTGCAGGCTCTGGCAACGGCTCAGGATCCCCAGCACCGCCACCGTACCCGTTCAGAGCCCAGGACGTGCTGATATACAAATGCAAGCCTGCTCACTCTGCTGAGGGAGCAGAGATGCAGCACTGATTTCCTATTCTCCTCAGGGATCGGGTAGCAGCGATGGCATCTCCCCACTGCGGTGATGGGCAATCCATGCCTGCTCCAGGAACTGCCAAACATCGCGTCCCTGTTGTCGCAATGTGGTGGTGACGGTGAGCAGTCTGCTGCGGCAGATGGCGCCTTGGCGGGATTGGACACCATGGCTAATCTTGCGCTGAATCACCGACTGGCGCAGGGCACGTTCTGCGGCGTTATTGGTGGGCTCGATTCCACGGATCTCCAGAAAGGTCCAAAGGGCATCGGCCACTTGGAGGATCTGCCGGCAGGTGCCGACCGTTTTGGCCCACGGCGATCGCTCGCCGCTTGGATGGCCCAGCTCCACCACCCTTTGCAGCGTGGTCTGAAAGGCCTGGCGGATCGGCCCGCAGGCCTGTTGCAGGTTGGGCCAATCGATGGCTCCTTCCTTGTGGCGGTGCCATTAGTCAAACAACTGCTCCTGCCGCTTCAGCAGCTCCGCTCCGTATTCGGCACTGGCGCCCGTGCGTTCGGCGATGGCGGTGAGATCGCGGATCAGATGGGCCCAGCAGATTTGGCGTCGCTCCAGGGGAAGGTGGTTGTAGGCCGAGAAGCGATCGCTCACCACAATCCCGCCAAAGCCATTCCCGAGCAGCTCCATGGCGGCGGCTGTGGAGCGACTCAGGCCTTGGATGAACACCGTCACCACGGCCGTCACCATGACCCACTGCCAGCCCCGCCTTCCCGTGGGATTGCCGCCATCCGCGTTGCCTGTGGGGGCGCCGGTTTCATCCACGTAAGCCACCGGCTGCGCGCGGGCAGCCTCAAGCGCCTCTGCCATCGGCTGCTCCAAGGCTGCGCTCAGTCGCTGGCGGATTGTTGCGATCGCTCCGCGGCTGATCTCCACTCCCAGAAGCTGATTGAGCAACGCCCGGGTCTTGCTGAAACTCAGAGGAAAGGCAGAGCCCAGCAGGCCCACCAGCGCACTGAGCCTGGGCCCGTAGGGGCTGGCCTCCACATCCGCCGGCAACGGGGCGCAGGTGCTGGTGGAACAACAGGGGCACACCAGCCGGTGCTCGATCACCAACGGAGTGATCGGCGGAATCTCAATCACCTGATGACGCAAGGGCTCTGGATCCTCTCCATCCAGCAAGGTGCCGCAACGGCGGCACGCCTCGGGGTGGTGGTCCACCACCTCATCCACCCGCTCGATCGGCAGCGGCTCCGCCCCGGATCCAGGGTGGCCTGGCTGGCCGCCACGCTTGCGGCCACTGCCCTTGCGCCGCTCCAGCGGCTTGAAACCAGGCCCATTGCTGGAGGGCGGTTTGGAGGAGTTGCGCGAGCTGCGACCGATCCGCTCCCGCAGGCTGGCCAACTCGGTCGCCAGGGCGGTGAGTTTGCCGCAGAGTTTCGTCGTTCTCCCGCCTCAGAGCCTGAATCTCCTTTTGCTCAGCCAGAATCAGCTGTCGCGCACCCGCCGGCCAAGACGACCAATCCGCTTCTGGAATCCCGGCCGGAGGGGTGCCCATCACAGAAAGTCTCTACCTGAGATTCAATCGGGAATCAAGCTTTCGTCAAGGGTTCAGAGGGGCTTGAAGTGCCCTCTGAGCCGTCTCACCCCCTGAACACTTACATTCAGCAAGCCCAAACTATTGTACTCATAAACATGCCAAGGAAAAAGCATCGTTGGCAGAACGGCCTCGATTTCATGCGCACTTCACGTCAACCCATGCATCTTGGCTCTTAATTACGCAGATGACTCCGCGACCGGCCCGGTGAGCCCGTAGAGTGGTACGCAAATACCACTGATGTCATGGGACGCAACGCCATCCAGTTTCAGAAAGGGCTGTCTGTACCCGACTTCCACAAGCTC
>Ga0194130_10006645_pt1 | contig 13245 bp, 17 predicted proteins | sample TA2KigsurfametaG_FD_160084 | JGI IMG/M metagenome (GOLD analysis project Ga0194130, IMG submission 160084) | Freshwater microbial communities from Lake Tanganyika, Tanzania - TA2015050 Kigoma 12 surface | ecosystem: Environmental > Aquatic > Freshwater > Lake | place: Tanzania: Lake Tanganyika... | reverse complement strand
CTTAGCATCGCCGAGTCGTCAAGAACCAACTCAAGCCAGAACACCTACGAGATTATCAAGGTAGAAAAAATCAGCCCTGGGTTGCTCGAGGTGGAAGCGAGTAGATCGTTTTCAGTGGCCCAAGAAATTCGCAGACACTATCAAACCAAAAGCTATGCTTCAGAAAACATGCTGCTGCATGTGAATTGTGGTCGCAGCCAAGTCAACGTGATCAGCTACCGATGGTACGCAGATCCGGGACTTCAGGGTGCCTTAGTCCATACATCACAAGACGCTAGCGGTTGGTACTCTGCCAGCAAAGATCCAGCGGTCTATCAACTCACAAAAAAAGTTTGTCCTGCTGAATAATGATTCAGCGACCATAGGCAGTAGTTCTCCAATGACTGACACTAGGCAGGAAGGTCCAGCTTCAGGCCAACGATCTCAGGCATGTCCGCGCCAGTACCTACAACACCAGCTACCAGGCGCCAGCAGCGCCCCTTACCCGATAGAACTAGACTTTTTAACTCATGGATTCGATCTACCGAGCCACACAGGTTAGCGACTGTTAGATTTCCCTGACCTCGAAGAAGGTATTGACAGCACCATGGTTAACACAGCTGCCCGCTGCTTGTCTGTAAGCAGCCGAAAACCGTGAATCAACCGCCACTCTTGCGCAGTCATGTCTTTCGTCTTTTTATTGCCGTCGATCCCTTCCTCACCAAACCGCAGCCAACTAGCAGAGACATTTAGCCATTCGGCTAGCACTTGAATCCGGTCTTGAGTAGGTATAGCCTCACCCATTAACCATTTGCGTGCGGCGTGCGTTGTCACCGGCGGCTGGTTGCTGCGGCTGTTGTATTCGCGTTGAACGATCGTGGGACTGGGCCGTACCCCAAGTACCTCGAGCGCCCAGATCAGTCGCTTCGAGAACAACGCCTGCTGCTTTTGTACAGTTGTAAGCTGTGATTGGGGCATACCTTTCCCCTTATGAAAAAAGAGCTTGATGCTCTTTGCCAGTAAACGATCGCCTAGGCTTCAAGCCAGAACGCCACAGTGATCGGGTTAATACGTGCTCCCCTCGCCTGGATCATGCCTAATACCGCTTGCTTGAACTGTTCAGCTTGCTGATCCGAATGCAACAGACGCAATGACTTGATGATTCGGGTCACGCGTAGATGATTGTGATTAGTGTATTGAAAAATTGCCTCTGTTCGCTCGAAAAAGGCAAGTATCCAAGTCGCGGACTTCTCTAAGTTTTGGCGGCATTGCATTGAGCTTTGAATCGTCTCGATCTCAGAAACAAGCAAGGTCGGCCCATTGAAGTTCGCACCACTGGCTTCTCGTAGTGGAAACATCCACTGGATGAAATCGTGGGTATAGTCAATCTCGTCGTCATCAAATTGCCAGATATCCGACAAGCGTCGAGAACCGGTGTCAGTGCCTGAACCTTCCAGAAAGGCGACTAATCGGCTAGTCACGTTACATTCTCACTGTATCAAGCTAAACAAAACGTTGGCCCAGCTCAATTGGATAAAAGTTCATCCGCTCGCGGGTCCAATGGACACACGTTCCTTCGTCGACCTTATGCCAATGATCGGCTTGGTGATCCGAGGGCTCTGAGGCAATGGTGTTGAATTCATTCGGAAAATGCTCAGAGGCTCGCGTATGGGGTGCGCCGAAATACAGTGATGGTGAGTGGTCATCGCTAGAGTAGCGGAAAGCCCAAATTTCCTTGCCATCAGTCACCGCTAAAGATGCTCCCAGCGGCTCAAGAGCTGCTTGGGCAGGCTGACCGCGAACGGTCTTAGTCAATTGAAGGAATCAGAAATCTATGTCTGATGGACGTAGACGTTTAGTCACTTTGACATAAGAAGTCGAAAATATTTTTTCATAAATATTCTCCAGCAACTGAATTTTTTCAAAGTAAAGTAATGGAAATACCCAATAAAATATGAAGGGCATGCCAACCTAACCCTTGCGATTCAAACTTGAGCCTGGGAAGTAAATCAGCTATGGCAATGTAGATGAAGCTGGCTGCAGCAACAATCACAATGTAGGGAATCCATTTTTCAGATTGCTCCAGTGATAAAAAAGCAACGATGGCGCCCGCTACCGAAGCCAAGCTGGAGACACCATTCCAAAACAGGGCTTTATTACGTTCCCAGCCAGCGGCAAGTAATATCGCAAAGTCACCAGCTTCTTGGGGTATTTCGTGCGCAATAACGGCCAGCGTGGTTGCCCAGCCAATTGCCGGGTCTAACAGAAAAGCAGCGGTGATGAGTACGCCGTCCGTAAAGTTGTGAAATCCATCACCGATCAAAATTCCCAAGACGCCTTCATCGCCATGATGATGCCCTGAAGAATGTTCCTTAGAACTTGTTTTGAGATGACCCTCGTCCGTATCGTGATGCGAATGACGCCATATGGCCAGTTTTTCTAGAACAAAGAAGCCTAAAACGCTAGCCAGTAAAACAGGGAAAACTTCTTGTGGTGTCAATCCAGAACTTAAAGCTTCAGGCAGCAATTGCAGCATGGAAGTTGCAAGAAGTACCCCAGTAGAAAAGCTGACCGCATAGGACAACCATTTCTTAGGAAGACCAGACAAAATTAGCAAAGCAGCCAATAAACTCAGCACTCCCCCGAGCAGACAAGCCATCAAAATTTGCAGGATCAAAGGCATTTAAATTTCACGATCAATAAGTGGGGGCAATGAATTTCAGTCGACACTCAGTCGGCTAGATGTTTTTGCAAGATAGAACCATTCCTGATCGACCGGCGCGTTAGGGTTAGGGAACACAATCCAACCGTCTTGTTCGGCAGATAGAGCTGTGCCATCCTTGCGATAAGCAATCAAGTCGCCCTGCTTGACGGATTCAAAACTGCGCCATTCACGACTAAATTGATCATCGCAATGCAAACGGTCTACGACTCGATATATCTGTATCACTTGGTTACGGTGTTGCTTTTCAGAAGATGCTGTGCTTGTCGTCATGCCCAGATGCGATAAAGCCTTGCAGATGGCAGTATAGGCAAGCCGTGGCGCTGAAACGTCTTCGTGTTGACCACATTCCAACGTGATGCCAATACCCCCAAAGCGTCGCATTGTTTCAGTGGTGCCAATGCCGTAATCAACGTTAGCATCCATGCCACGAACTTGCCGCTCTGTCACTCCCCTGGCGTAGGTATCCAACCAGCCCTCGACAAATCGATGAATACCCAGGCTTAGTGCAAAGTCTTCTTCTTCGTTGGCTCGGGAAAATGGCTCCAAATTCCCCTGGTTGTTTGGTGGCCCAATCATCGCAAAGGGAATGCCTGGCGTATGAAATGAATGAAGGTCCAAAAGAACATCGTGGGCTGCGAGCATCGGACAAAGCACATTGCAGACGAGATCTTCAAAGTCCTGCGGCGTTGAGGTGACCCGCATATTCCGATTCAAATTGCGCTGACCTTCGCGCCGTCTATTTTGATAAGCAAGCGGATTGGTAATGGGGATCATCGTAAGTGTTCCTCTATCAATGTGCATCATTCCACTTTCTATGTCCTGACGGATTTTTTGAATGGCCACTGCTCCGCAAGTCTCGTTACCATGCACGGCCCCAAGAACTATCAACTTTGGTCCGGTCTGCAAGCCCGCAAATTGATAAACGGCCAAACTGCTTGGTGTTGGGTTGTCGTTCATTGCCTGTTCACTTCACAGCAAGGTAGGATTGGGCGCATCCCCGTAAACCGATTTAGGATCAAACGTTTTAGTGTTTTCGGCGAAAGAGATCTTGCCTGTTTTCAGTTCAACGGTACGGTAGAAACAGCTGCGGTAGCCTACGTGGCAGCTAGCGGGAGCACTGTGTGTTCCGGCTGAAAGCGACACACGTAGCCATAGGGCATCCTGATCGTCGTCGATGCGTATTTCGACCACGGTCTGCACTAAGCCACTGGTCACGCCTTTACGCCACAACACCTGTCGGCTTCGGCTCCAGTAGTGCGCTTCGCCTGTCAAAATGGTGAGTTCCAGTGCTTCACGGTTCATGTATCCCAGCATCAGAACTTCCCCTGTCATGACTTCGGTAGTCACGCAGGCAATAAGCCCATCGCGATCGAATTTGGGTGCAAGTTCGTTTCCTTCTTCGACCTGTTCGATCGACGTTCGGGATGCAAAGTGCAGGCCTTTCATCCCGTTGGTTTCGGCTCGCTTGGTAGTGCTCATATCGCTTTCCTTGAGTGTCGAAATCAAACGCTGGCGCAGCTTAGATTTGGTGGGCATCCAGAAAATGAATCGCCTGGCTTAGATGCATGCCCCCAGTTGCGCATAACATACCAGCAGATGCCCACGAAGCTACCGACACAGGTTGATAAAAACTGTGCTGGCTACCGGCAGGTAGTGTCAGTGTGATGGGGTATTCGCCGCAAACCATGGTCATTTTCAGAACTCGTTTTGGATTTTTTTATAACCAAGCACCAACTCATTGTTTGTTCGCGCTACGTCTTCAGAAAACTCACTGGCGGCTACAGGTACTTGTGGTAGCGAGGTCAGGTCGGTCTCTGGGCCGATACGCTCGGTTGACCGCACGTAGAAGCCTGCCGGAAGATGAACGCCATCGACCACAGCGTTGTGCCTCACAACGCAACCGCTCTCTACGGTGCAGTTGAACAGCACACTGTTGAAACCGATGAAAACGCAGTCGCCAACACTGCATGGGCCATGCACAATGGCACGGTGCGCGATCGACGTTCGCTGGCCGATACTGACTTTGGCTCCGGACTTGGAATGGATGACAACTCCATCCTGAATGTTGGAGTGCGCACCAATTATGATGGGCTCAATATGGCCGTTGGCGTCCATCTCATCGGCGCGAATAACTGCGTAAGGTCCGATAAAAACATTCTCTTCCACGATCACCAGGCCACAAATGACGGCCGTGGGGTCGATGAATGCATCAGGATGGACGGTTGGCAGATCCCCTCGTGGATTTTTTCTGATCATGATTTTCGTTCTTCACCTTGTGCAGTACGTTGCACTTCTTCACCCCTTCGAAGTGCTTTGAATGTTTTTTCAATCATCTCTTTGCCCACATCCTGTGTGATAAAGACCATGCGTGATCGACGATCCTCGCTGGGCCAGGCTGGCAAGGAGATAGGCGGATGAAAAATATGCTGTACGCCGTGTACAACCAACGGGAAGGGGTTGCCCTCTACATTCAGAATACCCTTGATGCGCAGTATGTTGCTGCCTAAAAAATACATCAAAAGGTCAAGCCATTCCTGCAGCAATTCCTCACTAATGGGGTCGTTAATACTGTAGCAAAAAGCGCGGATGTGATCATCATGCCGGTTCACGTCATGGTGTTCATGCTCATGCTCATGCTCATGCTTATGTGAATGACTGATACCATGCGATTCATGACTGTGCTCATGCGAAGCGTTCTCCACAAAGGCTTCCTCTTTAAGCCACCGCGCCACATCTGGCGTTTTGGTGTCTTTGTTGAATAACCCCAGATGGAGTATTTTTTGTGGCTCAATGACGCCGTTTTTTGCAGACCAGATAGTGGCCGTTCGGTTGATACTTTTGAGTCTGTTCAACAATTCATTTGAGGACTGATTACTGGCCAAGTCAGACTTAGTCAATAAAAGCACATCGGCGATGGCGGTTTGCTTGATCGCCTCCCTGTGATGATCCATCGTAACCATGCCTGTTGCCGCGTCTACGGTGGCAATAACGCCGTCGAGACGGTATCTGGTCGCAATCTGAGGTTGAGTCATCAGCGTGTGAATGATGGGGGCCGGGTCTGCAAGCCCAGTGGTCTCGATCACCACCCTGCGGAACTGTCTCTGACCATTGCGTGAAAAACGCCAAGTAATCTCACGCAGTGTTTTGACCAGATCACCCCTAATCGTGCAGCAAAGGCATCCATTGCTCATCTCCATGATCAAGTTTTCGGTGCTGTGCGCAACCAGCATGTGATCTAGTGCCATTTCTCCGAACTCGTTGATGATGACCAAGGCGTCCGCCAGTTCAGGTTGTCGGACCAAGTGATTGAGCACCGTCGTCTTGCCGCTGCCTAAAAAACCGGTGAGCAAAGTAACAGGTATCAGTTCCACTGCATTGCTCATATGGAGCACAATCCAATTTCAGGGCTTGACCATGCTACTGCATCATGGGGATGCAAACTCTCCAAATGGCGCACAAAAATCTCGGGATGGTCATATCCTTGAAGAGAGGCTTTGATACGGCGTGCAGCATCCTCAACAAACATCAGGTTCTGTCCGTTCAAGGCTGCGAATGCCTGCTCATCAGCTCGCTTGACTGCGGTCTGTACTGGGGTGCCGAGGGCTTGTTCAATGCAATCGATCAGTGCCAGCATTCCTAAACTGCTTGAAGCTTCGTTGACATCGACCGTGACATGCGCTTGACTGCGTTGACTGTGTGGCGTTGCTGCACTAGCATTGTGTCGAATCCACTCAGCCACCTGATGCTTGTCCAGCGAAGGTTGCTTCGTAAATTCAGCCAGAAATGCTTCTTCTATCAATTGCCTGGCCAATGCCGCGGAACATGGACATGTCGACGAGTAAACCACTTTGACTTGCATGCGGCAATGAAATTGACCACTCATCAGAGAGGCCTTGATTGTTATCGGATACGACTTCCATCCCGAGAGGTCTTCAGTGACCAATGCTTGGCGACGCAGTAGCAAGTTGAAATTCAGTTGGAGCCTGGCATTTTTGCTTTGACAATCAGCGTGACTCTCAATCATGGCTTTCAAAACTTGGTGAATTCCAACTGCAGTCAAACCCTGTCCCTTCCCCATCGCGTCGAGCAATCGGTGCAGCCGTGACATGTGAATGCCTTTGATGTGCGGCGCTGGAAGGTTTACCTGCACATCGGCACAAGCATGCAACTCGCGGTGCCACCCAGGTTCAACAATGGTGAGAGGCAAGTCAATACCCTTCATGCCGACCCAGGTGAGTGCACTGAGGCGGGGTGAGCTTTCTGATAATGAGATATCAGGAAGAACAGAGGGCTTAGTCGGATGAGTCATTGGTAAGGTTTCCAGGCTGATTTCAATGAAATCGACAGAAGTCGAGCCATCGAGAAACCGAGTCGCGGAAGAACTGCGCTTGAGCCGAAAACGTATCGACCTGTGGGACACACGTTGGCTTGCTCATGCTGGCTGGACCTTGCCTGCCACACACTGCGCCAAGCCCTTGAGCAAAACTTCCTTGGGCATGTCTCGACCAATGAACACCAATTTACTCTCCCGCGTTTCGCCGGACTTCCACGCGCTGCCGTAATTACTTTCGATGAGCATGTGTACCCCTTGGAGTACCACACGTTCGTTGACGCCAAGGATATTCAGGACACCTTTGTAGCGCATCAGTCGGGTGCCGTAGACTTGCACGATGCTGCTGAGGAAATCCTCGATCTGAACCATGTCAAGCGGCCGGGTTTCCCAAAAAACAAAAGAACTCACATCGTCGTCATGCTCATGATCGACATCGGTCAGGAATTCAGGCTCGATCTCGAGAATGGCGCTGAGGTTAAAGCCACGGATGTCAAGCAAGTCATCGATGGCGGCCACACCATGCTGGGCTTCGGCGATCTTGGCGCGGGGGTTCATTTTCACAAGCCGTTGGCGCAGCTGGGCGACTTCAATGGGCGCGACGACATCGGTTTTGGTGATCAGGATACGGTCGGCAAAGCCCACTTGTTCTTGCGCTTCGTTATGTTCGTCAAGTTGTTGCGGAGCATGTTTGGCATCTACCATGGTGACGATGGCATCCAGCAAATAGTGCTGGACAATGTCTTCGTCGACGAAGAAGGTCTGGGCGACCGGTGCAGGGTCTGCGAGCCCGGTGGTTTCAATGATCACGCGGTCAAAATGGAGCAGACCGGATGATTTTTTGGAATGCAATTCGCCCAAAATGCGCACCAAGTCGCCGCGCACCGTGCAGCAAATGCAGCCATTGTTCATCTCGATGATCTGCTCATCGCCGTCTTGCACCAACAAGTCATTGTCGATGCCGGCTTCGCCGAATTCGTTTTCGATCACAGCGATGCGGTGGCCGTGTTGCTCCTTGAGGATGCGGTTGAGCAAAGTGGTTTTACCGCTTCCCAGAAAGCCGGTGAGGATGGTGACGGGTATTTGACTCATTGCGAATTCCCTTTTTAATGTTGATTCTTTAAGCTCACAAACAATCTAGGCAAAGCTCTGCACCGTTGGCAGGACTACACAAAACTTGCGTCTTCACACAGTCACCTCGGTTCGTTGCCACAATGGAAATGGGTCGGGCAGGTCGGTCCAACCTACGTAGCCCTTTTGACCCTTGCGTTTCTCGGTGAAGTTCAGATGCATCGCTTTCCAGGCCTGTTCAATGGCTTCACGGTCCATCTGGCGACCAATAAAAACCACTTCGTTGAGCCGATCCCCATGTGGCTCCTTCCAGCGTGCGTCGATGTCGCGGCGCTCTGCGCTGCCCACAGCAGGCAAGCTGCTTCTGGGCGCAGCGGCCCACCATCGGCCCACGGGCTCATGTGTCGCAGTGTTGCCCGTTCGCGAGTAGCTCACCACCCAATCGGGGCGACTGGCCAACCATACATAGCCCTTGGCCCGAAGAAGCCCCGGCAATGGCAACTCCATGAACGAGGAGAATCGCCAAGGGTGCAGTGGTTCCCGACTTCTGAGGACAAAACTCTCGATGCCGTAGGCTTCGGTTTCTGGCGTATGTCGACCTTCCAATTCGTGCACCCAACCTGGCATCTGACTGGCACGCTCCATGTCGAAGAGTCCGGTTCCAAGTACCTCATTGAGCGCAATGCGACCATGGTCTGAAAAGATGATTTTCGCGACCGGATTCAAGGCCTTGACAACAGAGACCACCTCATCGCGTCGTGCTACGTCTACTTTATCGATCTTGTTGACCAACACGACATCGGCAAACTCAATCTGTTCTGCCAATAAGGCGGCCAATGTTCGGGTGTCCTCAGGCCCAGCCGTTTCACCACGCTGCTCCAGCAAATCGGTGCTGCTGTAGTCAGCCAGCAAATTGAAGGCGTCCACCACGGTCACCATGGTGTCAATACGGGCAACTTCGTTCAATGAGTTGCCATCCTCGTCGGTGAAGTCAAATGTTGCAGCCACTGGTAAGGGCTCTCCGATGCCAGTGGACTCAATCAGCAAGTAGTCAAATCGGCCTTCAGCTGCCAACTTTCTGACCTCAACTAATAAGTCTTCGCGCAGCGTGCAGCAAATACAACCGTTGCTCATTTCGACTAGTTTTTCGTCTGTTCTTGACAAACTTGCACCAGCATTGCTGGCGCCTTGATCTACCAGAACAGCATCTATGTTCACCTCGCTCATGTCATTGACGATGATTGCTACACGCAGACCCTCCCGATTAGCCAGTACATGGTTGAGCAGGGTTGTCTTGCCAGCCCCCAAGAATCCAGATAACACGGTAACGGGAAGGCGTTGATCGATATTTGTGGTGCTCATGGCAATCTCGTTAAGAAGTAGAATATTGTTAATGCAAGTAAATTGCATTAACATGATAGCAGTATATTTATTTATTGCAAGTAAGTTGCATTAAATGCCGCATTAGGAAAAGGCCAGCTATGAAGAAAAGCTTAGATTTGTCCCCCAACAAAGAAATTGACTGGGCACTTGTTCTGCGGAACAAGGGGCTGAGAGCTACTCAAAATGCAGTTGCTGTCATCAGACTCCTGGAGACATTAAAGCTTCCGTACTCTCATGATGAAATTCATTTAGCACTTGCCAAGCAATTTAGCAAAGAGGAAATAGATTCGGTAACCCTGTATCGAATTTTGGATCGCCTTCACCGAGTAGGATTGATTGAGAAGACTTTAGGTTCGGATCGCATCTGGCGCTTTAGGAGCGCCAATGAGAATGCGCTTGAGTATTTTGAATGCGATAGCTGCCATCAACACTTTAATTTACCAGCCAAATCCCCTCTACTAGAAATTATAGAAAATCTCAATTCGCAACTCAAAAACCAGGAGATGGCAGATTTTGCAATTTCATTGTCCGTTAAAGGCAAATGCAAGGACTGCAAAATTCACGCCTAAGTTTTTTGAAAGTATTTAAGAAATGAAAACAATAATATTCTTTTTCCTAATTACGGTCTCACTCATATCCATCGCCCAGAAATCGCCTCATAGCCATCAGCATCATCAGCACGGCAAGGGAGTATTGGAAATTGCAATCGAAGGTAAAACGCTGAGTGGCAGATTAGAAATGCCTTTAGAGGCTCTGCTTGGCTTTGAGCATGCGCCTAAAACAAACAAAGAGAAAAGCGCACAATCTAAACTAGAAACAAGACTCGGCACAATTGAAGCGTGGTTCGAAATCAACTCTGAGGCGCAATGTTCACCCAAGTCTACACACACAAAACTTGATCGAGATGCGAAAACGAAACATAGTGATTTACTCTACACATTTAGCTATAGCTGCGCTAATCATGGTGCGCTAAAGGAAATGGGTTTACTCTTCTTTAAAGAATATCCAGGTGTAAAAGAAGTTAAAGTGGAACTAGTAAGTTCCAAGGATCAGCGACTCATTATGGCAAGCCCTAAATCCCCTATTGTTCGTTTTTAATCGAAAAGTGTCTTCTGATCACACCGTCATTGAAGTAAAAGATCTGCAATTTGCTTGGCCACAGCAAACGCCCTTGTTCGATCATTTCAATTTCACCATACAAGTAAATCAAAAAACCTATATTGCCGGTCCCAGCGGAAGCGGTAAGAGCACCTTATTAAATTTATTAGCTGGCGTCTTGGATGCCCCCCATGGGGAGATTTGGGTCAATGGACACGCCTTTCATCAGCTCAGCGGCCCTCAAAGAGATCAAATTCGAGGTGAAGAAATGGGATTTATTTTTCAACAGTTCAACCTCATCCCTTACCTAAGTACCTTAGAGAATATTCTTCTTCCACTCAATTTATTTCCCAAGCGAAAAGCCGCTGCCCTAAAAGACTTCGCATCCATAAAGGAGGCGGGAATGTATCTCATGACCCGCCTATCTCTCCCTTTTAGTATTGTGGATCAACCAAGCCACCAACTTTCTGTGGGCCAACAACAAAGGGTTGCTGCTGCCAGAGCGTTTATTGGAAACCCTCAAATTGTCATTGCCGATGAACCATGCTCTGCCTTAGATTGGGAAAATCAGTCTCATTTTATGCAGCTATTTTTAGAGCTAGGGGAATCCCAAAAAACGAATTTACTAATGGTGAGCCATGATGAGAGATTAGCCCCATTTTTTAATCAAAGAATAGATTTACCCAAGCGCGGTATTGACCAATGATGTACTGGATTAAATTAGCGATTCAAAGTGCGCTTTCACGAAAAGCGTCTTTGCTCATCATTGTTTTCTCAACCGCTATCTCAGTCACTATTTTATTGGCGGCATTTAAAATTCGAGATGACACCAAAACCAGCTTTACCAATGCTATTAGTGGGGTTGACCTTGTTGTCGGAAACAAAGCAAGCCCAACAGAATTAATACTGCATAGCATTTTTCATATTGGGCGACCTACAAGCCTAGTTCCCGGAAGCGCTATTAAAGAAATTGAATCCATTTCCCAAGTAAAGTGGCTTGTCCCCATCCAATTGGGGGATTCTTACCGTAGCTATCCAGTGATTGGTACGACAACAGATTTTTTCCAGCAGATTCGCGCTCAAAATAAAGCTCTCGCTTTTTCTTCGGGAAACTCATTTGGGGGCGGCAATCACCACGAAGTCGTTTTAGGTGCCAATGTAGCAAGACAATTTAAGCACCAACTATCCGATAAAATTACTCTCTCGCATGGATCAGGCATTGGCCCAGCACAGGATCACACTGATACCCCTTTCACTATTGCCGGCATCCTTGAGTCAAACGGTACACCGATAGACAATAGTATTTTGATTTCCACCCAAAGCTTTAACAGTCTTCATGATGGCTCCGATGGAAAAGTGCTATTTGCGCAATTAAGCAACTCGCAATATTCTGCATTTTTCCTAGGACTCAACCAGCGCTCAGCGGTATTTTCCGTACGCCGTCAGATTGACTCCCTAAAATCACCGCCTTTAATGGCCGTAATGCCAGGGGTTGCCTTAGATGATTTATGGAAAACATTAGAGGTTGCTGAAAATGCTTTACTACTAGTATCTGTTGGCGTTGTGCTGACAAGCATTTTGGGAATTGCAGCGGCTCTCTTAATTTCCTTGGAATCACGTCGCAGAGAACTAGCAACTCTTAGAGTAGTTGGCGTAAAGCCACTGCAAATTTTGTTTTCAATTATTCTTGAGTCATTACTCATCGTCACTGCTGGAATTATCTTAGCCTGGATATTTTTACAAGCTCTTGTATTTATTTTTTCTGATTGGCTAATGAAAGAATGGGGTATCTTAAGCACAGTAGGCCCTCCTACTGCAAACGATCTAATTGGATTGCTAATGATTCTGATTGCAGCACTCATTTGCTCAATCATTCCAGGCATCAAAGCTTATCGACTCGCCTTACACGATGGATTGAATCCACCCAACATATGAAAAAACTTCTGCTTATTACCTTCAGTTTTTTAGCTCTTATGTTGCCAATACCCCCGTCACATGCACAGACTCATAAAGAGATTTTTTGGGATGATTTAATACCCCCAGAATGGGCCCGTCAAACCGCAAAAGAGTTCGCCAAGTTCTTCCAGAAAACCGGTTCTATGCAAGATAGCGACCCTCGCATAGATGATTTGTATGATAAATTGCGGAAACACTGGGATGCGGCACCAATTTCAAAGAAATATATAGGAAAACCTATCCGTATCTCAGGCTATGTTGTACCCCTAGACGCCGAGCGTTCATTGAGCCGTGAATTCTTATTGGTCCCTTATTTTGGGGCCTGCATTCATACACCCTCGCCACCGGCAAACCAAATCATATTGGTGGTGCCGCCAGCTACAGGCGGTTTAAAAGTTAGAAGTATGGATGCTGTTTGGGTGGATGGCATCCTATCAGAATCAAGAGTAGATACGGATATGGGTCGCAGTGCTTATAAGTTAGAGGCTATTAAGATAGCACCATTCAAATGAGAGATGAGTACGAAATTTTTGAAGACGATACATCAAATTGAATTGCCGACCATGTGCAGAAGCGCCAACCAAACTAGTTGATTCATCAAGCTGCTTCGGTAACTTTTTGTTGAATTCACGAACTAACGCCTTGACGTAGTTCTCAGCACCACCCGCTGTGTTGACCGCGGCTCTAGTCTCCGCGGCTCGAC
>Ga0194130_10006639_pt1 | contig 13255 bp, 16 predicted proteins | sample TA2KigsurfametaG_FD_160084 | JGI IMG/M metagenome (GOLD analysis project Ga0194130, IMG submission 160084) | Freshwater microbial communities from Lake Tanganyika, Tanzania - TA2015050 Kigoma 12 surface | ecosystem: Environmental > Aquatic > Freshwater > Lake | place: Tanzania: Lake Tanganyika... | reverse complement strand
ATTCTTAGAGATGCGTTTAACTTGAATCATGGCATAGAATATGTAAATATTGTTGGAACAGATAACCAGCAACTAGACCTGCTTGATAATACACCTTTGCTTCAGAGACATCTCCAATCCCAGGTTTACTCACTAGACTAGAAGTGTTATTTCACAGCTAACTCGTGGACTAAAAGAAGCAACTTCTAATCCTCCATGGAGCAATGTCGGTGGAAAAAATAGTCCATGTCCTATCGGGACCTTGAGCGGGGTTAAGTCATGACAAGAAAGCTTCTTCTGTGGCACAAAGGCAGGACCGGAATTAGTATTTATATAATCAAAGTCATATGGATAGTCATTATGGCTTCCTGGGACAACACCGATGCCATACTCAAGTTCTGAATAGTAAAGTGGAATCCAGAGTTTTATATTGCGACATTCAGGAAGGAATGACCACCCACCTGTTATTGAGTGAAACCAGACGTCGCGATGAACAATAGACTGAGTCGATGGCTGATTAGGAGAAACGAATCGGAAATAGAAGTCATTTCTATATATACCGGATACATTTCCAATGAGAGATCTAAGACCATCAATAATCAAGTGTTTTGAACTTTCAAGTGAACCTGGCAGTACAGTCCGATTGATACGCGCTGATGACGAAAGATCAAGACATACTGCTCTAAAGAGATCCAAATCGGAAAGCAGACTAAGATTGCTTTGATTATAGAAGTTGGATACTAAACTGAGTTCTCTAAGTAGCTTGCTGGCGAGTATGAAGATGGGTGGGGGTATTGACTTAATAAAATAGCCAGATTCAGGGAAGTCTAACATTGGGTTACAGCATTGCATCAGGTATCCACGTGAAATAGTCAGATTCCCTTCTTACATAGAAGCTGTTCAGTGGTGTCTTAGCAATTAGTCTATACCCATGGTGATGGAGAAGGTCGAAGATGGAAGATCTACTGGGATCTGCTGTATTAAGGCTGAATAACTTATCCTCCACGATAAATAGCTCGTATCTGTGAATGGATTTGTTGAGCATATATTCTATGATCTCGAGTTCTCCACCCTCAATGTCTAGTGATACCATGGGTATTGTTAAAGATGTGCCGAATGTCGCTTTAGAAAGTATATCATCAATAGTCATAGCATTAATTACAGCTTCCTCCGCTACTTTGAATTTTTGCTTGTACCTATAAATAGTGGCTTGGTGACAACTCGAGGCCGAATCGTCGGTGAATCTAACAAAATGTAACTGTTGCGATGAGGATGCAACTGCCGTATTGACAAACACGTCACGGGGACGTGATGAGGCAAAGGATTGCTCAAACTTGGCTAGAGGGTCAATGCAAATGCCCCGAAAACCAAGTCTATAAAATAAGTAAGTGTTGCTACCATTTATAGGTTGATTACAACCAATGTCTAAATAAAATATATTATTCCTAGGAACCTGCGAAGTCGCAGTTCTCAACACGCTAAGTGCTATGCGGTCTTCACCCTCGAGGCTGTAAGAAGTATGATCATGGTTCAAGTGACCAAGGTCGCCGAAGTAATTCATTGCTGACAATCTCTAAGATGAGATGGAATGGAATGTCTCAAGAGGTTCAATTACCTTTCCTCTTAAAGTTCCTAGAGTAAGAAGCTGGCCTGATAGTGCAGAGCCTGCATCACTGAAAAGCCAGGTGATGCAGCTAGCGAGTTCCTTTATTCGGAGTGGACGCTCTGGATAAGATTCGTTTTTAAGATCAGGCTCTACATGATAGAGTTGAACTACATTAACTCTGACATGATTAGCATGTTCAACTGAAAGCCATCGCGCAACACTCTGTTCAGCTCCCTTTTCAGCATGATACTGCCATCCTTGTGTTCTCGTTACCATGGTGCCGGCCAATGAGGAGATAAAAACCACAGAGACTAGCCCTTTTTGTTTTAAATATTCAATAAGGCGCACCGCTGTTTCTAGGTAGCCAAGAGTTTCTCCATGCCTAGTTCTCGCAGATACTAACATGGCTAGCTTTGGTTGAATCTTAGTTTCGTTGCCAAGAAGGAATAATTCGAGGTAATTGAATAATGTATTGAAGTTATAATATGAAACTTCTTGCATATTACCAGATTTCTGTAACGTTAGAGTATTCTTTGCTATTCCAAAGATATCTATCTCCGCCAAGTCTCCCTGACTTACCATTTCTTTCAAAACTGATTGAGCCAGCCTAGAGCCAGCTCCTAGTATAATGACTCTCATAAACATCAATTTCCCCTATGTTAACATGTCGTCTCTGCGGTAAGCCGCCCAGCGCCGAAGATGTTTACAATCTCGGCTCCTTCTATCTCAATAAACTGAATTATAAGTCTTTACTTGGGCAGCCCTTTGAGATCTGCTTACATTTATGCCGAAACTGTACATTGGTTTCACTATCCCATGATATCCATGCAAGTAAGTACTACGATCAATATCTAACGCTATCATCACACAAGAAAAATCCTCACGCTACATATCTTTTGAGTTTAATTGATTCGTTTGTTTCTTGTGGTAACGATAGTTCAGGTTGTATACTTGAGGTTGGTTGTAACGATGGGTCATTCGGTACAGCTCTACAGTCCCTTGGTAAATACGTTGGACTTGAGCCTGCGCAAGACGCCTGCGAGGTGGCATCACGCGCCGGTCTCACTGTTGTCAATAAATATTTAACCGAGGAGGTTGCCTCCCAGCTTTTATTGGAGTATAAATCGTTTAAGGCTATCGTATGCAGGCATGTTCTCGAGCATATTGAAGAGCCTACAAGCTTCATAAAAATTCTTTCGACTCTTGCCGATGATAATACATACCTCTTTATCGAGGTTCCTGACTTTGACTTCCAAATAGAATATATCGATTACTCTTTTTGGGAAGAGCACCTCTCCTACTATGATATCTTTACTCTAGAAAAGCTACTTTCTGAACATGGTTTTTCTCTCCTGCATTCTCAAACCTTCTGGTTTACTGGCAGATCACTGCTGTGCGTTTTTAAAAAGAGAAAAATGCAAGGAGGCTTGTGCCTAGATGCAGCTAGTAACACTAGTGCTATTAACGATCTGCGGAAGACATTTCTCTTTGAAAGAAATAAGCTCTTTCTAGAAAATCTTAATTCAAATTGCTTATTAATTAGGTCAAAAATACAACACTTATCGCGATCTTCGTGCATTGTGCTTTACGGAATTGGCTGCAGAAGCATGTTCCTTTCTCAATTGCTAAAGCTAAAGGGAATTATTGAATATGCCGTTGATGACAGCCCATCAAAGAAAGGCGCTCATGTCCCGGGCCTAGACTTACAAGTCATAACGCTTGAGCTCTTACCAACTGAAAACATTAGAAATTACACATTCATATTGGGTGTCAATGGTGAGTCCGAATCAGCCATCATAAAGCGATTATCGCGCTTATTTCCACATTCAAACACTATATCATTATTGCCCCCTAGTCCTCTTGGAAAGATCTTGTCATAGAATGTTTCCATAGCCATATTGACGCTGGAGCACCCAGTTTCGGGTCAAAGGTCATCCCTTTCATCAGTAAATCGGGAGCTTGAGGACATAAACAATGCGTCGTTACAGCCAGACTGTTAAGGCTAATGTGAGAAGGAGAATGAGCCCATCGCAGCGGCAAAGCGTGGCCCAGATCTCCAAGGACCTGGGCATTCATGTAGTGACCCTCTACAGCGGGAAGAATTTCTGGCGGTTACAGTTGCAGATGGCTTTTGCTTCTCAGAAGGATCCAGAGGATTGGAGTCCGGTCGACAAGTTCAAGGTGGTCCTGGAAACCGCTGGTCTGAACACAACATTACTGGGTGGCTATTGCCGTGAGCGGGGTTTGTACTCAGAGCAGACTACTGCCAGCAAAAGTGACGGCACTGCTGCTGTTCAAGCAGCAATCGTCAACGTAGCAGCGACATAACCGCGATGCACTGACTATGGTTAAAATTTTGGCATCAGCCAGCATGAATGTCAAATAACATATGTTATTTGTCCTAATATAGCCGTTGCTTTCAACGACCGGGGAAAGTTTGATTCAATCGATTACTAGCTTAAGTCAAATCCCAACTTGCTATATATCCAATGACTGCATGAACAGAGGCACGGCATCCTCCTTTGGGTAGTCACAGCGACGAACACGGGCGACATCTCCCCAATCAAACGCTTCTTTGGCGTGGCGCTGGCGACGGAGCTGGAGACCACCAATGTGGTGGTGGCCAACAATGTTCTAGCCCACGTACCCGACATCAACAATTTCGTAGCTGGTATCGCACGGCTACTCAAGCGCACTGGCCGTGCCTCTATCGCGTTTGCACATTTGCTAAAGCTGCTGGCCGGAAACAAGTTCGATACGATTTATCGTGAACGTTACGGTTATTTGAGACTGCAGGCGGTGGCTCGCATTGCCGCCGCGGCTGGCCTAGCGGTGGTTGATGTGGAAGAACTGCCCACTCACAGCGGCTCATTTGCGGCTGGCTCACCAAAGTGAAGCTGAACCCACGGCGGGAGTGGCTGAAGTCCTTGCAGCCGAATCCGTGGGTGGGCTGGAAGAGCTGATCAACATGCATCCGGCGCCGAATTTCATCAGGTCTGACAACGAGCCGGAATTAATCGCTCAGGCCTTAAGGGACTGGTGTAAGACCAGCAACACCACTAGCACCGCCCATATCGAAGCGAGATCGCCATGGGAGAACGGCTTTGCAGAATCGTTCAACGGAGGCTCCAGGATGAGCTCCTCAACACCGAGCTGTTCACCACAGCACGCGAGGCCCAACTCCTGGCTGATCGCTGGCGGTGGGAGTACAACACGTCCAGGCCATATTCGGCCCTCCAGGGGCGTACGCCCCTGGAGACAGCTCAACCAGGAGCTGCAGCATGACTACGACCGCCCACTCTCATAAGCAGTGGACCAATAAAGGGGGTAACGTCACGATATAAAGCAATTAACACAGATCAACTTAGTAGGTCTAACTTACGTGCCCATATAAATACGAAAAGCCATTTCGATATCCAAGGAAGTCGGTTTCGCAATATTACGATTCGGCACTGTCTTAGTAAATTCACTGAGGCCATATTGCTCCAACAGTTTGTGAAGAGTATTAGGGGATTGAATTCCGTGATATATATCTAAATATTCTTGGACGCAAGACAACAGTTCGGTATCATTAAGGTCAGTGATTGAGGCAATTGATGCTAGGCCGCACTCTATTTCCCAAGGAAGACATATTAGGTAAGCCAACTCAGCCTTAGCTAGCCGAATATCAGTAAATGCATGAAGCTTAAAACGCTTACAGGCTATCAGATGCTTGTCAGTAAAAAAATCATCTAATGCAAGCCCATTACTGTTAGATCTTAAGGTATGTCCACCTCCAAGGTTAAAGAGGTGAGATAAACCAGAAGCTGTGCCAACAGAGAACGGTGCCTTGCTAATAGCATTCCATTGCCTAAACTCTGATTGATAATCATGCACTTGAATAGTAGGCACAGGAAGCGAATGCTGAATTACAGAATCCGCGGTAATCAGAATAGGCCTATAGTGGGAGTTTTCTTGGAGGTAGGAAATAGCAGCTGAATAGGTATCGGGAGATACGTTGCGTAGATTCGCATGAAAGGAGTCGCTATCATATTTGTATAAAGGTGTTCTGAGGTGAACTACAACTTCGTTTTGAGGCTTGGAGTTTTTGTGAGTGGATGAGAAAATATCTTGAAGGCGGGTTTGAGTTAGAGGGGAAATAGCAGAAAGATAATAGTCTGAATGATAGAGTGTCATAGCATCCTTGAGAGGATAACTAAGTATTGAATTAACATGCTCAGATGTAACAACTGCAATGCCGCTGCTGTTGATAAATTGGACAAGCGAATGGCCGCTGTCTAATTCAGACATGAAAATTGTAATTGGAGGGCACTCTCCGTAAAGCAGGTTGGAGGTACGGATAGAATTGATAAGATGAAACCAATGTCCAATTGAAATCTGTAGTAATGGAGAGAAATAGAGCCCTTTTCCTAGCCGCCTTAATGTAGTGCGGCCAAACAAATCAGAGTAGCGTTTTCGAATTACAGGATTTTTACCAAGATTGGAGAAGTGGGGAGAAACGAAGAAGTGATATAGATATTGACAATCAGGGTGAGCTAGAACTGCCTTTCTAATAGTGGAGATTGATGGTTTTCCGAGAGTACAAGTGAGCTGAAAGATAACAAGTGGATATCGTACAGCGAAATCGTCAATTGTTTGTAGTGATATAAGAGAATTAAGAATAGAGCGTGAGTCCAGCCTGGGTAATTCATCAATTGCCATCCCAACCTGATCATTAAAGAGTCTGACGGCTGTCCCGATAGTATGTAACGCAATCTCATCTTGCGACATATGCATTGCAAGACTGATCGCAATCGCAATTCTAAGTTGATAAATCGAGTAGTCTAGATGTGCTATCTGCGCCGTTTCTAATGGTTGGAGGACCATAGTCTAAAGGATAAGTGCTCTTTCGACTTCAGACAAGAGATCAAGAGAGGGCGTATTCATTAGATCACAATTTGAGTTAATTGGGTACTGCTGTTTAGCCGAAGGTGTGTTGCGCATGCTATCTACTAACGTTCTAGCGTCAGAATTAAGATTAAACTCATAGGTAAATCGAAGCAATGCTTCCTTCATATCAAGAAACGCTTCTGCACTTTTAGGGTAAGAAAGTTCAAGCAGTGAGCTCCTGAAAAAACCTGAAGCATCAATCAATTTGCGCATATGGTAGTCACTCCAGTAACGAGCAAGTGAACCAGTTATGTTAGCTGTGACATAATTTTCCATATAAAGTGGATAAGACTCTATACCTGACAATCTAGCATGCTCAGTGCTATGTATTGTCCCCGAAATAAGAGCTGAGCTACCATTGCTGGTAGATGCGTGTCGGGCGTTAGTTACAATGCAGGGAGCATCGTAGACATAGTATTTCTCAATGCCCATGTCTGCAGTTCTAGCAAGAAAATTCATGTCAGGGCTACTGCCCTCGGCATAAGATCCATAGCGATTAAAAAGCTCTAGCATGAAAGGGCCCGATATGACGCAGTTAAACAACATCGGATAATGCCAGTCAATCTGCGCAGAGCCAATGGCTGAAAGCAACTTGGGACGATTGACATCTTGAACGTTGTATTGATGCTTTCTTTTAGTAATAGTGGTCGCATTAATCCAGACTTCTTGGTGGTCAAAACAGATAAATGGTGAACAAAAAGCATCTAGATAGTTGATTGCAGACAGAAGATTTGCCGATACCAGTCTTCGGTCAGCCAATACAGCAATATAGTCAGGATTTTGGTTTAATACCTGAGCCAAACCGTCATTCCAATTCCTGGACATGGGCAAAATAACTGATGTCTTATGATAATCAATTGGAAAATATTTACGATAATACCTAAGGATAGATTCGGATAAGGTGTAATCTGAATTGTCCTGAATAGTGACTTGGAGTTCGACAGTAGAACAATTAAGAAAACTTGAGAGGCGTTTGATAGATGACAGAGAGTCAATAATACCTGAGAGGCGATTTCGCGTGACAACTAGAATATTAAGTCTACTCATAACCTTTCATAAGAATAATCATAAGTGGGAACTAAGATAACATGTAATGTCGGTAATAAAAGTCTGAAGTAGAAGTAATTTCCCCTCAACACCAGAAAAATGAATTGCAGCTGCTTCATGGAGTTGGGGAGGGCGGCCAATTGTAAGAGGTCCTCTGGAATTAGATGATGTTTTTAAGACAAAATAGGGACGGCTTTCTTCAGAAAAGACGATATGCTTTGCAAGTAAGTATGGTGTGGTTAAATAAGTATGGGTTCCTTGCTGAAAATAGTAATGCATTTCCTTGAAGTTCAAACCACAATCAGTAGTTACTCTTACATTGTGATCTACCAGAGGAAGGTCAGGAGCTAACTGATTAAGGTCGAGCAATTTTAAGTCGGTCCTTCCAACAAGAGAACTTGAGATCACAGATGACCACGGCTGCATATCGCAAAAGAGATCTGCGACAATCGATCCATTGGCTTCGGTGTAGCTAATATACTTTTCAAGATAGTGGATGTAGCTGCGCAGTGATGAATCACTAAAGTAGATAAGGTTAGGGCAGAGCGACCATATTGGCTCTGCTGGGGCTCCATTCCATCCCAAGGTCATGAGATTTGTCGCGGCTAGGTCAATATCTGTTAAATGCTGTTGGTAGTCACTTAGTCCTGGAAAAACCAAAGTATCCCAATCAATACCAAAAAGAGTCGACTCATTAAATAGATTTTTCTCTTGAAGGAACAACCACCGATTGATGCAATGCTTTTCAACAGGAGGGCAGTTTGAACGTATCTTATCAAGTTTATATAGGTTTTCAAGCCGTGCCAATAGTGGTGAGCAAAGACTCTCCGAAGTAATACAGTAAATCTCGACGTTCTCTGGAAGCAAACGATTTGACGAGTAATAAATGAAATAGCTCTGACTTACGCATAGATAAAGCTTTTTAAAGACCTTCGATGCGCATAAGACCGAAAGATGGAGTATGTGAGAGTACTCATTTTTATCATCATAAAAATAAAGGTATGCACTCTTGTCCATCATGTTAAAAAAGTTCCATGAGAATTCGAGCTATGTTGAGTAAGATTGAAGATTTAGTCTTGGCAAATGCACCCTTCTTCAGCAATGGGGGCAAAGTATTTGTACAATACTTGCGCTTCCAAATTGAAAAATGTTGCATGTTGTAAGCAATACTCTGATAAGGATCGCAGACAAAAAACTCAGATAGATTAAAAACGTTGTGTGGTGCGCCTCCCCAATAGATAGGATATGAGCCTCCCAAGAAGGAATCTACAATCTTTTCGGTAACGTATCCAGGTGAAAAACTATTTTCGAAGCATAGGTTAAATTGGTAATCTCTTAATGTATCAATTTTATTTAGGACTGGTCTGCTCTGGGATCCGAAACAATCTACCACTAGCCCAAGTCGTCTAAGCTCACTGACTGCCTCAATACGATTAGCGGTATTATTGTTACCGATGTATACAACTGCATCTTCGCCTAGATTGGCTGTTCGTGGTTCTTCTAGTTCTTTGGCATCATAGGATTGATAATCAGCAAGCTTGGCAGAATACTTTGATGATCGGAGGAGCCAAAGTGGAACATATATATTACGACCACAGTAAGAGGACATGTCAAAAGTCATGCTATAGTCCGTTTCACTGTAGTCAGGACGCACATTTTCACCAAGATAAAGAAATCTCGTTGCGCTCGGAAACTTATCGAAGGATAGCTGCTCAAAGCAAGAAAATATTAAAAGATCTGGATCAGAGTTATTAGGATAAACCTCCGCACCGTAAATTGAGGCAGCATGTTGGAGAAGATTGAGGATTTCATTATCGTCTGGTCGAAAGCCGGGCCAGAATCCTTGGAATGTCACTCCGATAACTGAGTGAAGCCTACAACGCTCCTGAAGCCTCTTACCTCTTAAAAGCTGTCGCTTCCAAAACTTATGCTTTTTTGGGTCGAGTTGGGTATTAGTTTTAGCAACGGCAAACTCAATGGCCTTATTGTATTCTCGTTTACGAAGTAGACTTTCAAATGCCAGAGCCTCCTCACAAAGAGCCATCTGGGATCCTGGTCCAAACCACTGCCGGCCGAACATATCCTGACTATGAACCTAATCATTGTAACGTGCCCTCAGCTTGCACCCAAAAGACTATGTAGGCTAATTGCGCAGTTGACTTGTGCAATAGAGTCTGGACTGGTAACGAGCCTTCATATAATCTGTATGGGTGATTTGGAAGCACAGGAGTTGGTGGAAACGAGATATAAACCTGAACGGTGGAATGATGATATTTCCATGGGGTGGGAAGCTTTTAAGTCAAATATCATTGCTATGTCTTGCAAAAGCGGCGTGTCTGCTGAGCGTGGGGAAGGGCTGCTCTCTCCGTGTACATATTTTCCATCGAGACATCTCACACAAAGCGAACATTCAATAACTTTTAGACACATCCTTGCAATTAAGCATATTATTAACACGAAAACAGCAAGTGTCGTGCTGGAAGATGATGCAGTAATAGCGGATGAGAAAATGTTTCTAGAATTGCTCTATAGCTTAAATCGATACACTAAGAGGAGAGTATTCTTTGACCTCTGTGATGACTATATACCACACTACACGGATAGTTGTAATTCGCTTTTGATTGGCAACCTTAGATATTGGATAAAGCCTAACGCTATAACAAGGACCCTAATGGCGTACGCTATGTTTCCAGAAACAGCTAATTTGATACTTGATTCACTAAAGAACTATTCACTTCCTATAGATATGCAAATGCAAGTCGCTCTAAGCGAACAAGGTATCCCAGGCTTGAGCATTGTTAATTCACCCTTCCAACATGGCAGCAAGAGAAATGTTATGCCATCTGCTGTGCGGCAGTACTAAGCTGAGAAGACACCCTAGAGCTAGTTCAAAATGATCTATTTAAATCATGCCTTCAGTGAGTATATGGCACGAGATCACGTATACAGCTGCTTCTTAGATGTCAATAAATGGGCTAATAGTCATAATTTGTTCTTGTTGGTGGTATATTATATATAAGATTTACTTGCCCCACCCCGCAAAATCTTAGGTTTGTTAGGCAGCGATAATTTAATGGGATGCGATCTAATAGTCTTTTGGGTTTACTGATCTACCAAATATAATGGCTATGTATGCATGAGCTAATAAGAAGGATTGTTCGCTTCTTAACAATAGCTTTCATTTTATACTAGCGATCGTTAGTGTGATGCCTATACTTCCTGAAGTCTAAGGTGAACAAAGCCATTGATTACCAACCGGTCCAATAGATCACACACAAAGAATTGCAATATAATTATCAGGGCGATGGCCTGATTGCTTAGCTAATAGGCGTACCCAGTCAAAGCAGGAGAGCCCCCTGTTTTGATGAGGAGATAGATTTTTAATCAATTTATAACTCAAGAACGGGCTTTAAGACTATCCCCCCTTCCAGGTCACTAGCTGAATACACGGCAAAAACTATTTCAGACCAGCATGGAAATATCAGAATTGAATTGGCTAATGTATATTTTAATTGTATCGACGAGGCATTGGAATCAGCTGTTCACTGGGAGAATCGTGCCTCCGAGCTCCCAGGAATTGGGTCTCATGTCTTCTATTTCGACGAAGTCCTGCTGCCGTTAGACTTAAATGTTGCTATTAGCTCTATAGTTCTTCCTCTAGTAACGACTGCTGCAAAATTATCTCTTGGCGGTAGGGTTACTTATGCCGCCACTATTCTTGGTGATATATTTGATTTTCGTTGTGCTCAGAGTGTTGATGCTGCATGCCTTGCAGGTATACAAATTGATCTCTAATTGCCCTTAGATATTGCTCCACTTTACGAGAAGTGTGTAATTGATCATGCAAGAGGAAGTGGGGATGGGGGGCTCCATCGGCCCTCTTGTGCACTCTCTACGATATCTCGTTTGCCTTTACATGTTGCACGAATCTGAACTAAGATTCTCAATTATGCTGAATCTAGTTGAACACAATGCGACTGCCATACTATGCAAGGAATTTCACGTGATGGGGTATAGGAGCTTGCCATATTCCCTCAGTTCTCACCCAGAGTATTTAGCTAATCGTGTATTTCTAGATCCCGGTTCTCATGGGATAGCTTCTCGCTATACTCAAAAACCAGTTGAGGGGCTGCTCAGTGCTGCTCTACCTGTACCAATATATTCAATATCAGACATTTCATTAACTCCGTACAAATCAATTGTGGCAACTGGTTGCAATGGAGCAGAGGTTGACATTTTAGACAAGATGCGTCAATCCTCTCTGTCACTGGATCGGAACATTGAGCTTTTGAGCCTAATTTCTCAATGATTCGAAACCAATATTATCATTGGCTCTCCTGTAAATCTTCGCAACTATCATAGCGCCTCCTATACGCAGAATCAGCCTTAAGAGGTAACCCATATTGGCGCCTATCCATTAGTTTTACAATGTAATCAAGATCGGCTTCGACTTAAAATGGGAAATGCTTAAAAGCCAGATCAACTGTAGCACAGCTTGTTTCAGCGATCGGGACTCGATAAAATGGTCTCAATCAAAGCGATGACTATTGCTCCAATAACTGCAAGCTGCAGATGTACCGAAAAGCCGTAACGGCCAGCACCCCGCGAACCCCGACGATCCCCGAAGTACGTTAGTTGACATGTCTATCGATCTCAAACAAACTTCAATTGCAGAAGTGTTGGAGCTACAGAGCCGGCCCTTCAGTGATCACCGTGGCGATTTCCTCAACGCCTTCCGGTCCCATGAGTCTGCCTACAATCAGGCGTGGGGTTGTCGAGCCATCGCACAAGTCAACTTAAGCCGCACCCAGGCCCAAGGTACCGTGCGTGGCCTGCACCTACAAATGAGACCCCATAGCGAAGCCAAGCTGGTGCGCTGCCTGCGAGGTCGCGTCTGGGATGTGGTAGCAGACCTGCGGCCCGAATCGCCCACCCGGGGGCAATGGCACGCCGTTGAGCTGTCACCTGCAGCGGCCAATGCGCTGGTAATCCCCGAGGGCTGCGCCCATGGCTTCCAAGTGTTGGAGCCCGACAGCGAGCTGCTCTACCTGCACTCGGGCGCCTGGGTACCTGAAGCCGAAACCGGGGTGCGCTTTGACGACCCACAGTTGGCTATTCCCTGGCCACTACCTCCACAGGGCCTGAGCGAGCGGGATCTGGCGCTCCCCCTGCTTGAATTGCTGCCATGAGCCCGCACAACTGCCGCCATTGCGGATCACCGCTGGAGCACACGGTGATCGACCTAGGCCACCAGCCGCCTAGCAACGCCTACCTACGGCCTGATCAGCTGGCGCAGCCCGAGGTCGCATACCCGCTGCAGGTGTTCGTGTGCACTAGCTGCTGGCTGGTTCAGGTGCCAGCCCACGCTGCCGCCGAAGAGCTGTTCACAGCCGACTACGCCTACTTCTCGAGCACCTCCAGCAGCTGGTGTGCCCATGCCGAGCGGTTTGTGGATGCGGCGGTAGAGCGGCTGGCTCTTGGCCCCGAGAGCCTGGTGGTGGAGCTGGCCTCAAACGACGGCTACCTTTTGCAATACGTGCAGCAGCGCGGCATCCCCTGCCTGGGCATCGAGCCCACCCACGCCACGGCCGAGGCGGCGCGGGCCAAGGGCATCACCACGATCGAGCGCTTCTTTGGGGTGGCGCTGGCGGCAGAGCTGGAGCCCGCCGATCTAGTGGTGGCCAACAACGTGCT
>Ga0194130_10006638_pt1 | contig 13256 bp, 10 predicted proteins | sample TA2KigsurfametaG_FD_160084 | JGI IMG/M metagenome (GOLD analysis project Ga0194130, IMG submission 160084) | Freshwater microbial communities from Lake Tanganyika, Tanzania - TA2015050 Kigoma 12 surface | ecosystem: Environmental > Aquatic > Freshwater > Lake | place: Tanzania: Lake Tanganyika... | reverse complement strand
CCCGATCATGAAATCCTCGGAAAGCCACGCGATGAAGAAGATGCAGTAAGAATATTGCAAATCTTGAGCGGTCAGACGCATTGGGTCTACACAGCAGTTGCCATCACCCCAGAGCCAACAAGTACCCCAGTCTGTGCATTGCAAAAATCAAGGATACGATTTACAACATTAAGCCCTGAGCAAATTAAATCCTATGTGAGCAGTGGCGAAGCGTTTGGAAAGGCGGGTGCTTATGGTATTCAAGGGATGGCAGCATCGTTTATCGAGGAGATTTCTGGAAGCTATAGCGGTATCATGGGGCTTCCCTTATTTGAAACCGCCCAACTATTGCAAGCAGCACACGTACGTTTTGGTTTAAACCATCCATGAGTCAAGAAATCCTCATCAACATCACCCCACAAGAGACACGAGTTGCTTTAATTGAACAAAATGCTGTTCAAGAGCTGCATATTGAACGGACGCGTCAACGTGGAATTGTGGGTAATATTTATTTAGCCAAAGTGGCGCGGGTCTTACCTGGGATGCAGTCGGCATTTATCGATATTGGCCTTGAGCGTGCGGCATTTATTCACTTTAATGATTTGGGTGAACCCCAACCTGGCGGTCAAATTGAAAAGGTGTTGTTTGAAGGTCAGACACTCCTAGTGCAAGTGCTGAAGGATCCACTGGGGACTAAGGGAGCAAGGCTCACCCGCCAAATTAGTATTGCGGGGCGTAATTTGGTCTATTTGCCGCAAATTTATCGGCCACTAGGCCAAGAGATTCATATCGGAATCTCGCAAAAGATCGAGAACCCTGAGGAGCGCGAAGCCCTCAAAAATCGCCTCAAGGGCCTAATTCCTGCAGATGAATCCGGGGATATCATTGTTCGCACCAGTGCTGAGCACGTTAGCGACGAAACCTTAGTTTCAGACTTGAAATATCTACGTGCCACCTGGCAGCAAATTGCTCAACGAGCAAAAGAGAAAGCAGCTCCTGCGCTTCTTCATCAGGACTTCAATTTGGCAGAGCGCGTATTGCGCGATATGGCAGGGCCGGAGACTAGTCAAATTTGGATTGATTCTGCAGAAAACTTTGAACGCCTGACCCAATTTGCACAAACCTTTATGCCACAGCTGAGTTCAAAGCTAACTCTCTACCGGGGTGAGCGCGCCCTTTTTGATCTGTTTGATATTGATTCTGAAATTAATAAAGCCTTGGGTCGGCGCGTCGATCTTAAGTCTGGCGGCTATCTGATGATTGATCAAACCGAGTCAATGACCACGATTGATGTCAATACTGGAAGTTTCGTAGGGGCTCGTAATTTAGACGATACCGTCTTTAAAACCAATCTAGAGGCTGCACAAGCAATCGCCCGTCAATTGCGCTTACGCAATTTGGGCGGCATCATTATTATTGATTTCATCGACATGACCCAGAGCGATCATCAAGAAGCCGTTCTTAGCGAGCTCAAAAAGAATTTAGCGCGCGATCATGTGCGCACCAATGTGAATGATTTCTCATCATTAGGACTCATTGAGATGACACGCAAACGCACCCGCGAGTCTTTATCACATATTCTGTGCGAACCCTGCTCCTCCTGCAATGGCAAGGGCGAGACTAAAACACCACAGACGATTTGCTATGAAATCTTGCGAGAGATTGTGCGTGAACACCGTCAATTTAATCCCAAGGAGTTCCGTATCGTTGCTGCGCCCGATGTTATTGATTTATTTTTAGAGGAAGAAAATCAATTCTTAGCCATGCTTGGCGACTTTATTCAAAAGCCGATTCGGCTCCAGGCGGAAGCTGGTTTTCGGCAAGAACAATACGATATTGTCCTAAATTAATTCGCTTTCTTAGCTTGCTTCGCTAAACTGCAAGCGATGCAAACCGGCATACAGCCCATTTTTAGCGATTAGTTCCCGATGTGGACCATATTCCACGATTTCACCATGGTCGATTACTGCAATCTTATCAGCATGCTCAATCGTCGATAACCGATGCGCAATAACCAGAGTGGTTCTACCGGCCATAAGTCGATCAAGTGCCTCTTGCACTTGCCGCTCAGACTCTGAATCAAGGGCTGACGTTGCCTCATCCAAAATCAGAATGGGGGCATCTTTATAAATTGCGCGCGCAATGGCTAGGCGTTGTCGTTGACCACCAGATAAACGATTGCCATTATCCCCAATCAGCGTATCAATCCCATCGGGTAGCTCAGACAATAAATTGGATAAATTAGCCGCCTCCAGTGCCTCAATCACACGACCACGATCAATCTCATCACGCGTACTTGAGCCATAGGCAACATTCGCTGCAATGGTGTCATTAAATAGAATGACATCTTGGCTGACAAAAGCGATTTGTTTGCGCAAATCAGTTAAAACAATCTCCTCAATTGGGATTTGATCGAGCACAATCCGACCAGATTTAGGCTGATAAAAACGTGGTAACAAATTAACCAGCGTTGATTTACCGCCACCTGAGGGCCCCACAAAGGCAATCACCTCGCCAGGCTTAACCTTGAGATTGATATTACGTAGGGCATCTTTTCGACCCTCCTCTTGGTTATATGAGAACGAAAGATCTTCAAAGGTTATTTCACCCTTGGCCTTATCAAGCCGCTTCAAATTGGATGTTTGCGCTCTTTCTTCCTCAATCGGCTGATCAATTAACTGAAAGATCATCTCAGCAGCAGTCAGCCCCCGCTGCAAGGGTTGGTTAATATCCGCCAAATGCTTAAGTGGCGACACAATCAATAGCATCGCTGTAATGAATGCCGCAAAACTACCAACCGTCACGCCCTGGCTCGCTGATTGCATGATGGCAATAACTAGGACTACTGATAAAGCCATCGAGGCAACTAATTGGGTGATGGGCTGATTTAACCCCCCGGCAACCGCCGCTTTGAGCGTGAACTTACGCAATTGCTCGGCTTTTTCCATAAAGCGGCGCATCTCATAATCTTCACCGCCATGCACTTTGACAATCTTATGGCCAGCTGCGGCCTCCTCAACTACATACGCTAACTCACTGGTCATGCTTTGCTGCTGGCGATTGAGACTGCGTAAGCGCTTATTGATCTTACTCATCACATACGCAATGATGGGAAAAATCACGAAGACTACTAATGTCAAGCGCCAGTTCAAATACAGCAAATACCCCATCAAGCCGATTACAGTCAGTAAATCGCGCACGAGACTGATCAGCATGCCACCCATAATCGATAAGACATTATTGACCTCGAAAACTACTGCATTAATCAAGTTCGAGGCCGTGGTCTTTTGGTAATACTCGGTCTTGGCACGCAAGAGCCGGGCAAACATTTGTTCGCGCAGCCTCAACAAAATGTTGCTAATCACCTTGGTTAGCAAATAGTTAGAGAGAAATTGGGCCCCGCTTCGCACAATAGCCAACCCCACCAGAAAGACGGGGACGAGCCATAGTTGATCATTCATCTTCCCAGAAAAGCCGTCATCCAAAAGGGGCTTCATCAGAGCGGGTATGGAGGTCTCCGAGGCGGCTACCAGAGCCATAGCCAATAAAGATCCAACAATTAGGCGGGTATGGGGGCGTAAATAGCCAATGAGTCGATTTAGGGCTTGACGGTCTGAAGCATTCATATAATGAATTATGCCCACCTTATCAGTCATACTCATCACTCGGAACGAGGAAGCCAATCTTGGGGATTGTTTAGCCTCCTTAGACGGGCTGGCTGATCAAATTGTAGTGGTAGACACCCAAAGTACTGACAAAACCCTTGAGATTGCTAAAGCCCATGGGGCGCTAATAAGCTCCCCCGATGATTGGCCCGGCTTTGGCCCCCAAAAGAACCGGGCTCTTGACTTAGCAAACTCCGATTGGGTCCTATCGCTCGATGCCGATGAGCGACTCACTCCCGAACTTCGTACTGAGATCAAAGCAGTTCTCAATCAACCGCAAGCCAACTGCTATGCTATTCCAAGACTATCGTGGTATTGCGGAAGATTTATGCGCCATTCGGGCTGGACACCCGACTATGTAGATCGCCTTTTTAAGCGTGGTACCGCTAAGTTCTCGTCTGACTTAGTGCATGAACGTTTAATCCCCGAGGGCTCTGTTCTGAAACTCAAAAATCAAATGCTTCATTACAGCTTTATGAACCCTGAGCAGGTTAGAGCAAAAATGGAGCGCTATTCTACCGACTCCGCTCAACAGGCATTTGCCAAAGGCAAAACTGGCAATCCAATCAAAGCCGTTTTGCATGGAACCTGGTCGTTTATTCGGACCTATTTCTTACGGGCTGGGTTTTTAGATGGTCCTCAGGGCTTTTCTCTTGCTCTAGCTAACGCACAAGGATCATATCTACGCTATATTAAGCTGTGGAAGCTTGAAAAAAATAGAAAACAATGACCTTCGTTTCTGTAATTATTGCTACGTACAACTGGCCAGAAGCTCTTCACTTGTGCTTAGAATCGTTACGCAATCAAACCGTAAATAATTATGAAATCTTGATAGCGGATGATGGCTCCAAAGAAAAAACCCGGGTTCTTATTGACAGCCACTCGCAAGATTTTCCGGTCCATATCACTCATTTATGGCAGGAAGATATCGGATGCAGGAAAACTTTAATTGGCAATAAAGGAATTTATGCCGCAAAAGGGGACTATTTAGTCTTTCTTGATGGAGATTGTGTTGTGCAACCAGATTTTATTGAAAACCATCTTCGTCTCGCAAAAAAAGGTTGTGTTGTTACAGGAGGTCGAATTTTATTGAATCAAGAATTTACTCAAGAAATTTTATCTACAAAACAATTCGACTTTAATCATCTTAAATCATGGGCGTTTTTTTATCGTCTAAGAGGGTATTTAAATAAATTTCTTCCCTTATATATAAAACTCAATGATGGCCTGTGGAGAAATTACAAAAAATTTGTTTGGAGGCGTATTAAAGGATGCAATATGGCGTGCTGGAAAGCAGATGCTGTCAGAGTGAATGGCTTTGACGAAACAATAACTGGCTGGGGTCATGAAGATGCTGACTTTATTTTTCGATTAGAGAATATTGGATTGCAAAGAAAATCTGGGTCTTGGTCTACTGAGGTTCTTCACCTCTTTCATAAAATTAGAGACCAGTCAAATAACTCTGAGAGCACTAAAAAACTTCTCGATAAAATCGAATTAATGCGCTCTGGACAATACCAATAGGCAATGAGGGATCCATCTAAGGTTCTCTTCATCGCTACGCGACAAATTGGTGATGTGCTAGTCACCACACCCCTCATTCAAGCTGCGCGCCGGATTTGGCCAGAAGCTCGATTTGATTTTCTGGGCTACCGCGGTAAGCTCGATATGCTCAAAGGCAATCCAGAACTGCATGATCTGATTGAAACTTCCGAACATCCCAGTCTTTGGGAATATCTTAGGCTCTTCAATCGGCTATTTCAGCGTTACGACTTAGCGATCATTACCCAACCAAGTGATCGAGCTTATTTTTTTGGATCCCTTGCTGCACTTCGTCGGGTTGGCGTGGTCGTACAAGATACGCCGAAGAGTTATCAAAAAAGTGCATGGAAGCGTTCCATCTGCATGCATTGGGTTACTGTCGATTATTTTGAACAGCATGTGATTGTTGAAAAACTCAAACTACTTGAGCCCTTTTATCGGGCTAAGGGTCTCGATCTTTTTGCAAATCCGATCTCGGTTACTCCACCCATCGGTCAAGCTCTTAACCCGGTATTACAAAGCCAGCTACGTCAACCGTATATTGTTTTACATCCAGGGCCACTCAATGGCTACAAGCGTTGGCCTTTAGGCTATTGGGCTCAATTGATTAAAGAGTTGGTCGCCATGAACCATCAAATAGTCTTGAGCGCATCCCCCGCAGAGCAGGACCTGGCCCTCAATCGAGAGATTCTCTCATTGCTCGATCATGAGGTGAGCCGATCAGTGCTCGACACCAAAGGGCATCTCAACTTACCCCAAGTCAAAACCGTGTTAGACGGTGCGGTTTTATATATCGGTGTCGATACCTCAGTGACCCACCTTGCCGCTGCCTGCGAAATCCCAACGATTGCATTATTTGGCCCCACACCGCCCACTAATTTTGGGCCATGGCCTAATGGCTTTGTTGGAGAGCGCCCCTATCAACTTCGGGATCGCACACAAATCGTACAAAAGGTTTGCATTTTGCAAGGTCCTGGCGATTGTGTTCCCTGCCGAAAGGCAGGCTGCTTTGATACGGCCAATAGCAAAAGTGAGTGCCTTGACCTGCTAGAGCCCAGTCAGGTTTTGGAGGCTGCTAAAAAAATGCTGGGTCGAAGTGCTGGGTTGTCTTAACGTCGCTTGACGTAAAACACCATCGTATCGCCCTCGTTATCGGTGGCAATCAGTTCATTACCGGTTTGTTTGCAAAAGGCAGGAATGTCATGCGTTGCGCCAGAATCGGTTGCCTTGAGTTTTAAGACCTCACCGGTTTGCATTTCTGCAAGGGTTTTCTTGGTACGCAAAATAGGCAAAGGGCAGTTCATGCCAATGGCATCCACTTCGCGATGAACCACAATCGAGCTTGCTTCACTCATTTCATTCTCCTATTTGTTGCTATTTTAGCGATGAATCACTAAACCCGCTCTGCAACCCAAGCGTCAACGGCGGCAAGCGCTTTACCCAAACCACTTGGATCGCTGCCACCTGCCATGGCCATTTCGGGTTTACCACCACCTTTACCGCCCACTTGCTGAGCCACAAAGTTCACGAGTTCTCCAGCTTTGATCCGATTGGTTGCATCACTGGTCACCCCAGCAATCAGGCTTACCTTACCGTCTTGAACCCCTGCCAAAACAATGGCAGCTGACTTTAATTTAGCCTTGAGTGCATCCATCGTGTCACGCAATACCTTGGCATCGGCCGAATCCAATTGAGCAGCCAACACTTTGATACCTTGCAGATCTTTTGCTTGACTGGCTAAATCATCGCCCTGACTAGCTGCTAATTTGGCGTTTACTCGTTCTAGCTCGCGTTCTAGATACTTCAGTTGATCTTGTAACTGGCTGACGCGTTGGGGCAGATCATGAGGGGCTGTCTTTAATAAATGTGCGGCTTCTTGCATCTTTGATTCAAGGCCATGAACAAAACCCATCACATTCGTTCCAGTCACTGCTTCAACCCGACGAATTCCGGCGGCCACTCCGCCTTCAGAGGTAATCTTGAAACTGCCAATGTCGCCTGTTCTCTTTACGTGGGTTCCACCGCATAACTCTTTGGATGAACCAATTTCAAGTACGCGCACATGCTCACCATATTTTTCACCAAAGAGCATCATTGCTCCGGTCTTTTGTGCATCCTCCAAGGCCATCACATTGGCAGCGGTTGCCGTATTGGTCAAAATCTCATGATTGACCATTTGCTCAATTCGAGCAATTTCAACCTTAGTCAAGGGTGCAGTGTGAGTGAAATCGAATCGAGTCTTATCCGCATCGACTAAGGAGCCCTTCTGTTGGACATGACCGCCTAGAACTTCGCGCAAGGCTTTGTGTAGTAAGTGAGTCGCACTGTGATTGCGCATCGTTTTGGCACGTAAGCTTGTATCTACTCGCGCCTCAACCACATCCCCAAGCTTTAACTCGCCTTCTTGCAATTCGCCTTGGTGACCAAAGACATCGGCCTGAATCTTAAAGGTATCCGCTACGATGAATTGCGATTGCTCAGTTCGCAATTCGCCACGGTCGCCCACTTGACCACCGGACTCCGCATAAAACGGGGTGCGATCAAGAACAACCACTGCACTTTCACCAGCCCGAATCGAGTCGACTGGACTACCATCGCGATACAGGGCAGTTACCCGCGAATCCTCAATCAATACCTGTTCGTATCCCAGGAACTTTGTAGGCTCGCCCCGATAATCCAAACCTTGTGCCATCTTAAATTTACCGGCAGCACGCGCCTGATCACGCTGACGCTGCATAGCCGCCTCAAAGCCAGCTGAATCGACACTGACTCCGCGCTCACGACAGACATCGGCCGTGAGATCAAGGGGAAATCCAAATGTATCGTGCAAACGAAATGCGGTTTCTCCATCCAAGACCGTTTGGTTGTTTTGAAGCGCAGATTCTAAGATCTCCATACCATTGGCAATGGTATGGAAAAAACGTTCTTCCTCTTGCTTGAGGACATCCATGACTCGCTCTTGTGCTTGACGCAGCTCGGGATAGGCGTCACCCATTTCAGCGACCAAAGCGGGCACTAACTGGTGAAAGAAAGCCTGCCGTGCACCCAACTTATACCCATGACGGATGGCGCGTCGCGCAATGCGCCGCAACACATAACCGCGCCCTGCATTTCCAGGAATTACTCCATCAACCACAATAAAACTGCAAGCACGAATATGATCCGCAATTACTTTCAGCGATGGGCTATCTAAATCACAACCGTTGGCTCCAGCGCGATCAACCGCATCTTTTGCTGCTTGCAGAAGATGAACAAATAAATCGATTTCATAGTTGGAGTGCACATGCTGCAAAACAGCAGCAATGCGCTCCAAACCCATGCCGGTATCGACACTGGGCTTTGGCAAGGGATGCATATCACCAGCCTCATCGCGATTAAATTGCATGAAGACGTTATTCCAGATCTCAATGAAACGATCGCCGTCCTCATCTGGGCTACCCGGAGGGCCACCAGCAATTTCTGGGCCATGGTCATAAAAGATTTCGGTACATGGTCCACAGGGTCCAGTGTCACCCATCATCCAAAAGTTATCCGATGCATAACGCGCACCCTTGTTATCGCCGATACGCACAATACGCTCTTTAGGTACGCCAATTTTTTTTGCCCAAATATCGAAGGCTTCATCATCTTCGGCATAGACAGTGACCCACAATTTGTCTTTGGGTAATTTGAAAACTTTAGTCAGCAGCTCCCAAGCAAATTGAATTGCATCTTCTTTGAAGTAATCTCCGAATGAGAAATTTCCAAGCATCTCAAAGAAGGTATGGTGACGAGCGGTGTAGCCAACGTTATCAAGGTCATTATGTTTGCCACCAGCGCGAATGCATTTTTGGGCAGTGGTTGCCCGTTGATAAGCTAGCTTATCAAACCCCAAAAAGACATCTTTAAATTGATTCATCCCGGCATTTGTAAATAGCAAGGTGGGATCATCTCCCGGAACCACAGGGCTTGAGGCCACGATTTGGTGACCTTTGGAGGCAAAATAATCAAGGAAGGCTTGGCGGATTTCGGAGACTTTCATCTTTAGAATTATCGCATTGGCACAGAATTAGGGCAAACCCTTAAGTATGTACAACCTCATTCCCTTACAATCACAAATCGACTAGAAATAGACCTTAACAAAAAGGCAGCGATTGTTACAAAGGAGACATATTTTGAATATTCGCAATAAAAAGGATTTTGGCGCCGGGATCATGTATATGGTCTTTGGTCTATTTTTTGCGCTTAATGCCTTGAACTACAAAATGGGCACTGCCGCAAAGATGGGTCCAGGTTATTTTCCATTTTGGCTTGGGGCGCTATTAACCGCTCTTGGTTTTTTCGTTCTCTTGAGGTCAATGTCATCCAAAAATACGAAAGAAGATATCGGTGGCTGGAATTGGAAAATCGTGATTTGGATAGCGGGATCGGTCGTTCTTTACGGCCTGCTATTGCCCACGCTCGGTTTTATGTTATCCGTTTTTATTTTGGTGCTTGTCTCTGCTAGCGCAAGCCACGAATTTACTTGGAAAAGTACTGTTCTAAATGCGATTTTCTTAGTAACTTTCACTTACCTCGCATTTGTACAGGGATTGAATCTTCAATTTCCTTTACTCCCAAGCTTTCTCGAATAACCCATTGAACGGAATAACAAATGGAATTATTAAATAATCTTTCATTGGGCTTCGAGACTGCATTTACGATGCAGAACCTCTTATATTGCTTTATCGGATGCTTACTTGGCACCCTGATTGGCGTCCTACCTGGTATTGGCCCGATTGCAACGATTGCCATGCTTCTGCCTGCAACCTATGCCCTCCCTCCAATTGCAGCACTGATTATGTTGGCAGGGATTTATTACGGCTCGCAATACGGAGGATCAACTACGGCGATCTTGCTAAATATCCCTGGGGAAACATCCTCGGTGGTCACTGCAATTGATGGCTATCAAATGGCTAAGCGCGGTCGTGGTGGTTTAGCTCTGTTTACTGCGGGTATGGGTTCATTCTTTGCAGGTTGCGTGGCAACTTTGATTTTGGCTGGCTTTGCAGCACCTCTCGCTGAAGTGGCATTTAAATTTGGTCCCGCCGAATATTTCTCCTTAATGGTGTTAGGACTTATTGGTGCCGTTGTTCTTGCATCAGGCTCCCTAATCAAAGCCGTTGGCATGATTCTATTAGGCCTACTGCTTGGCCTCATCGGCACTGACGTGAACTCAGGCGTTGCTCGTTACTCCTTTGATATTCCTCAGCTGACCGATGGCATCGGTTTTGTTTCGGTTGCAATGGGCGTTTTTGGTTTTGCCGAGATTATGCTGAACTTAGAGAAGAAGGGCTCAGGTGAATCATTCCTCAATAAGGTGACAACCCTAATTCCAGCCTGGTCCGATATCAAGCGAATGGTTCCATCGATTTTGCGAGGTACGACCATTGGCTCATTACTGGGTATTCTGCCTGGCGGTGGAGCTGCTTTGGCTGCGTTTGGGGCATACACCGTTGAGAAAAAAGCCTCAAAGCATAGCGATGAATTTGGCAAAGGAGCCATTGAAGGTGTTGCTGGACCTGAAGCCGCAAATAATGCTGCAGCACAAACTTCATTCATCCCCCTATTAACGCTTGGCATTCCACCAAATGCCGTGATGGCCCTCATGGTTGGCGCCATGACGATCCACAACATTCAGCCAGGTCCTCAAGTGATGACCAGTAATCCAACCTTGTTTTGGGGTCTGATTGCGTCCATGTGGATTGGCAACATCATGTTAATTTTGCTGAACCTCCCACTGATTGGCATTTGGGTTAAGCTTTTAAAGATTCCCTATCGCATGCTCTATCCAGCAATTCTGGTCTTCTGCTGTATCGGGGTCTATACGGTCAATAACTCGATCTTTGATATTTTTATTACCGCAAGCTTCGGTATTATTGGCTATATGTTCTTTAAGTTTGGTTGTGAACCCGCCCCCCTACTACTAGGCTTTGTATTGGGTCCTATGATGGAAGAAAATTTCCGTCGTGCACTCCTACTTTCTCGCGGCGACTTTACAACCTTTGTCACTCGACCACTGTCTTTGAGCCTTCTAATTGCAGCCGCTCTTTTACTAATTATTGTTACTCTTCCGGCGATTAAAAAGAGACGCGAAGAAGTCTTCACTGAAGAGTTATAAAACTTTCCTAAATTTATTTTGTTCTATCTATCTGGCCCGCGTTTGCGGGCCATATTTTTTGCCTCCAGAACCAGTCAATCCGTCTTCTCTACAATAGTGGGATGTCTACTCAATCTGCAAACCCAGTCGAGCCATCCAACTTCTTACGTCAAATCATTGATCATGATTTAGCCAAGGGAACCTATACCAATCGTGTCGATCCAAATGGTAAGCCTTTACCAGCACTGGTTACCCGCTTTCCACCGGAGCCTAACGGCTATTTACATATCGGTCATGCCAAAAGTATTTGCCTCAACTACGGCTTAGCGAGGGACTATGATTCCCTGCCTTCGGGTGGTCGCTGCCATATGCGGCTTGACGATACCAATCCCACCAAAGAGGATGTGGAATATGTCGATAGCATCTTGGATGCGGTGCGTTGGTTAGGATTTGATTGGCACCACCAAGGCGTAGAACATTTGTATTACGCCAGTGATTACTTTGAACGCCTCTATGAGTTTGCGCAAATTTTGATGCAGCATGGTAAAGCCTATGTTGATAGCCAGAGTGCGGAAGTAATCCATCAGAATCGTGGTAATTTTTCGACTCCGGGAGTAAACAGTCCCTATCGAGATCGTTCCGCCGAAGAGAACATCGCACTTTTCCAGAAAATGCGTGCTGGTGAGTTCCCCGATGGTAGTCATGTGGTGCGCCTAAAGATTGATATGACTCATCCCAATATCGTGATGCGCGATCCGGTGATTTATCGCATTCGTCATGCTCACCATCATCGTACTGGTGATCAATGGTGCATTTACCCCTTATACGATTTCACCCACTGTATTTCAGATGCGATTGAGAATGTCTCGCACTCAATTTGTACGCTGGAGTTTGAAAACAATCGTCCACTATATGACTGGATTCTCAACAGTCTGAAAGAGTGCGATGTATTCAAAGGCCCACTACCTCATCAATACGAATTTGCCAGACTCAATCTCACGTACACAATTACTAGTAAGCGCAAACTCCTGCAGCTCGTTGAGGAGCAACGCGTCGATGGTTGGGATGACCCCCGGATGCCAACCATTGTTGGTATCCGACGTCGCGGTTACTCGCCAGAGAGTATTCGCTTATTTTGTGAACGGATTGGCGTATCTAAAGCGGATAGCTGGATTGATATGAGTGTTCTCGAACAAGCCTTAAGAGATGATTTAGATGCGCGCGCTCCTCGTGCCAGCGCAGTCTTGGCTCCACTAAAACTTGTGATTGAAAACTACGACGAGGGCGCAAAAGAGTCCTGCTCTGCTCCTAAGCATCCGCATCATCCCGAATGGGGTAAGCGTGAGTTTTATTTTGGACGTGAGCTTTGGATCGAGGCAGACGATTTTCAGATGAGTCCCGAAAAAGGATTCTTCCGCCTTTTTCCACCAAAAGATGGTCAGGCTGGTGGGCGTGTACGTTTACGTCATGGCTTTGTCATCGAGTGCACAGGTGTGAACTTGGATGACCAAGGAAATGTCGTAGAAGTTCGAGCTCGCTATTTCCCTGATAGTAAGAGCGGTACGCCAGACTCCAATAACTACAAGGTGAAGGGAAATATCCATTGGATCAATGCTGCGGAGGCCGTTCCCGTTGAGGTACGTCTTTACGAGCATTTATTTACCGATCCCCAACCCGATAGCGGTGATAAGAACTTTCTGAGCTTCATGAATCCAAATTCCAAAAAGGTAATTCGGGCTTATGTGGAACCCAGCATTCAGAACGCTCAACCTGAAGAACGCTTTCAATTTGAGCGGCATGGCTACTTTGTAGTTGACCGTAAAGATAGCACCCCAGGAAAACTGGTCTTCAATCGCAGCGTTGGTCTAAAAGACGGCTGGAAATAATTACAAAGTTTTTAGATAGTCTTTGACGCGAGGGTATTTCAGGGGGCGCTTGAGCTCGCCAAGCCG
>Ga0194130_10006631_pt1 | contig 13266 bp, 11 predicted proteins | sample TA2KigsurfametaG_FD_160084 | JGI IMG/M metagenome (GOLD analysis project Ga0194130, IMG submission 160084) | Freshwater microbial communities from Lake Tanganyika, Tanzania - TA2015050 Kigoma 12 surface | ecosystem: Environmental > Aquatic > Freshwater > Lake | place: Tanzania: Lake Tanganyika... | reverse complement strand
TAAAAAAATATAAAAAATACATTTTTTTTTCAAATCAAAACTTTGCAAATATTATATCTTTTTTTATTTTGTATAAATTGAATTGGATTAAACAAATTTTAATAGAAAGAAATCATCTAGATGAATTTAAATATAACACAAGTTACAAAAATTACTTTATTAAATTATTAATTAAATTCTTATATAAAAAAGCTGATAAAGTTATTGGTATAAGTAAAAAGCTTAGTAATGATCTTGCTAATTTTTCAAATTGCAAAGTCCAAACAATTTACAATCCTGCTTATGATAAAGAAATTTATAGTTTATCAAAAGCAAAAATTTTTCTTGAAAAAAAGAGAAAGATTATCTTAAATATTGGAAGATTAGAAAGTCAAAAAGATCACATAACTCTACTAAAGGCATTTAAGGAATCTTTAAAAAAAATAAATTCATTATTAATTATTATAGGTTATGGATCTGAAAAAGATAAAATACTGCGCTTTATAAATATAAATAATTTAAATAATAATGTTATAATTCTTGATAAAATTACTAATCCTTATCCATATTTAAAAAAATCTGATCTATTTATACTAACTTCACTATATGAAGGATTTGGAAATGTTTTAACTGAAGCAATAATGTTTAAAATACCTACAATCTCAACAGACTGTAATTCTGGTCCAAAAGAAATTTTGTTAAACGGTAAGGGAGGAGATCTTGTTGAGATAGGTGATTATAAAAATTTATCTAAAAAAATTATAACAAACCTTAAAAAAAAAAATAATAAAAAAATTAAATTTGCCTATCAACAACTTAAAAGGTTCTCTATAAAAAAAATTGTAGATCAATATGATGCCATATTCAAAACAATTTAAAAAAAATTTAGGAATTGTAATATTCTGCCCCTCCATAGAAGAAGGTGGGGTTGAAAAGAATCTCTATATCATAAGTAATTATTTATCTAAAAAAATTAATGTTTTTTTAGTAACTGCAAATAAAAATAAAAAAAAAATGTTTAATAAAAATATTAAATTTTTATCTCCTAGAAGTAATTTCTGGAATAATAAAACAAGATTGCTAAAAACTTTTATCTGCTTTTATATAATGCTTATTAATTTTTACAAAAAAGATGTAAAAATTTTATCCTTTCAATCAAATATTTTTGCAATAATTTTAGCTAAAATATTAGGTTTTAAGATATTTATAAGGTCGAATACCAGTCCAGTTTCATTTGCAAATTCTTTTATTAAAAAATTAATATTCAAGTATTTTTTCAACTTATCCGATAAAATAATTGTAAATAGTAAAGAATTTAAAAATCAATTTTATAAATTTTTTAATAAAAAACCACTTTTAATATACAATCCAGTATTTGATTTAAAAAGATTAAATTTTTCCTCAAAAGAAAAAATTAAAAATAGTTTTTTTGATAAAAATAAAAAATATTTAAAAATAATAAATGTTGCAAGACTTACTAAGCAAAAAGATCATTTAACACTTCTAAAAGCTATTAAACTAGCATCAAAAAAAATAAAATTAAAACTAATAATTATCGGAAAAGGCAAAGAGAAAAATAAAATTATCAACTACATAAACAACAACAAACTAAATGATACAGTAAAATTATTAGATTATATAAAAAACCCTATGCCATATATAAAGCATTCGGATATATTTATTTTATCATCTAAATTTGAAGGATTACCAAATGTTCTTATAGAAGCGCAATCTCAAAAAAAAATTATTATATCCTCAAATTGTCCAACAGGACCTAGTGAAATACTTCTTAATGGCAGATTGGGTTTTTTATTTAAGACAGAAGATTATAATGATTTATTCCAAACCATAAAATTTGTTTCAAAAAATCTAAAGAATGCCAAAAAAAAAGCCATTCTAGGTTTCAAAAATTTAAAAAGGTTTGATTACAATACTAATTGTGAAAAATACTATAATTTAATTAATTAAATGTGCGGAATCATTGGTTATATTATTAATCAAAAATCAGAAAAAAAAGATTTTTATAAAAAGAAGTTTTTTTCAAATTTTCAAAGACAAAATCATAGAGGACCAGATTTTAAACAAGAGATTAATTTCAGTTATAAAGAACTAAAAATACAATTAGGTTTTAATAGACTTTCAATAATAGATTTAGAAAAAAGTGCTAATAAAATTTTTTATAACGATCAATATTATTTATTATTTAATGGTGAAATATATAATTTTAAAAAACTTAAAGAGGACTATCTAAGTAACGAAAAATTTTCAACTAGAACCGATACGGAGGTCTTATTTAAACTATTAATAAAACATGGCATAGATTTTTTAAAGAAACTAGAAGGAATATTTGCATTCACTTTTTTAAATATTAAGAAAAATAAATTATATCTAGCAAGAGATTTTACAGGTACAAAACCTCTATACTTTTTTAAGAATAATGATGGCATTTTCTTCTCTTCTGAAGCTTGGTTTCAGTACAGTATTTCAAATAAATTAATAGATCCTGAAAGTTTTAATTATTATCTAAAATTTGGATTTTCTCCAATAAATACAACCCTAATCCAAGATGTAAAAAAAATTGAATCTGGGACATACTCTGTTTATGACCTTAAAGACAAAAGTCTTAATACAAAAAAATACTTCAAGCTTAATAAAAGTGAAGAGATTGAATTAAAAAATTATAATTTAAAATCTTCATTTGAAAATATAGTAGAAAAAAATCTAATATCAGATACCAAAACCGGCATTTTTGCATCAGGCGGCATGGACTCTACATTACTGCTAATAATTGCAAAAAAATTTAATTCAAAGATTGAAGCTTATTCTTCATATTTTTATCCGGAAAACAAATTTGAAAAATTTAACATAGATTTAAAATATACAAAAAAAATCTGTGAGTTTTTAGGAATTAAATTAAACCTAACCGCAATTGATTTAAATAACAAAAAACAGAAATTTGAATTAATAAGTGCTTTTCATAAACTAGATGAACCACTACCGAATCTAAACTTTTTTAACTCTTACTTGCAGTCGAAAAATGCCAAAAATAATAACTGCAAAGTAATACTAACTGGTGACGGCGGAGATGAAGTATTTGGCGGGTATCAAAGATACAACAATGCCTATATTGCAAAAAAAATAAAATATTTAGGTTTTTTTAATAACAAAATTAAATTAATTAATACATTGAAAAAAGATAAAATACTAAAATATTTTTATAAAAAAATAGACATTAATAACTACAAAGATCTTTTTAAGAAAGAACTTAATCTTAATAAAATTAAAAATAATATTAATCTTCCTGATTTAGATATTGAAGAAATTTTAAATTATTTTGATACAAAACACTGGCTACCAGAAGAATCTAATTTTAAATTAGATAGATCTACAATGCTTAACTCAATTGAAGGTCGAGTCCCTTTTCAAGACATTTCTCTTTTAAAGAATATCTACCCTATACTATATTATAAGAAATTTAGCATTTTCTATAATAAAAAAATAATTAGAGACACTTTTAAAAATATTCCAGATTTTGTTTTAAATAGAAAAAAACATGGATGGTTTTCACCAGATAATTATTATTTAAAAAATAGTTTGAAAGATTTTTTTTTAGAAACTTTTAATAAAACAAAATTAAATAAACAAAATATCTTTAATTACGAATCGGTAACAAAGTTATTTAACAAACATATCTCAAATAAATCTTATAATAAATCAGAGCTTATAACATTATTGGCCTTCCAAAGCTGGTATGATCAGGTATTAAAAACTTGAAATAATTAATAAAAATAGATGATTTTTCTTTATTTAATAAGATAATATTATTTATAAAATTGAAACAGAACTTCCATTCCTGAAAATCTTTTCCCTTGATAATCATTAGGTAATATTTTTCTTAATTTATTTTCTAGATATATAGGGCTAATTTTTTTTGTAGTATTCATTCCAGTTATATCAAAAATTATAGAATTTTTTTTAAAATTATCTAAAATATTTTTATAACTTTTAAAAGAATTTTTCTCAAAACTTATCATACAAAAATTAATTTTTTTTTTTATATTTAAATTAATTAAATCTTCTGACAATAATGGAATATATCCTTCTATATCAATCTTTAAAAAATCTATAAAATTGATATTATTTTTTCTCAACAATTCGTAGAGAGTGCTTGATCTAACTTTTTCAAAATTACTTAGTTTAGAATTGCTAACATAATTCTCTGAACCTAAATCTTTTGAAATATACTTATAGCCATTTTTATTTGAAACTATTGCATTCTCTAAAATTATATTACTTACATTATTAATTTTAATGTTATTTTTTTGAATAAAACAATTTGCTCTTGATGCCTCTATTGAAAGTACTTTGGTTTGAGGAAATTTTTTCGCTATATATATAGAGATTTCACCAAAATTTGAACCTATATCAACAAAATTAAATTTAGTAGTTTTTCTAAAAAAAATTTCATACATCTGTCCTTCATTTTGAAATTTTTTTTTATAGTTAATTTTTAAATACCTTCCAGTTAATGAATTGTCTAAGATAATCCCCCCAACTTCGGAATAAAATATTCCTTTTTTAGGTTCATAAATTACTTTTAATAAGTAATTAGTTTTTTTAAATAAAAACTCTTGTATTTTATTACTAAGTTTTAGTAAAAAAACCTGCAAAGATACGTCTTGGATTTGTTTATTAGGAATTAAAAAATTTACTAAAATTTTAAATAAATTATAAAAAATTATTAATATAAGTTTTTGTGCTTTAGTTTTCATTTTTTATTTTTAAACACATATTTGATAAAAAAATATAAATGACATTCTTATCTGTATACTGTATAAATAGTAGCCATAAAAATTTATTTTATTGATAATTATATCGCGGGGTGGAGCAGTCTGGTAGCTCGTCAGGCTCATAACCTGAAGGTCCTTGGTTCAAATCCAAGCCCCGCAACCAAAATCTTAAAATTATATACTAACTAAAATAGTCGAACCTGATTTTTCAAAGTTAAAATCTATATTAACGCAACCTTTTAAATTTTTAATAACTTTTTTTCTTTTATTGTTAGGGCAAATAAATAAAAAAAAACCACCTCCTCCAGCTCCTAGTAATTTTCCTCCAACACAACCTGATACTAAAGCAATATCATATATTTCATTTAAAAAATTATTAGATATTCCTGGGGAAAAAGTTTTTTTTAAATCCCAACTCTTATTCATAAGTTCCCCTATTTTATATATATTAATATTTTTTTTTTTAATTTCTTTATTAAAAATTAAAGTAAAAGAATTCAAATTTAAGAGATTAGCGTAATTTTTAAAAAAACTATTTTTTTGTTCTATTAAATTACTATTTGATAACCTTTCTTTACCTGTCCAAAAAAATAACAAATTTTTTTTAAGTAAATTTAAATTTTTTTTTTTTATATCTATAGAATGAACTGTTGTGATGTTTTTTTTATAAATTATTTTTTTAAAGCCTCCAAATGACGCTATATAATGATCTTGTTTTCCTAATGAATTATTTGTAATTTTATTTTCGATTTTAAAAGCTATTTCTGCGGCTTTAATGTTACTTACTTTCTCTCCCTGCATCTCAAATAGACCTTTAATTAAACCAACTAAGAATGCACTTGATGAGCCAAGACCAGTATTATAAGGCAAATCAGATATAGTGTTTATATATAGTGGTTGATTTATATTAAAATATTTTAATGTTTCTCTAATTCTAAAATTCTTAATTTTATTAATATTATTTACAATTTCAGTTTCAGAGTAATTCAACCTAAATTTTTCACTAAAATTCTCATGCGTTTTCATCGTTACATAAACAAATTTATTAATGGATGTACTAATTGTCATTCCTTTATTTTTCTCGTAAAAATATGGCATATCTGTTCCACCTCCGAAAAAAGAAATTCTTAAAGGGGTTTTAGTAATTACTAATTTTTTTTTAAAAATCATTTCGCTCTTTTTTCTTTATAATTTTATTTAAGTTATTATTTATCAGAATATTCTTATATTTTTTTTTTTCAAATATACTTAAAGAATCTTTTCCAACATAATATATATGTGTGTTTGCGTTATATGCGGCCTGCACATCTCTTTTATCATCACCGATATACAAAGTTTTGTCTAATAAAAATTTATAATCTTTTGAAGCTTTTAAAAATAATCCAGGATTAGGTTTTCTATAAAAAGAATTAGACAAATAATGATCAGCGCTTATATAAAAGTCAATTATATCGACCCCTAAACTTTTGTAATATTTTGCAATATATTTATTAATTTTTTTTAACGTTACTTTATTTAATAACCCAAGTGCAATTCCTGCTTGATTACTTATACATATAAATTTAAAATAACTACTAAATTTTTTTAACTTGCTCAAAATTGGCGAATTTATTTTAATTTCATTTAGGTTTGTTACATATTTTCCTTTTCCTACATTAATATTTAAAACCCCATCTCTATCTATTAAAATATACTTATTATTCTCAAAATATTTAGAAGTTTCTAATAATCTTTTCTTATCACTAATACTCAAATAAAAGTCATTTTGTACAAACCCAGAAATTTTTTTATTATCTGACAAAAATTTTAGATGCTCAGAAAAATCTAGATTATCTTTTCCTAATTTTTTAAGCAAATTTTTCTCCATAATCATATATCCAATCTCAACAAAACTATTTTTTTTAGATCTTTTAAGAAAATATTTAGAATCTTGCGTGACTGAATTGTAAGAACAATTACCATTTTTTTTTTTAGCTAATACTAATAATAACTTTTTTTTATTTTTCTCGAAATTTCTATTCAATTTATTGATATTTATTGAAGTGTAGTTATCTGAATATAATAAAATGAATCTTTTATGTATTAATTTTTTTGCAGAATATAATCTTAAACCTGTTTTTGTTTCTGGTGAATTATATGAATAGGTAATTCTAACTTTTAAAGCATTTCCGTTCTTAAAATATTTTTTTATAATATTATGTTTGTAACCAGTTAATAATAAAAAATTATTAATTCCATTTTTTTTTAATTGAATAATTAAATGTTCCAAAAAAGGTTTTCCCGAAACCATAACCATTGGTTTTGGAGTTTTTTTAGTAATGCCTCCTAATCTTGTCCCTCTGCCACCACAAAAAATTACTGCTTGTGTAACTTGCTTCATTTATTAATTAAAGCATTTTTAATACCATTCATTAATTGAAATCTTGGTTTCCAGCCAAGACTGATTAGCTTTTGATTATTACCCCAGTTGCCATTCAATTTACTTAATTTATTAGCTTTAATAATTATTTTTTTATCACGATATAAAAATTTTATTTTCTTACAAAAATCAATTATTAGTACTGGTAAATTATTTGATATATTGAAAATACCCTTCAATCTTGAATTTATTAGAACATAAATGGCTCTACAAACATCATCTACATGAATAAAATCACAATATTTATATGGTTCTTTAAGATATATATATTTTTTTCTTATTATCAAATTTATCAAGGAATCGTGTCTCTGTCCTTTTCCGTATGCATAAAAAATTCTTCCCCATATAAATTGTTTATTAACAAATAACTTTTTACAAAATTGTTGTATTTTATTTTTATAAGTTGCAAATGAATTTAAATTATTATTTTTTTTTGACTCAACAACTAGGCCTTGACTATCTCCATATTCAAGACAAGATCCGGAAATAAATATTTTTTTTATGTTGGTCTTTTTTATTATTTTTAAAAAAATTATTTGCTGTTTGTAATTAAACAAATTGTTCTTTATAGAAAAATCAGGTATTCCATGCCATCCTAAATGAATTAATGTATCAATATTATTTAATTTTATAAATTCTAAGATTCTTTTTTTACTCGTTATTGAACAATTAATTTTATTATTTTTTTTAATAAAAACTTTATTTTTATTTTCAATTGCAAAAATCTCTACATTTTTTTTTTTTAAAAATTTTATTAAACGCTTTCCAATAAAGCCGGAACCTCCGGTAATTAAAATTTTTTTTTTTAAAAACACTTTATATTTTTTTTAAATTTAAATCTTTTTTAGATATTGAAGTTGGCTCTACAGGCCATTTAAATCCTATTTTTGGATCATTAAAGTTAAATCCTGAACTATATTTAAAGTTGTAATAATTAGACATATAATAAATTATCAAAGTATTGACTTTTAAAGTTAAGAAAGCAGTCGCATAGTTTTCAGAAACAAATAAAGATTTTTTTATTTTTTCATCTAATTTAATTTTTATAAATTTTAAATAATTTTTTGATTTTTTATTTATATTTAGTAGAACGATAAGAACAGAACCTTTTATACAATTTATAATCTTTTTTTCACTAAATGGTTTTTTTTGATAATGAAATCCCCTTAAAGTAAATTTTTTTTTGTTGAATGAAAAATTAATTTGCTTAATATCAAAATTTATTCCTTTTTTTTTTAAAATTTTTTTACAAAAACTTCTCATAAAAAAACCTCTGTTATCTTTTATTTTATTGTGAGAAATAATATATATATTTTTGAATTTAGTTTTGATGATTTTCATTTTATTCTAAAACATTTAATTTTAGGCAATGGCAATAAAACCTCTGCTTTATAATTTATTTTCTTCAAATATTTAATTATTTCATCTTTAAAATTCCAGGCAAATAATATTAGTAAATCAGCTTCCTTCAATAAATTAATCTTAGGAGAAAAAATATTAATGTGTGATCCAGGAGTATATTTTCCCACTTTAAAATTATTCTTATCGAAAATTTTATTTACAACGTTACTCTCTAAACCTAAATAGTTAATTAATGTTGAACTTCTCGCAGAGGCACCGTAAGCAAAAATTTTTTTATTTTTTTTTATAAACTCAAATATTTTATAAATAAGATTTTCTTTATGCTTCTCACAAAGTCGATTTATTTTCTTCCATTCATTTATATCCTCTAAATAATTTCTTTTTTCACTATTTAATCTTTTAATTAAATTTAAGTTTTTTTTAATTTTATATTTCTTAAAAAGAACCACATAAGAACCACCGCTAATGGGACTTAAAAAATAATCAAAAACGTATAAACCAAATTTTTCTAAAGTTCTTACCATTGAATTAAGAGTAAAGTAAAAAATATGTTCGTGGTAAATGTAATCATAATGTAGATTCTTCAGTATGTTAGAGGAATCATGGAATTCTATTACGCCGGTACCATCTTCATGAAGTAAATATTTTAACCCTCTCATAACTTGTTTAATATTTTCTATATGCGGAATTACATTTCTACAAATGACTAAATCTGCATTCGTATTTTTTTTAACAATATTTTTTGCTGTTCTTAAATTAAAATATGAATTAAGTGACGGTATTCCCTTTTTTTTAGATATTTTTATTAGATTTTTTGCAGGATCAACTCCTAGAACTGAATTTTCTTTTTTAAAAATTTCTAGAAAAAATCCATCATTACTTGCAATCTCACAAATAAAGTTATTTTTTTTTTTAAGAATTTTATTTACTTTTTTAAAAAAAAGATCTCTATATTTATAAACTTTTTCTGATGTACCTGTAACCCAAAAATAATTCCTAAAAAGTAGTGATGGCTTCACTGTATGCCTTAATTGAATAAGTCTACAATCTCTGCAAATGACTAATTCTAATGGAAATTTTAATTCATTTTTAATTTGCTCTTTATTTAAAAGTCCATTTGCTAATGGCTGCTTCCCTAGATCTAGTAACTGAATAATATTTTTATTATCACAAACCCTACATGATTTTATTTTTTTTAACATTTGTGAATCTTAAGTTATTATCAATTTTTTTTTCTTTAATCAGTTTCTTTAATCGTGAAATTCTATTTGTTTTATCATTTAAAAAATAATCTTTTTTAAATTTATTTACATAAAAAAAATGCTTAATTTTTTTTATATCATCCAAAATATTTTTATTCTTAAAATTAAGAACTTTTTTAAATTTTTTACTTATTAAATTAAAATTCACTTTATATGATCTTTCATCGTGATTTTTCTCATTTTTGATAATTATTTTTGATTTTATGAATACTTTTTTTACTAATTTAGCAATTTCAATTATACTAAAATTTTTATTGGGGTAACCAACATTAATTATAAACTTGTTAATATTTTTAGCATTTTTATAAATACATTCGATAATTATTTTACACAAATCATCAATAAATAGTACTGGACGGTAAGGCTTTCCATCTGTTTTTATAATAATTTTTTTCAAAAAAAAAGCTGATGAACATAAATTGTTTAATACAATATCGCTTCTAAAATTTATTGATGGACCGTGAACAGTTGCTGGCCTTAAAATTGTGACGCAAAATTTGCTACTCGCTAATTTCAAAATACTTTTTTCAGCTTTAAATTTACTTTTGGCATACTCGGTTATAGGAAAAATATTTTTTTCGTTTTCTTTAATTGTCTTATTTTTATATCTAGAAATTCCATAAACACTCTGGGTTGATATAAAAATAAATTTTTTTACTTCAGCTTTTTTTGCTAGCCTTGCTAAATTAAGTGTGGCTTTAAAATTTATGTTTTCTGTTAATTTTTTGTTTAATTCGCCTAAAGGATCATTTGATAAACTTGCTAAATGAATTACAACTTCCAAGTCTCGCAAATCCTTTAATGTAATATCTCTAATGTCTTTACAAATAAATATGTTTTCAAATTGATTTTTAGATAAATCATAAAATTGAGTATCTAAGCCAACAACGTTTAACTTTTTATGGTCATTAAATATCATTTCACACAACCTAGAACCTACATAACCTCTTGATCCTGTTATTAAAATTCTCATAGATTTAATTTAATTATAGAATTTAAAAAAATATTGATTAATAATAAAAAATGATCTTTCCAAATAAAAAATATAATTCAGGCAAAGAATATTTTTCTGATTATTTGCATTCACTATCGACAGTTTTTAAACCAGAACATTTAAATATACTAGATAAAATAACTATTTTTCTAAAAAATAAAATTAAAAATAAAAAACAAATCTTTGTATGTGGGAATGGAGGCGCCTCATCCGTTGCCAACCACTTTTTATGTGATTTTAATAAAGGTATAAAAATATCTTCAAAAAAAAAATTAGTTCCTAGAATTATATCTCTAACTAATTCTATCGAATTAATAACGGCCATATCTAATGACATTAAATTTGAAGATATTTTTAGTTTTCAACTCGAAAATCTAGCTAACTCTAAAGATGTAGTGATTTTATTTAGTTGTTCTGGAGAATCTAAAAACATTATAAATGCGACAAAATATTCAAAAAAAAATAACTTAGATATAATTTCTTTTGTTGGTTTTAGAAAAAATAATTTTATACATAAAATGTCAAAGTTTTCATTAACACTAAATATTAATAATTATGGAATAGCTGAAGATACGTTTCAAATAATTATGCATATGATTTCTCAATTTATAAGATTCGAGAATCTAAAAAATTATAAAGAAGAAATTCTTTAAATAAAAAATTTTAAATAAAATGCTGAGAAGTATTAATAAAATTAAAAATATTATAGATAATTATTGTATGGGAAATATTATTAATATTTTTCATTCAAAAAATCTTAAAAAATATTGGTTAAATTCAAATAAAAAAAACTTTTCAGAATTATTAATTTACTCAATGAATAAATTTTTATATTCGGAAAATTATAATTATACATCAACATTGCATAAATATTTTTTAATTAAACATCTAAAAAATATTGAAAAAAACGGAAATATAAAAAATACAAAATTATTTGAATTTAATAACCCAAATTTTCATAGCGATTTTAATGACTCGACTATTAAAAAATTAATTACTAAAAATTATAAATTAAAAGAAACATATACAGATTTGTTTAAAATTCATCCAAATATAAAATTACATGAATCGTTAAAAATGAATTTTATTAATTATCTCATTTATGAAAAAATAAAAAAAAATAAAATTTATAAAAAAATCGAACTTTTAAAAGATAAATATTTTATTGGTACTAATAAAATATATAATTTACAAGATAAAATAAAAATTTCTCAGGAAAAATTAAGAAGTTTAATCGAATACGAAAATATTTCTAAACTAATAAAAAAAAATAATTTTAATATATTAGAAATAGGATCTGGTAATGGTAGGATATGCGAAACTATATTAAGTTGTAGCAAAAAAAAAATATCCAAATACATTCTAGTAGACATTCCCCCAGCTCTAACTTTTGCTTATGATCGTTTAAAAAAATCTTTTCCTAAAAAGAAAATATTTTATGGGATTGAAATCGATAATAAAAAAGACTTCGACAAACTGTTGCATGAATACGATATTATACTTATATTTCCATCTCAAATACGTTTTATAGACCAAAAATCAATAGAACTATGCTTGGCGATTGATTGCTTGCATGAGATGAATAAACCTACGATTAAATATTATATGAATTTTATAAATAAATGCTCTAATATTTTATATTTTAAAGTTCACGAATATGCTCGTCCACCTTTTTCATTTAACAGTCTAAACGTGCACAAACCAAAAGACTATTTTATTAAAAAAAATTGGAAAATCATCTTTAAAAAACAATCTTTATTTCCTTCTAACGATTTTGAGTGTGCTTATAAACTATTAAATTGATATAGTTGTTATAAAATTCATTATTAAATTTATAAAAAAACTTTCTTTCTAAAATGAAAAATTTTAAAATTAATACAGTCACACAATTAAATATGGAGGTTTTTGGTGGGTGTAATCTAGCCTGTCCCATGTGTCCTCAAGGAATGGAAAATGGAAGAGAAAAAGATTTTAAAAAAAGTCTAACGGAAGATTTGTTTAAAAAAATAGTTAACGAAGCTATACCTTTGGGTTTAAAATATGTAAATTTATCTGGTAGTGGAGAGCCTTTGTTAAATAAAAATATAGAAAATTTTATAAAATATCTTTCTGAAAGAAATATAATAAGCATGATATATACAAACGGTCAGCTATTAAACAAAGATAGATTTATATCGCTGTGTGAGTCAGGAATCTCAATCATTAAAGTATCTTGTATGGGATGGGATAAAGATAGTTATAGTCATTGGATGTCTAAAGATAGTTTTGAAATGGTGAGAAGTAATCTAAAAGAATGTTTAAATATTCTTAAAGAAAAGAAATATAATACCCTTTTGCAAACAAATCATCTTATTCAAGATTATAAAGAAAAAGATTTCCAACTTGAGCAGTATTTAAAAAATTGGGTAAATTATTTAGATATAAAATCTGAGATTTGGTTAGCTCACAATTGGTCCGGAA
>Ga0194130_10006626_pt1 | contig 13277 bp, 6 predicted proteins | sample TA2KigsurfametaG_FD_160084 | JGI IMG/M metagenome (GOLD analysis project Ga0194130, IMG submission 160084) | Freshwater microbial communities from Lake Tanganyika, Tanzania - TA2015050 Kigoma 12 surface | ecosystem: Environmental > Aquatic > Freshwater > Lake | place: Tanzania: Lake Tanganyika... | reverse complement strand
CTTCGGTCTAGCGAATGGTCTTCAAGTTCGTGATACTAGCACCACTGGATATATTCAGCGTCGTCTCATCAAAGGTATGGAAGATCTCAAAGTCGAATACGATATGACTGTCCGCAACGGCAAACAGCGTATTATCCAGTTCTCCTACGGCGATGACGGTATCGACACCATTAAAGTGGAAAATCAGTCCCTCCCGCTCGTAGCGATGAGTCTCGATGAAATCTACGCCCATTTCCATATCCCACTTGATAATTCTAGCGAGACGCAAGAAAGTGCGGCAACCGCATTCACAAAGACCGCTTATGCGAAGATGAAGAAGGAGAAGGCGGCGACCATGAAGAAAATCCGCGAAACGATCGACAATATGATTGAGATGCGTGACCTCATTATCGAACGCGTGTTTCATCGTATGGATAATAAGAATGTTCAGATGCCGGTGTCATTTACACATATTATCAATAATGTCCAAGCACAGCAGCAAATCAACCAGAATTCGATGGTGGATCTTACGCCTTTGGAGGCGATGGATATGATTTCAGCGGGTTATCGCCAACTCGAGAACTTGTATTACGCACCACCTACACTTCTATTCAAGGTGATGTATTATTACTATCTGTCGCCAAAGGATCTCTTGTTGGTGAAACGTTTCAATCGGAGTGCGTTGTCTATTCTCATCAGCGTGATTAATCTTCAATACAAACGGTCGATTGTTGCTCCAGGCGAGATGGTAGGTATGGTCTCTGCCCAGAGTATCGGTGAGCCTACAACACAGCTTACGTTGAACACATTTCATTCTGCTGGTGTTGCGTCGAAATCGAATGCGACGCGTGGTGTGCCGCGTATCGAGGAAATCTTGTCACTCTCTGAGAATCCGAAGAATCCGTCGATTACCGTGTATTTCAAAGAAGATGATGGATCAACACCAGAACGTGTTCAAGAGTTTATTCCGTTGATCGAACATACTAAATTGGCAGAAGTTGTCGATAGTATCGAGGTATGCTTTGATCCCGATGATTTGAATACTCTCGTGGAGCAAGACCGCGTGGTGATGACACAATATCAAGAGTTTGAAAAGTTGATCGAAGAGTGTGTGCGTGATTCGGAGATTGCGGGCACATCGGGTGTTCCTAACGTTCCATCGGGTGGTGCGGGAGCGGCGGCGGGAGTGGCGGCGGGAGCGGCGGGAGCAGCAGCATCAGCAGCAGCGTCATCAAAATCAAAGTGGATTATTCGCATCAAGATCGACCCAGAGGCGATGTTGGATAAGAAACTCACGATGGACGATATCCATTTTGCGATCAAGAACAGTTACGGGAATGAAGTATCATGCGCATTTTCGGATTATAATGACGACAATTTGGTGTTTCGACTTCGAATGGAGAATATCGCACAAACCAAGAAGTCGGGTGGCGGTGGTGCTGGTGCGGGGGGGCACAAACAAAATCCGCTTGACCAGTCAGATCATATTTATATGATTAAGTCGTTCCAAGACCAACTCTTGAATAATATTGTGCTTCGTGGCGTTAAAGGAATCAAGAAAGTGATGCTTCGTGTCATCAAAAATACACTCGTAAAATCGGACGGTGTTTATACAAAGAAGGATAGCTGGGTATTGGATACAACAGGAACAAATCTCATTCATATGCTCGGTCTCGATTATATTGACGCAACGCGAACCGTAAGTAACGATATTCAAGAAGTGTATCGCGTTTTTGGAATTGAAGCTGCTCGCCAAGCGATTTATAATGAACTGGTTGAAGTATTTGATGACTCGCCGATCAATTATCATCATGTGTCTTTGTTATGTGATCGTATGACGGTTTCCTCTTCGATGATTTCGATCTTCCGTCATGGAATCAACAGCGACGATATCGGACCTATCGCAAAAGCATCATTTGAAGAAACGCCGGAAATGTTCTTGAAGGCAGCACGTCATGCGGAGTTGGATCCGATGCGTGGTATTTCAGCGAATGTGATGTGTGGTCAGGAGGGGTATTATGGAACGAGTGCGTTTCAGGTGCTCGTGAATATCGACGAGATGATGAAACAAGAAGCTGTAGAATATCGTCACACCGACACGAATGAAGAGATTGACGAGGCGTTCAAGGCGAACTCATCGGTTGGATTGGATACGGACAAATGCGGTATTCCGAAGTTGGCAATACAGTCATGTGTTGATAATGTGAAGAAGGTGCGACTTGGTAAAGTGGATGACGATTATGATATTGGATTTTAAGGTAAGAGTAAATCAAACAATAATAATAACAATAAGAATACTATTATTTTTTACGTTGATTTCGTGGTCGTCGCCGAGTCAGCATTCGCGACCGTGTCATTTTCCCACCGCCAGAAGAAGAAACGCCATTTTTTATAGATACTGTGTTATTGGATGTCTCACTCACTTCATTCATGAGGCTATTCGCAAGTTCGTCCTCTGGTTCTTTCAAATCAGGAATACATCGGTAGAGCGGATTGATCGGATCGTTGAAAGGATCAAAGTCGTTATCGATTTTATATCCGGGAGGACATATCGGAATGAGTCCTCCATGTGGATCTTTCATGGGAAATGGATTGCCTTTTTCATCTAAACCTTCACCCTTATTTTTTACAGGTTTATTTTTATTTTCGGGTTTATTTTTTTTACGTATAGTTCTATTTAATTTCGGTTTAAGTTTCGGTTTATTTTTAACCAAATATTTATTCGGTTTACTCGTTCTTGTATTACGAGATGATCTATTTATCATAATATTATAATACTGTTGTAATCTAACAATCTTATAATATACAAATACTAATTATTCGAAGGTTGGGGGATGGGACCTTATAATGTATTAAATCAGAATCACATTACACCTTTGGTTTGGTTTATAAATGTGTCGTCACGACAATACGTATCAAGTTTCCATGTTCATTTAATGAATTAAATTAAATTAATTCGCAACAGGGGGGGCCTGACCTCATCCGCCGGTTTGAAGGTGGCGGCGGGCTCGGCGAGTGCGACGGGCACCAGATTTGCGGCGGCGTGGAGGTGCTGTCGCCGTTTTACGATGGCCGCGGCGATGACTGGCACCGGATTGACTTTGACGGGACGATTGTTTCGGCATTATATATAATATTAGTATTTTAATTTTAACGCGTAAAACAAAGTAAAAAATGCTCCTTACGGGACTCGAACCTGTGACCCCGGACTCATCAGATCCGTGCTCTGACCAAAACTGAGCTAAAAGAGCGTAACACCGTGCGGAATACGACCGCACATATGCGCTCATACCCACTTAATTATACTGACATGTTTTTAACTCATATTTACGAATATTATTTATGTTGATTTTATTCATCCAGCAGCATCACCGCCATCGCCGCGTAATTATGTAAATCGATCAACGTATCCCGAATACCTTCGTCGGCGACTAAATTCACTCCATTTTTGGTGATCGACATCGACCGTTGGAGTTTATCCTCGATCCGCATGAGCACACCAATCACGCCATATTTCGCAAACGCATCGCCATAATCCGCATTCTTACGCGTAAATAGTTCAAGGGCTTCCGCTTGGAGTGCCTTCATTTGTTCGACACGTTTGGTTTGTTGTTCCATCGATTTATTGTAATCATATAAACAAATACTATTTATATGATTTTTGGTATATACCGGAGGTAGGTTTCGATCCTACGTCTTCGGAGTTATGAGCCCCGCGCGCTACCTCTGCGCCACCCCGGTATTATATAGATCCTCCATCTACTCGAAGGAGGATGAGAAGTGGTTCGCCCATTCTAATAGTATACAAAGAAAATCTCTTTAAGTTCTTTTTCAGCGAAAAAAACCGCGCTAACCGCCGAATATTCCTAAATATTTTTACTCGATAATATCTTCGATTTGTTTTGCCGCCTTACATATCCGAAACCGATGATACCATCTTTTTGAAACAATAGGCATCACTTCCAATTGAACTAACTTGAAACTCGTATCCAATAATCCTAATGCCATCTGTTCTTCTTGTCCCTTAAGTGTGAGAGAAAAAACGGATTTTAACACGAAATGAAGAAGCATCATGACGTGTTCACGTGATACGTAGAACCGATAAACCTTACCTTGATTAATGTCATTAAATGATTTGATGATGTAATATACTAATTGGTTGAACTGCGGGGCATCATTAATATCGATTACACCGTCTGATAAAATTTTATTGAAACCGCTTTCGAGTATGAAATTAAGTTGATCACGTATGCCATCTTCACAAATATATTTCTTAATCGTTTCAAGATCGAATTGCGAAAACCGGTCTTTGAATTCGTCAAAAATACGCTCAATCTGATTGATCGCTAAGGATGGATCCTTTAACATCGCATTTAATCTCGCCTTTTGAAGAAAAGGAATCGCAAAAATTAAGTTGAATGTGATATCTTTGGCAAATTGAAATATTGACAACTTTGTTTTTTTGATTTCGATGTCATCATCGTCATAATCGATTGCGCTTTCTTTGTCTTCTTCTTCAACGATTACTTTTTTATTTAATGTATTTTTGGATGTATTTTTTGATATTGGTTTTTTCGTAATGACCATCGTGTCACCATTACCCGTTTCAGATGTTGGAATTTTTATTGTGGTTGTCACAGCAGGAGCAGGAGCAGGAGCAGGAGTCGGAGCATGAACCGCAGTATGACCAATATTAGTGGTCTTACCTCCAAGGGGAATCGAGGTATTCAGCGATGAAACATTACGTTGTGGTTGCTTACCATGCGGCAGTTGTAATGATACATCAGAATGTTTTGTAGATACGGATGGTGGTTTTTGTTTTTGATTTACGAGTTGATTCATGATTTCGGTCATCGCAGTATGATTAATCGATTTTATAAAATTTATGTCATTACTATGAATAACATTTGAATTTGCGGAAGAAACTATGTCAGGTATTTCAAATATTTCACTTACTGCGTATTGCTCAGGTTCATGTATTTGCTGCTGCTGCTGCTGCTGATGTGTAAGAATGGTTGGTTGAGAAATGTTACGGACAAAATCTGCTGTGACATATACTTGTTGTTGTGAATTCATTATTTCCTATATATCTTCACTATTTATTTTTCTTTGTTCATCATGGTAAATACACGTTTCTTCTTTTTTATATTCATTAATTTAAAATCTCTGATATACTGTTCGAGTGAAACACGTGTATCATCACCTGTCCGTATATTTTCTTCTAATTCACCGGATACATAATTCAAAGGGATCTTCAACACACTCGTATTTTCGTCTGGTTTAACTTCAATCAAACCAAACCGCGATGGGATATCTTGAACAACCTGAAATGGTTGAATAAAAAAATAACTTTCAGTCATCTCGTCGCCATATAAAACCATATAATTTTTTCCGTTTTCACTTAATAATGTCTGTGAAACAAACACCATCGGTATTTTAAAGTATACCGCTAGAAGCCATACGTCTATATTTGTAAGAAAGTAATTTTCACTTTGGATAATTTGAGATAATGTCGCACGTCCATCGTTTATGATATCTGCGTATTGTTTCATACCATATCCATTTAATATCATCGTAAGTTTCTTTTCTAAACCAAGTGCTGCTAATTTTGCGTATTCCGTGACCAGTATTTCTTTTAGTCGCTTTATCGTGATGTTGGCAAATTGATCGACGTGTTGAAAACGGCAATTATCACACATAAAGTAATTACAACGCCGACAGGAGAAATCGGCTTGATCCATTCCGATATTCGATTGACATCTGGCGCATATTTCGGGTTCTGCCGCCGTCGCTGTCGCCGTCGCTGCTACCACTGCCAAATCACCACTCTTGCGAATACATGAATGGCCACTTGGACATTTTGACGCAATTTGCGCAACACTACGCAATATTGTTAGTATAATATCAAATGAACATTCCTTACTTTCATTCGAAAAAAGTATTTCAAACGTATTTGTGTTCGGAAAAAACAGATTTCGTAATTTAATCGTTATTTTACGTTCTGATACTTCTTGACAATAGCTGAGAACATGATTGATTTCATTTGTTTGTAATAGTGATGGCGGATTTTCGTGAGGACCACCTGTCGCCGCCACATTAGCACTGGTGTTGTCCTCGATTTCGCTTGTGATCGATTTAACCTTGGGTCCACTTTTTACACCTGTTTCTAGTTCAAAATATTGATCAACATAGTCTTTTCGATACACCGGATCATAATTTTGTATGCTTCGACTACCTGCGTCACTAGGAGCAACCGTGTAAAAGTTAGTCTGATGAATATATGGGTTCGCATCAGCTGGCTCCATGTTCTCAAAATATTCTTGTGTAATAAATGTTTCCAATAGTATAATTTCATTCTCTCGAAGATCATATTTTATATCTTGAAAGGTTGGATACTTCATCGGTTCAAACATGAACAACCGAACCCGTTCGTATCGTATCATTTCGTCCGCTAATTTACCATAATACGCGATCTCATTATCGATATCTGGAAACATCAGGTTACGTTGTGGTAGAAGAAGTTTACACATACCGCCGAATTCCTTCAAACAATAACTCTTTTTACCGCATGTATCATCGTCACTTGTAATACAACCCGAAACCTCTCCCACCAGTTTTAATGTGTCTTTCGTGTATCGAATAAATGATACATACTTCGACAATAACTTTTTCATATAAGCGATAATTTGCGATAGTTTATTTGTATAAAGGATAAATGATGATCCGATTATTCTCTCGATGTTGTCTTTGATCGCCTTGTTTTCAGGACGATTCATCACATTTCGAGAGGTGTTTCTGAATACATTATAGAAATTCGTTTCTAATCGAATATTGCGCACATATCTCTCGCGCGTCTTATCTGCTGACTTAGCGGTGGGAGTGGTTTGGACGACTTGATCCGCCATAAGATGATTCCCTTCTGTGATTGTGGGTAGTTCGTCATTTTGATTAAGTTGGGGATCATTCTCGATATTTACTTGAAGAAACTGGTTTGTTTCTGTAATAATACCGACAATTAATCCGTCCTCTACCACTTTTACTCTTGGTAGACAGAATAGGTCTTTTTTTGTTATTTTCTTTACATGTCGATGAACCTGTTTTAAGAAATCGACGGTTTCGCGATAACTCAATTGCCATAATTCTTCATCGTCCATCAGGATAGTAGATATGCCGCCACTCATATCATCGAGAGGTGCCGAAACCGCTGTAGGGATCACTCCTTTCCAATATTCTTGTTCATATTGTTTCTTCGTAACTAGCGATGGATCTAATTTTACCAATTTCGGTATTGTTTGTGAAATTTGTAATCCGATCACTTTACCATTATAATTCATGACTTGTGCGTGAATTGTAAATCCTGCGTCTTTTACCATTTTTGCGACGGTTGACGCAGGGAAGTTCATCTTGTATTTATATTCGCGTGGTTGACTCGCGTGTAAGCGGCAATAAGAAAAATAGATATCGCGGACCGTCTCTATAATATGTTTTATTTTTGGAATAAGTGTTTTGCTTTTTAGAGAAAACCGGCCTAATGTAGTGAATTTTCCGTTGGGTTTGCTTTCACATAAATAAATTGGTTCATAGTATAGATCGCGTTTCATGATGATGATGGTCTTACGGTTAATATCAAACACTTCACCTGAGTATGCGTTGGTTGGACAGATCACTTGAACATTATTGGTAATATCATCATCCGGAATATGAAGAAGTATAATATTATTTCCGTGTTTAAATAATCTCTCGTTGGGTCGACTTATAATATCCCAAAGGTAGGTGTGATCAATAACTGATGTGTCGTCGGCGAGGTATGCGATGAAATTCTCGAACGCATTACATATCCTTGCGAACGTTTCTTTAGGGAGTGTTCGAGAGATTCCATATTTTCGCACGATGTCTTCTTCCAATATTTCCTTTTTTGGATTGTAAAACGAATCGACTAACGTTCCGTTTTGAAGAGTTCTAAACATATTTACGTCGAGAGATTGTATAATAATGTTGCGCATCTCACGGATCGTTGGAATATATTCACTATCACGGATTCCTTTTTTTATATTCGACGCCGTGGACGATGCCGCAGACGATGCCGTGGATGATGGTCGTGGTGTCATCGCAACCGGTGTGTCATCATCTGACGCGTAACCATTCGTTGGGTTGAATGACGATGAAGCTGAAGCTGCTGTTGCGGGGGCGGTTTGAGAGATTTGGACAGCCGCGTTGCCACTTCCAACAGACGACGCGACTTGGTTTGAAATAACTTTCGCATTTTTCTGTATTGTCGCTGTAACCTTTTTAAGTATATCCTCTTTTGTAGAATCAGGTAATATCGTAACAGGATCTAGTTGTTGTTTACCTTGTGACTGATTTACTAATGGATCTGGTGTTGTTACTAATGTGAGAGATGGTTTTTCAGTATTCACGCTTTCTTTATAATAATATGCTATAACGGAAACAAACGATTGTCGGTCATTCGTTTCAACACCGCGTCTCAATAGACATGGCGTATCCTTTTTTAATGATGCGTTTTTAAGACTTACTTGACAATTTCGATTATCCGTAAATAAGAATTTTTGAAGTTGGGTTGGTAAATAACCTAAACGATTGTTTTCAAGAGGAAACTTATCTGAACTTAGAATACGATCGTCTTTCATTTCATTTAATTTTACAGGTTCTTGCGGGAATGACACCAATTGTGATTGTGATTGTGATTGTGATTGTGGGCGAGATGAATCATCTAGTGTTGATACAACTGGTGCCTGTGATGACGCATCGGCAGAAGCGGCAGAAGCGGCAGCAGAAGCGGAAGAAGCGGCAGCAGAAGCGGAAGAAGATCCATCCCGTGTATCCTCTTGTGGTTTAGCTGTGGTAGTTAATTTTACAGCTTCAAATTGCTTTGCTTGGCATTCTTGTCTTCTTGCGGTCTGCGCCGGTTTATCCCATTGCGCAAAACAACACGGAACGCATAATCCTTTGGGGTGCGCATCTTTTTTTAGAAATCCTGGATAATGTTGTTTGTAATTTCCTTTTTCATCGATGTGATATTTGTCATCCGTGAATTCAAATATATTCGCACCCGCTGGTATTTTCTTCGCCTTTTGAGGAATGATCGCACCATATTTACCAGACATGACCTCTTCTTCTGTCAAACTAGTATTATGCTTTAAACTCCAGTATCTCGGACATATATAATGATAAGGTTTGCTTGCGTCGGAACCATACGTAATGCTATGCGAATACGATCCCGGATGTTCGCGGTCAATACGGTCTTTTTCTTCTGTCGTTAATATCACCGGTTGTCGTCGCACATTCCACGGACAACTTCGTGAATATGCGTTGAATTTTCCAACATCTTCATTTAAATGAATCACTGGATCACGTTCTTGTATTCTTTTTGAAAATGGATTAGGATTTGCTAATTCCATTCCAGTAATATCGGAAAGGTCGTCTTCTTCTTCTTCTTTTTCTTTTTCTGGACCGACAATACTTGATGTGGGTTTTACTTTTCCGCCGCCGCCACCGCCGCCACCTCCTTGCGTGCTACTTGGCGCACTATCATCATCGTCCTCATCATCATCTTGTAATAAGTCAAACAAATCGAGTTCATCTTCTTTTTGTTGGGTAGCAGCTTCAACTTCAAAACCAAAAACCGGTTCGGTTTCAACCGATCCTACCTTTTTTACCGTAGGGACGATTTCCGCCATGAGATCAATCGATTCTTCTTTATCACTCGCAACAACATCACCAACCGCTTGTGGCTGTGATTCAAAGGCAAATCTCTCCGTCGGACGAGCGGCAGCGGCCACAGGAGCGACGGGAACAGCCGGAGCGGAAGGAACGGCGGCTGCGTTCGCACATAACTCGGATATTTTTTCATACGGTATGCTTGTTGTGCTCGGATTCTGATAGATACGAATGATTGAGTCAATATACGCATGTAATGATGTTAAGTATAATATGTTATTTATATTTGTAATTTCAATCGTAATGATGTTATTGAACGCTCCTTTCGTTATTTTTGTGAGAAACCCTGGATTATTTTTTATACGAATAGCACCTCCCCGAAATCTCGAAAATTGCTGCGTTTGGAGTGATGATAAAAACGAAGACAATTTACTTCTAGCATCTTGGTCGCTAACACCGTAATTATCTCTCAAACCATCTATAATATCTCGATCACTTTGGCGTTTATTCATCATTTCGATAATATACGCGTCTTGACTCGACATGTCGTTGTAGTTACTTACTCGCTTATAACGGAGAACGATCCCTTTCTTTAAGCTCCCTTCTACCTCATTAAACGCACTAGAAATACACTTAATCATTTGCTTGATTTCAATATTTCGTGTGATCGGAAGTTGTGCAAAATGTTCCAAATTTATGATTTCAATTTGCGGATGATACAATCGTGAAAATAGAATCATTTGAAATCCGCCTTGTTCAACATGCTCCTTTATGATCCGAAGAATAGGATTTACTGTGGCTATAATAATTTGTTCGATTTCAATCGTTGTAAAAGAATACTTGGCGAATAATTTTACATATATTGACCCATCTTGGTAAAATTCGCATAATACAGGTATTTGTAAGTGTGTCGCTCTGTGGTCGGGTATATCTGGATTCGAATAAATATAGTTGATATAGATCGCTACACTTTTTTTCCGCGCAGTCGTCTTGATTAATCGAAATATATCTCCCTTTGGAAGGTATGGAATTTTACGTCCGCTTCGACTAATACCTGATATGAATAACTTGTAAATATTATCGCGTTTCTTTCCCGGATTATGTTTGATATACGGAATGGAATCAGAGCAATGAATGAGTTTAAAAATCGCGTCGAGAGATTGATTGTATGGTGTCTCCGGATGTATCATGAATTCGACCGCCCGAATACCATTATCGATGTAATTATGTTCGGTGGTTCTTCGTTCATAAATGTCGTATAGAAGTTTGATATTCGCGGTTTGACGCATGAATTTCTCGTTTATAATACGTTTATCTGCTTCGAATAATTTCGATTTATGAAGCATGAGCGTGTTATGAGAATGGATTGTTGAGAGATCGGTCTCTCCGGCTGCTTCTGCGGACCCTTTTTCGAGAGATGATCGCGGTGAATCATCCCGAAATGATGAAAGATATGGATAATATAATGATACGATGTATGACTCATAAATAGGTTTTCCGAATTCACGAGGGGCAACACCCGAACCCGAGGATTGACTATTACGCGATGTTTCTCTTGCGTAGACTAACGCGTCTTCTGCCGAGACCAAGTATATTATATTGTCGCAAAACATACCATAATCGATTAATACCATTTTATTCGTTGTATTTACGATTTCGCTCGCATGTATTTCTAAAAATGGGTCGGCGTTCAAAGCATCAAACGGATTCGCCGTGTAAGGATACTCGTGAACGGATGCGATATTTACTCCTTGACCTAATGCGACGTTTACGATACGTTTGTTTTCTTCTAGCTTTAAGTTTGCGATATTTGTATATGTATAACGTCCGTCGATGGGTGCTCCAAGTTTCGTATATTTCGGTGCCGCACCCGCACCCGCACCCGCACACTTGGAATGGTTATCAATATTCAATAAGTAATTCTGAAGTCGGATCGGTGTCAATTCGAGCTTTCCATTCGATGTAATTTCATCATACGCCTGTTGCGTGGTAATCGATTTTGCTTGTTTACAGAAAAAATATAATTCCGCATAAGAAAGAGCTAACTTGTCGCGTGTAAGATAAAGAAACTTCTTTTTAATGGTTTCAATCGAGTCATCGGGGTATATTCTCTCGGGAAGAAAAACGACCTTTACATCGTTTTGATGAATCAAGACTAATTCATAATCACTAAATATCTTTTGAAAGTGTGGATTTTCCGGTTCTTCCAAAAAAACGTCGTTGATGTCTACGACTCTACCTTCATCTGCCATGAATTCTACATTACCATAGAACACGTAAACTACGTTGTATTCAGGTGAAAGTTCTGACGCCGCCGCCGACGCCGCCGACGCCTCGGCCACTGGCACGGGCACGCCTTCTACATCGACAGCAGGGCTTGGCTTGATTACATCCGGTGAACGTATGTGATAAATTTTATAAATAGGAATATCTGATGCGACGCTTTCCATTCCAGATGTTACTATTATATGATAAGAAGATTATACTTTATTATCATATCACACCGAATTATAGATTACATATATCATAAAGTATACGATGATAGTATAAAAAGATGTATATAATATAACATTATACAAGGCACATTATTTACATACACTTACGACTGACCACGCACTATGCCGAAACCTACTAGAACTGAATTCAAAATGATCGTCGCACTTAGCCGTGGTGGAGGTATCGGGTTTCAAGGAACGCTCCCATGGCCTAAAATAGAACGAGATCTCCGGTTTTTTTCGCATATGACGCGTTCGGATGTATTTCCGTATGATAGTGCGGTGGTGATGGGGCGAAAGACATGGGAAAGCATACCAGCAGAGTTTAAACCGCTTCCGTTTCGCGATAATATCGTAATATCCGCGACACATGATTTTGATACGGAAGAACACAAACCTGGTGTAATCTTCGTAAAAATGCTGGCGGATGTTCATAAATACGCGATGAATTATCACGTTATATGGTTTATTGGTGGAGCGTCGATCTATGAACAAGTTCTTACGCCTTGCCCGACAAGCGGTGATATGTTATTCCCGATTGAAGATATTATTGTAACGTTCGTCGATGAAAGCTATGAATATGATGTCGCATTTCCATTAATGTATCAATATGAAAGTATAGAAGAATGGGAGTCACTTCGAAACAATCATATCAACCGCGCGATTTGGTGTTGGACAGATGAAAAAAGTATGCCTCCTTTTGTTTCTTTTTTTGCTGAAGGACCGCAAAGTAATCATGTTTATCGTGTAACGGACGTCGATCAAGAAATCGTTTCCAAAATAACACGACCGGCGGATATTCGCGCGATTAAGGAGAGACGAACGCCGAATACGGTATTCTACGCGTTCCGCCGCGTGCCACGGGTCCGACATGGGTCTGAAATGGGTCCGACATGGGTCTGAAATGGGTCCGACATGGGTCTAAAATGGGTCCGACATGGGTCTGAAATGGGTCCGACATGGGTCTGAAATGGGTCCGACATGGGTCTGAAATGGGTCCGATGCGATTACGATGCGATTACGATGCGATTACGATGCGATTACGATGCGAATACGATGCGATTACGATGCGATTACGATGCGATTACGATGCGATTACGATGCGATTACGATGCGATTACGATG
>Ga0194130_10006625_pt1 | contig 13277 bp, 24 predicted proteins | sample TA2KigsurfametaG_FD_160084 | JGI IMG/M metagenome (GOLD analysis project Ga0194130, IMG submission 160084) | Freshwater microbial communities from Lake Tanganyika, Tanzania - TA2015050 Kigoma 12 surface | ecosystem: Environmental > Aquatic > Freshwater > Lake | place: Tanzania: Lake Tanganyika... | reverse complement strand
GCCGCCAAAAAGACGGCTGCGCCTAAAGCTGCGAAAGATGAAAAGAAAGAAGGCGGTCAGTAATGGGTCAAAAGGTAAATCCCAAGGGCTTTCGCTTGGGTTACACGGCCGATTACGCGAGCCGTTGGTTTGCTGACTCGACCCAAAAAGGTCAGCGCTACCGCGACTACATCGCAGAAGACATCAAGGTTCGTCAAATGCTCACCGAGGGCATGGAGCGCGCAGGTATCGCCAAAGTTGACATCGAGCGCACGCGCGATCGTCTGCGAGTCGACATTCACACGGCCCGCCCGGGAATCGTCATCGGTCGCCGCGGCCAAGAAGCCGATCGAATTCGAGCTGATCTTGAGAAGCTGACCGGCAAGCAAGTTCAGCTAAACATTTTGGAAGTTAAGAACCCAGAGACCGATGCGCAATTAGTCGCACAAGGAATCGCCGAACAACTCTCTAGCCGTGTGTCATTTCGTCGAGCCATGCGCAAAGGCATGCAAAGCGCGCTTAAGGGCGGTGCTTTGGGCATGCGCGTTCAGGTTTCTGGGCGCTTGGGTGGTGCTGAAATGAGTCGAACTGAGTTCTACCGTGAAGGGCGAGTGCCTTTGCACACTTTGCGCGCCGACATCGAATACGGGTTCTACGAAGCTCGCACCACGTTCGGTCGAATCGGCGTGAAGGTCTGGATCTACAAGGGCGAAGCGGCTGCAACCAAAGCCGAACGTGACGCCGCTGCTGCAGCGGCACGCCTTGGCGCAGGCCGCAAGCCAGTCGCGGCGCGCAGCGAAGCCGAAGAAGCACTGGCTCTAGCAATGGCAGCAGATTTATTGGCAGAGCAAGCTGGCCAAGCACCAGCTGAGACTGCTCAAACTGATCAGGCACTGGCTGAAGTTGACGTCGCAGCCAAAGAGGAAGGTGCCTGAGCATGTTGATTCCTAAGCGCGTCAAACACCGCAAACAACATCACCCAACCCGTGGTGGCACCTCTAAGGGTGGCAACCGAGTCATGTACGGCGACTTCGGTCTGCAAGCCCTAGAGCCCGCATACGTAACGAACCGTCAGATCGAAGCTGCTCGTATCGCGATGACTCGTCACATCAAAAGAGGTGGACGGGTGTGGATCACCGTTTACCCAGACCGCCCGATAACCAAGAAGCCGGCTGAAACTCGAATGGGTTCGGGCAAAGGTTCACCTGAGTGGTGGGTGGCCAACATTCGGCCAGGGCGAGTGATGTTCGAACTCACCTTTCCGAACGAGAAGGTCGCTGAAGAAGCTTTGAAACGCGCAGCCCACAAGTTGCCTATGAAAACGCGAATCGTCAAGCGAGCACCAAAGGGAGTTCAATGAGCGTCGGTACCAACGTAAACGAGTTTCGTGGCCTAACGAGCAAAGACCTCGAGCAACGTCTAAGCGATGCGAAGACAGAGTTGTTCAATCTTCGCTTTCAAGCTGCGACTGGCCAACTTGAGAGCCACGGTCGCCTTCGTGCGGTTCGACGCGACATTGCGCGTATTTACACGGTGATGCGCGAACGTGAGCTCGGTATCACCCCAACTTTTGAAGAAGGTGCCGCATGAGCAAGCACCCCGGGCAAACCGACACCACTCGTGGTTTTAGAAAGACCCGTGAAGGCACCGTGGTGAGCGCGAAGATGAACAAGACAATCGTGGTCGCCATCGAAGATCGCTTCACCCACCCGCTTTACGGCAAGGTTGTGCGTCGCACCAGCAAACTGCACGCGCACGATGAAGCCAACGACGCCAACGTGGGTGACCGCGTGCTCGTGATGGAAACCAGACCTCTTTCTGCCACCAAGCGCTGGCGCATGGTCGAAGTACTCGAGCGTGCCAAGTGATCCAGCAAGAATCTAGATTGAAGGTCGCCGATAACTCTGGTGCCAGAGAGCTTCTTTGCATTCGCGTCTTGGGCGGAACCCGCAGACGCTACGCAAGCGTTGGTGACATCGTGGTTGCCACCGTCAAAGACGCGCTGCCGGGCAGCGGTGTCAAAAAAGGTGAAGTCGTAAAAGCCGTAATCGTTCGCACGGTAAAGCAGCTGCGCCGACCCGACGGCTCTTACATTCGATTTGACGACAATGCCGCGGTTCTGATCAACCCAAATGGCGAACCGCGTGGCACTCGTATCTTCGGGCCGGTTGGTCGCGAACTTCGTGACAAGAGATTCATGAAAATCATCTCGCTTGCACCAGAGGTGATCTAGTAATGCCTAAGAACAAGAAACCGTCATTGGGGATCCGCAAAGGCGACACCGTGCAGGTGATGTCAGGCAAAGACCGAGGCCTTACTGGCACCGTTCTCTACGTTGACCTAGAACGAAGGCGCGTAGTCGTCGAAGGTGTAAATCGCGTGACCCGCCACATCAAACCTGGGCGCTTCAAGAAGAACAACGCAAGCGGCGGCATCATCAATGCCGAGTCACCAATAGACGCCTCGAACGTCGCGATCGTTGACCCGTCTGACAATCGGCCAACCCGAGTCGGTTTTCGACGGGTTGAAGTTCAGAAGCGCCGAACCGACGGCACCACTTACCCGTCCACTCGCTCAGTTCGAGTGTCAAGACGCACAGGCACGGAGCTTTAATCATGTCGACTACTACTGAGCGCACCCCACGACTGAAGGCCACCTACCAAAAAGAGATCGTGCCGGCACTAAAGCAAGAGTTTGCGTTTAAGAACTCGATGCAGGTACCTCGAGTAGAGAAGATCGTGGTGAACATGGGCGTAGGCGAAGCGGCTCGTGATTCGAAGATGATCGAAGGCGCTCTGCGTGACCTCACCACCATCACCGGACAAAAGCCCGCACTTGCGAAATCGACTAAGTCGATTGCTCAGTACAAGTTGCGCGAAGGGCAGCCCATTGGCGCCTACGTGACCCTGCGAGGCGATCGCATGTGGGAGTTTCTAGACAGACTGCTGACATTGGCTCTGCCGCGCATCCGTGACTTTCGTGGTCTTTCACCGAAGCAATTTGATGGACGGGGTAACTACACCTTTGGCCTCACCGAGCAGGCCGTGTTTCACGAAATCAAACCCGACTCGATTGATCGAGTTCGCGGTATGGACGTAACCATCGTCACCTCAGCAAAGAACAACGAAGAGGGGCGAGCCTTATTGACTCGCCTTGGCTTCCCGTTCCGGGAGAAATAAAAATGACAATGACAGACCCGATTGCCGACATGCTGGCACGCCTACGAAACGCCAACATGGCCTATCACGAGAACACCACGGTGCCTTACTCACGCACCAAGCAGCGCATCGCTGAGATTCTCAAGCGCGAGGGCTACATCAATGATGTGCGCGTCGAGGGCGACGGCGTGGGCAAAGTAATCAGCCTTGATCTCAAATACGGCCCAAGCCGTGAGCGTTCGATTGCTGGCATAAAGCGAGTCAGCAAGCCTGGCCTTCGCGTTTATGCGCCCAAGAACAACTTGCCAAAGGTTTTGGGTGGCCTAGGTATCGCAATCATTTCTACCTCGCACGGGCTATTGACAGACAAACAAGCGAGCAAAGAAGGGGTAGGCGGCGAAGTGCTGGCCTACGTCTGGTAGGGCTTCGCGATGTCTCGAATAGGCAGAATGCCAATCACCGTGCCAAGTGGTGTCACCGTGCAGGTTGAGGGGCAAAAAGTTTCGGTCAAGGGGCCCAAAGGGGCACTAGAACTCGAAGTCCCTAGCCCTATCGCGGTCAAACAAGATTCTGGAACATTGACTGTCTCACGACCCGACGACGAACGCGACAACAAAGCGTTACACGGTCTTTCACGAACTTTGGTTTGGAACATGATCGTTGGCGTGACAGAGGGCTACCAAAAGGTTCTAGAGCTCTCAGGCACGGGGTATCGCGTCGCTCAAAAAGGTAAAGGCCTTGAGTTCTCTCTTGGGTATTCACACCCGATTTTGGTAGAGCCACCAGAGGGCATAACTTTTGCGGTCGAAAGCCCCACGCGTTTTAGCGTTGCCGGCGTGGACAAGCAAAAAGTGGGTGCAGTCGCCGCCGACATTCGCAAGCTGCGCAAGACCGACCCGTACAAGGCCAAGGGTGTCAAGTACGAGGGTGAAGTAATTCGCCGCAAGGCCGGTAAGGCGGGCAAGTGACGGCAAACAAGTTGTTGCGCACTAATCGCCGCACTGCATCTAAGAAGGTTTCACAGCGTCGTCGTCACTTACGTGTACGAAAGCGCGTGACGGGCTCGGCTGAGAGACCGCGTTTGGTGGTAACACGCTCTCTTCGTCATGTAACTGGCCAGATCGTTGACGACGCCCAAGGTAAGACTCTTGTTAGCGCTTCAACCATGAGTGAGTCGGTGCAGCCGCAAGGCAACAAGACCAATCAAGCACGGGCAGTTGGTGAGGCCTTAGCAAAGCGTGCCCGCGAGGCAGGCATTACCCAGGTCGTATTCGACCGATCGGGCTATAGGTACCAAGGACGAGTTGCAGCGCTGGCCGAAGGTGCTCGATCAGCTGGTTTGGATTTCTAACTAATGCGGAATAGAGGCTAGGTGGCAGAGAGAACAGAGGGTTCGTCAGAGCGTCGCGAGCGTTCGGGTCGCGGCGATAAGTCGAACTACATCGAAAGAGTCGTGGCCGTAAACCGCGTTGCCAAGGTCGTTAAGGGTGGTCGACGGTTCAGTTTTACCGCGCTTGTAGTGGTTGGCGATGGCAATGGCAAGGTTGGCGTGGGCTACGGCAAAGCCAAAGAAGTTCCGGCAGCCATCGCAAAAGGTGTCGAAGAGGCGAAGAAGAACTTCTTTAATGTTCCCCGAATTCAGGGCACTATTCCGCATCGCATCATCGGTGAGGCCGCAGCTGGCGTGGTTTTGTTGCGCCCTGCATCACCAGGTACCGGTGTTATTGCAGGTGGCCCCGTCCGCGCTGTGCTCGAAGCAGCCGGCGTGCATGATGTCTTGACGAAGTCAATGGGCTCTGGCAACCCGATCAACGTTGTTCATGCCACTGTCGCCGCACTAAAAGGTCTAGAGAGCCCTGAACAAGTGGCCAAGCGACGTGGCTTGCCGGTCGAAGACGTTGCACCCACTCACCTTTTGCAAGCCCAGGCTTCGAGTGGTGCTTGATGAGTAACTCCGTGAGAATCAAGCAGGTGAAGTCGGCTATCGGCGGAACCCACGCTCAACGCGAGACGCTACGTAGCCTCGGCCTAAACAAGATCGGTGCTGAGTCAGTGCGCACGCTAAGTGCTGAAGTCGCCGGCATGATCGATCGCGTTAAGCACTTGATTAAAGTGGAGGAGGTCAAATAACTTGGCCATCAAACTTCATCACCTAAGGCCCGCACCAGGTGCTCATAAAGCTAAGACCCGTAAAGGACGAGGCGAGGGCAGTAAGGGCAAGACGGCCGGACGCGGAACCAAGGGCAGCGGTGCGCGCACGACGGTTCGCCCAGGCTTCGAGGGTGGGCAGATGCCGTTGTATATGCGCTTGCCGAAACTGAAAGGTTTCACGAACCCGTTTCGAGTCGAATATCAGGCCGTGAACTTAGATGACATCTCTCGCGTCTTTCCTCAAGGTGGCGCGATCGGGGTTCAAGAGTTAAGCGCCAAAGGTTTGGCCCGTAAGGGGCGCTTAGTCAAGATTCTTGGCACGGGTGAGATCACTTGCGTGGCTCAAGTCTCTGCTCACGCATTTTCATCCAGTGCCGAGAAGAAGATCGTGGCCGCGGGCGGGTCGGTAAACCGGATAAGTAAGTGAACTTAAGCGGGTTACTTGATGCATTCAAGACCCCGGATCTTCGCAAGAAGATCATCTTCACGCTTTCATTACTTGCCCTCTATCGACTAGGCAGCATCGTACCGACCCCTGGGGTCGATTACTCGGCAGTTCAAACTTGCATCAATCAAGTACAAGGCAACTCGCTGTACAACATGATCAATCTGTTCAGCGGTGGCGCACTCTTGCAGCTAGCCGTATTCGCGCTAGGCATCATGCCTTACATCACCGCGAGCATCATCTTGCAATTGCTACGAGTGGTGATCCCTCGCCTAGAGGCACTGAAGAAAGAGGGCCAAGCGGGGCAAGCAAAAATCACGCAGTACACACGTTACGTCACCATTGGTTTAGCAGTACTTCAGTCGACCACGTTGGTCACCTTGGCTCGCACGCCTGGCGCCTTGCTGCAAGGTTGTAACGAGCGAATAGTCCCTGACACATCTATTCCGGTTCTGTTCACGATGGTTTTGACGATGACAGCCGGCACTGCCGTAGTCATGTGGCTCGGTGAGCTAATCACTGCTCGCGGTGTTGGTAACGGTATGTCGTTGCTGATTTTCACTTCGATCATCGCTGGTATGCCTGGTGGGTTCGTTGCAATTCAGGCAACTGACGGCAACCTGGTGTTCGCAGCGGTGGCAGCCATTGCAATCATCGTTATGGCTGGTGTGGTCTTCGTCGAGCAAGCTCAGCGCCGGATCCCTGTGCAATATGCCAAGCGAATGGTCGGGCGTCGAATGTATGGCGGTGCTTCGACTTACATTCCTTTGAAGGTCAACATGTCGGGTGTTATTCCTGTCATCTTCGCCTCGTCGCTGCTGTATCTGCCCAGCCTGATAGTTCAACTTTCAGGTTCGCAGGCGCCATGGGCTCAGTGGGTGGCTCGAAACTTCTCGGTTGGTGACAGCGCGGCCTACCTAACGCTTTATGCGGTTTTGATCATCTTCTTCGCGTATTTCTATGCGGCAATCACGTTTGATCCGCAAGATGTCGCAGACAACATGAAGAAATACGGTGGGTTTATTCCGGGTATTCGGGCAGGTAAGCCAACGGCCGACTACCTCGATTACGTGCTTTCGCGCTTGATGTTCGTCGGCTCGATCTACTTGACGGTTGTTGCGATCGTGCCGTTCTTCTTCTTTGCGTGGCTTGGCGTGGGCGACAGGTTCTTATTCGGGGGTACAAGTCTGCTCATCATTGTGGGCGTCGGGCTCGACACCGTAAAGCAGATCGAGTCGCAACTTCAGCAAAGAAACTATGAGGGCTTTCTTCGGTAGATGATGCGTTTGTTGGTCATGGGGCCTCCCGGGGCGGGTAAAGGCACCCAGTGTGTGAAGTTGGCCGAACGCTTTGGCGTTCCGCATATTTCTTCTGGGGATCTCTTCAGGCATCACATCTCAAATAAGACCGAGCTGGGTGTGACTGTGCAGAAATACCTTGACTCAGGTGAGTACGTGCCTGACGAAATCACCACCGAAATGGTTCGCAAACGCCTTGACGAACCTGATGCAACTGCGGGTTTTATTTTGGACGGGTACCCGCGCACCACGGGGCAAGTTGGCGATCTTGATTCGATGCTTGCGACCACTGCTAGCGGGCTGAACAAGGTCGTGGTGGTTGAAGTGCCAGACGATGACTTGGTTGCGCGCCTTGCTAAACGAGCTAGAGAACAGGGCCGGGCCGATGACGATGAGAACGTAGTTCGGCGACGCGTTGAGGTCTACCAAGAACAGACAGCACCCGTCCTAGATCTCTACAAAAAGCGCGGCCAAGTGGTCGAAGTGACTGGTTTAGGCAGTGTCGAAGATGTTTTCGACCGAATCGTGACGGCGGTAGGCGCATGAACGTCTCAATTTGCTCAGTGGTATCATTTAACAAATATGCCCAAGAAAGACGGAGCCATCGAGTTGGAAGGGACGATAGTTGAGACCCTGCCAAATGCGATGTTTCGTGTCGAGCTCGACAACGGGCACAAAGTTCTTGCACACATCAGCGGAAAGATGCGAATGCACTACATCAGAATTCTCCCTGACGACCGGGTCATCGTTGAGTTATCTCCGTATGACCTTTCGCGCGGCCGCATCATTTACCGCTACAAGTAGATCGATCATTTAGATGAAGGTTCAAGCCAGCGTCAAGAAGATGTGCGACAAGTGCAAAGTCATTCGTCGGCATGGCCGAGTCATGGTCATTTGCGTCAACCCACGTCATAAGCAAAGGCAGGGTTAGATGGCTCGCGTAGTCGGTGTTGACATTCCAAATGACAAGAGAGTTGAGATTGCTCTCACCTCTATATATGGCATCGGGCGGACGAGGGCTCGTGCCACCGTTGAAGCTGCCGGGGTTGACTTTCAGACGCGTGTCAAAGACTTAAGCGAAAGCCAGTTGGCTGCCATTCGTGAGTTCGTTGAGGCGAACTTTCGGGTCGAGGGTGACCTAAAGCGAGAAGTTACCGGTGACATCCGTAGAAAAGTCGAGATTGGTTCTTATCAGGGGTCGCGTCACCGCAAGGGTCTGCCCGTGCGGGGTCAGCGCACTCATACCAACGCGCGAACGCGAAAAGGCCCTCGCACTGCCATCGCCGGTAAGAAGAAGGTAACTAAGTAATGGCTAAAGAAAAGAAGCCGGCTGCGAGTGCAACTAAGTCGAAGCCAAGTGGCCCGAAAAAGCCCCGTAAGCGCGAACGAAAGAACATCGCCCAAGGTCAAGCGCACATAAAGAGCACGTTTAACAACACGATCGTTTCGGTCACTGACCCGCAAGGCGGGGTTATCGCTTGGGCATCTTCTGGCCAAGTCGGTTTCAAAGGGTCTAGAAAATCCACGCCATTTGCTGCTCAGTTGGCGGCTGAAGAAGTCGCTAAGAAAGCAATGGAACACGGCGTGCGCAAGGTTGACATCTTCGTAAAAGGCCCGGGTGCTGGCCGCGAAACTGCCATTAGGTCATTGCAGGCTGCCGGTCTAGAAGTTGGCGTGATTCAAGACGTAACACCGGTTCCGTTCAATGGCACCAGACAATCAAAGAGACGGCGGGTCTAGCTAATGGCGAGATATACCGGGCCTGACTGCAAGCGTTGCCGTCGTGAGAAGACGAAGTTGTTCTTGAAAGGTGCTCGCTGCGACAGCCCGAAATGTGCAATCGAGTCGCGCCCTTACCCGCCAGGTGATCACGGGCGTGGCCGCGTCAAAGAAAGTGAATACTCGATTCAGAAGCGCGAAAAGCAAAAGGTCGCGCGTATGTACGGGGTGCTCGAGCGTCAGTTCCACAACTATTACGAACAAGCTTCGCGTCAACCTGGCAAAACCGGTGAAAACCTATTGACCATTCTTGAGTCGCGCTTAGACAACGTGGTGTTTCGTTCAGGTTTTGCCAAGAGTCGAGACATGGCCCGGCAATTGGTGCGACACGGGCACTTTTTGGTCAATGGCCGACGAGTGAACATCCCGTCGTTTCAAGTAAGCGCCAAAGACGTCATCGAAGTCTCGCCCAAGTCAAGGGATCTAACTCCGTTCATCGTGGCAAGGGCTGAGGCCCCTGAACACACTTCGCCCGCATGGATGGACGTCGTACCTTCGACGATGCGAATACTCATCCATTCGTTGCCAACTCGCGCCCAGATCGATGCGACGGTGCAAGAGCAGCTGATAGTCGAGCTTTACTCGAAGTAGTCAAACTCGGCCCCCTAACTTGGGGGCCTCACACGCACGACTTCATATAGCGGTAGTCGTGAGGAAGGACGGGAATTGTGTTAATTGCACAGCGCCCAGTACTAACTGAAGAGAGCATCACCCCAACGCGCTCAAGGTTCGTTCTTGAGCCACTAGAGCCCGGGTTCGGTTACACGCTCGGCAACTCGCTTCGTCGCACCTTGCTTTCGTCCATTCCGGGGGCGGCAATAACGAGCATTCGGGTTGAAGGTGTGCCCCATGAGTTCACCACGATCGAGGGCGTCATGGAAGACGTCACCGAGATGATCTTGAACATCAAAGAGATCGTGGTTGCTAGCGATAACGATGAGCCAAGCATCATCAGACTGGTGAAATCTGGCCCAGGTGAAGCGAAGGTCTCAGACATAACGGTGCCTGCTGGTGTGCAGGTATTCAACCCTGATTTCAAGATTGCCACCCTCAATAAGTCGGGTCGCATCGACATTGAGATGGTCGTCGAGCGAGGCCGTGGCTACGTGACCGCCGCCCAGAACAAACAGTTCGATCAAGAGATCGGGCGTATCGCGGTTGATTCGATCTATTCACCGGTAACCAAGGTGACTTACAAGGTCGAGGCCACTCGTGTCGAGCAGCGCACCGACTTCGATCGTTTGGTGGTCGATGTCGAAACTAAGCCATCGATGAAGCCGCGTGACGCTGTCGCAAGTGCTGGCGGCACGTTGGTCGAACTATTCGGTCTAGCTCGCGAACTCAACGCTTCGGCCGAAGGAATCGAACTCGGGCCATCACCGATGGACGCTTTCGCTGCTGAGCAAATGACGATGCCAATCGAGCAACTCGACCTGACGGTTCGTTCGTATAACTGCTTAAAGCGAGAGGGCATTCACGTGCTAGGTGACTTGGTCGGGCGAAGTGAGGCCGACTTGCTAGATATTCGTAACTTCGGCAGCAAGTCAATAGACGAAGTAAAGGCCAAGCTCACGATGTTGGGTCTGCAACTAAAAGACAGCCCACCCGGCTTTGACCCAACCAAGAACCCCAATTACTACATTGACGAAGACGAAGACCTAACAGAAGACGAGCGCTACTAACAATGCCCAAGCCAGCAAAAGGTGCTCGATTAGGCGGTAGCCCGGCTCACGAGCGACTCATGCTCTCGAACCTGGCTACCTCGCTGTTTCAGCACGGCCGCATCACGACCACCAAGGCGCGTGCTAAACGCTTGCGCCCTTTTGCCGAGCGCATCATCACCATCTCTAGACGCGGTGATCTTTCATCGCGTCGAAAGGTGATGACTGTCATTCGAGATAAAACGGTGGTGCACGAGTTGTTCACCAGGATCGGCCCAGCAAACGTCGGTCGCGACGGCGGCTACCTGCGCATCATCACGATTGAAAATCGCAAAGGCGACGATGCGCCGATGGCTGTAGTCGAACTGGTTGACCCGGGTGCCCAAGAGGTAGTGGCAGAGGCCGAAGGTGTTGCTAAGTCTGCTGCCAAAGAGCCTAAAGAACCAAAAGACGGCGAGGGCTCAAAACCGCAAGAGTGAGCGAAGAGACGATTCGTTTACGAATCGATTTAGCTTATGACGGCACTGACTTTGCAGGGTGGGCCAGGCAGCCCGATCAACTCACGGTACAAGGTGCGCTAGAGAAATCTCTCGCGGTTTTGGCTGGGTCTGCAGACGCGGTGTTGACGGTTGGCGCGGGCCGAACTGATGCAGGCGTGCACGCGCGAGCCCAGGTCGCACACGTCGACTTCCCTGCAAGCGCTTGGCAGCAACTCAGCAGCACCGCGGTTGAAAAGCTAAATGCGCTAACCCCGTCCAGTGTCACGATAAACGATGTTTCTGCAGCGACCTCGGGTTTCGACGCTCGTTTTTCGGCAAAGTGGCGAAGGTATCGCTATTACATTTGCGATGACGAGGCCACACTTGATCCGCTAGTTCGTAGTTGGGTGCTGGCGTGGCCGAAACGGCTGGACGTAGCAAAGATGCACGAGACGGCGCAATTGATTATCGGTGAACGTGACATGGCAGTTTTTTGCAAGAAGCGACCTGAGTCAAGCACGGTGCGAGATCTCAGGCACGCCGCGGTGAGCAGGACATTGGTAGAGGGCTTGGTGGTGGCTGAATTCGTCGCCCAGTCGTTTTGTCACTCCATGGTTCGTTCGATGGTGGGCGCACTGCTAGCAGTCGGGGACGGTCGTCAAGACAGCGAGTGGCTCAGGCAGTTGTTAAGTGAAAAAGAGCGCTCATCGGCGGTACAAGTGGCCCCTGCTCACGGGTTGGTACTCGAAGAGGTTGGCTATTAGGTGGCAAGTATCATTGGGGGAGTTCGTTTGAGAGGAACCCTTGACTAAGACTCAGGCGTCCACGGACGCCCCTAGCACCGCGTCGAGCAATGCTGACGCGGCTAAGTGGCATGTCATCGATGCCTCTAATGTGGTGCTAGGCAGACTCGCCTCACAGGCGGCAACATTGTTGCGCGGTAAACACAAGACGACCTTTACGCCCAATCAAGACGAAGGCGACTTTGTAATCGTGATTAATGCGTCCAAGGTGACACTGACGGGTAACAAGATGCAAGACAAAATCGATTACCGCCACTCAGGTCAGCCAGGTGGCTTGCGCGCAACCACGTACGAGCGTTTGATTGAGACAGACCCACGACGAGTCATTGAAAAAGCCGTGCGCGGTATGTTGCCGCACAATCGCTTGGGTCGAGCGATGATCAAGAAGCTAAAGGTTTATGCAGGCCCTGACCACCCACACTCAGCTCAACAGCCAGCTGACTTTCAGATCACCCAGGTTGCTCAGTGAGCGACGAGAACGCAACAGAGGCCGCTGAGGCAATCGCAGAGGCTGAAGAAATCGTTGCTGAAGCAGAAGTGGTCGCAGAGGCTGAAGAAATCGTCGCTGAAGCTGAGCAGGCTGACGCGCCAGCGCGCGCAAAGAAACCTGTCGTGCGCCCGCGCCGTCCAAAGCCCGCCCAGGGCGGCATTGGTACCGGGCGACGCAAAGAAGCAGTCGCTCGAGTGCGTCTGACTCCAGGTTCAGGTAAGTGGCTAATTAATGGCGAAGACATCGAGCGTTACTTCCCGAGCAAAGTTCACCGCCAAACGGTTACTGAGCCTTTCCGTGCACTTGATCTTGTTGACAGTTTCGATGTGGTTGCCACAGTCAAGGGTGGGGGCATGAGTGGTCAGGCTGGCGCCGTGCGCTTGGGTATTTCACGCGCGCTGAATGAATCAGATCTTGAGAACTATCGACCCAGCTTGAAGAAGGCAGCGCTGCTAACTCGAGATGCCCGCGTGAAAGAACGCAAGAAGGCCGGTTTGAAGAAAGCACGTAAGGCTCCTCAGTACAGCAAGCGCTAACCGCGCTCGGTTTGACCCCAGTTTTCTAATGCAACTATTTGGCACCGACGGGATCCGTGGCCGTGCAAATGTAGATCTCACGGCTGAACTTGCTACCCGCGTGGCGCGCGCGGCTGCTTTAGTTTTGATTAACGGCGAATTGGGTCAAGGCGCTTCAAAGTCGGTGGTCATAGTGGGGCGAGACCCACGACCTAGTGGTGAGATGTTGCAAGCCGCTGTCGTCGCCGGTTTGACGAGCATGGGGGTCGACGTCCGCCTTGTGGGGGTCGTGCCCACACCCGCCGTGGCCTACCTAACCGACGTGACTGATGCAGCTTTTGGGGTGATGCTTTCTGCAAGCCATAACCCGATGCCAGATAACGGAATCAAGTTCTTCGGCAGAAAGGGCCGCAAACTTGGTGATGAAGTTGAACGCCAGATCGAGCGCGCCTATGAACTTGACGCAGAGCCCACCAGTGACTCGATTGGGCGGGTTAGTGATGCCCCGGAACTAGTGCG
>Ga0194130_10006623_pt1 | contig 13283 bp, 12 predicted proteins | sample TA2KigsurfametaG_FD_160084 | JGI IMG/M metagenome (GOLD analysis project Ga0194130, IMG submission 160084) | Freshwater microbial communities from Lake Tanganyika, Tanzania - TA2015050 Kigoma 12 surface | ecosystem: Environmental > Aquatic > Freshwater > Lake | place: Tanzania: Lake Tanganyika... | reverse complement strand
GATCGTTGAGTATCGCGATCTCCTGTATTTCCTGGCTCTTCGCGACATCAAGCTGCGCTATAAGCAGACGAGCCTCGGAGCGGTCTGGGTGATCCTGCAGCCGTTGGTGCCGGCCGTGATCTTTGCTGTGCTGTTCGGTAACTTCGCCCGACTGCCCAGCAATGGCCAGCCCTATCTGCTGATGGTGTTCACGGGCCTGATTCCCTGGGGGCTGTTCAGCAACTCGATCGGCAGGGCCGGCACCAGCTTGGTGGCCAATTCCGGTCTGCTGTCCAAGATCTATTTCCCCCGTCTGATCATTCCTCTGGCCTCGATGGGGTCGGTGGTTGTGGATGGCCTGGTCAGCCTTGGGGTCCTGGTGGTGCTGCTGGCGCTTTTTGGCATCGGACTGGGCTGGCATCTGCTGGCCGCCCCCTTCTTCCTGCTGGCGGCGTTCCTGATGGGCCTGGGGCTGACGCTGATCGTGGCCTCGCTGAATGTCTATCATCGCGACTTCGGTTATGCGGTGCCGTTTGCCCTGCAGGCCTGGAATTATCTGACGCCGATCGTCTATTCCTCTTCGTTGATTCCTGAGCGCTGGCAGTTTCTGTACTCGCTCAATCCAACGGTGGGGCTGATTGAAGGTTTTCGCTGGTCGGTGCTCGGCGGTGTGCCGATCACCGTCACCATGATGGCGAGCATGCTGTCGGGGCTGGTCGCTTCACTGGCGATCGGCATGGCCGTGTTCCAGAGGATCGAAAGGGGCTTCGCCGATATCGTATGACTGCGACTTCAGATATTGCCGTAACGGTTCGCTCCCTGGGTAAGTCCTACAAGATTGATCATCTGGGCGTGGCGGAGCCCCCAGTCGAGGCCGCCGAGGGCGGCTCCCGGCGACGTTGGCCCTGGCAGGGCAAGGGGCAACGCCAGCGGATGAGCAGCGAGATCTTCTGGGCCTTGCGGGATGTGGATTTCGAGGTTCCCCGGGGGAAGGTCTTTGGTGTGATCGGCAGGAACGGGGCGGGCAAGAGCACCCTGCTGAAGATCCTGTCCCGGATCACCGAGCCCACCACCGGCATGGCCGAGATCCGCGGCCGGGTGGGCTCCCTGTTGGAGGTCGGTACCGGATTTCACCCCGAGCTCAGCGGTCGCGAGAACATCTACCTCAATGGCACGCTGCTGGGAATGCGACGCCGGCAGATTGATCGGGTCTTCGATGCGATCGTTGATTTCGCCGAGGTGCACCGCTTCATCGATACCCCGGTGAAGCGCTATTCCAGTGGCATGTATGTGCGTCTGGCCTTTGCCGTCGCCGCCCACCTGGAGCCGGACATCCTGATCATCGATGAAGTGTTGGCCGTGGGTGATCTTCAGTTTCAGAAGAAGTGCCTCGGCAAGATGAAGGATGTCACCGGCCAGGGGCGAACGGTGCTGTTCGTGAGCCACAGCCTCAGCACGGTCAACAGTCTCTGTGATACGTGCATGTTGCTGGAGAACGGCAGGGTCACCCAGATCGGCCCCACGGAGTCCGTGACGGCCTCCTATTTCGCCAGCAGCGAGGAAACGGCAGGGTCGCTGCTCGATCTTACGGGGGATCCTCCCGGCGACAGGTTCTGCCGCATGGTCGGAGCACGGATGGTGGACCGGTCCGGTGAAAGTGTCAGCTACGCCCATATCGACAGGGAGGTCGGCATCGAGATGACCTACGAGCTCCTGGAGCCTTCCACGGGACCGGTGATCCCGAACTTCCATTTCTTCACGGCGGGTCAGTGTGCCTTCATCACCAGTCCTCTTCCCCAGCCTCCCGCCTCATCGGGACGCCACCAAGCGACGGTCTGGTTGCCGGCAAGATTTCTCAATGAAGGAACCTATTCAGTCAATTTCGCTGCCACCACGCCGATACCCCAGTGTTGTCATTTCCATGTTCAGGATCAGTTCTGCTTTGAGGTGATCGAGGATCTGCATGATGAAGCCCGCCATGGGGCCGTGCATAAAGTCCCTGGAGCTGTCAGGCCACAGCTGAACTGGAGCATGCGTTGATGGCTCCTGTCTGGCACCCGGGCAGATGTCATGGGAGAATGGAGTCCTGACGTGGATTGGATTTCGATGCGTTCGCTGGCGGCCAGGATCCAGAGGAAGTTGGCTCGTATCGCTGCAGCGTCGGCCAGTCGTCCTCCGTCCTCCAGGAGGCAGGCCATCGAGCGGGTCCAGAAAAGTCCTGGCCGGTTGGTGCCCTGGCTTGATCTCATCGGGATCGTCAAGGCTGACTTTCCCGACAACCTCCGCGAACAGGTTCTGTCCCATGATCTGACACGTCGTGGTGTGATTCTCTGCTTCCAGGAGGAGCTTCAGAATCGAATGGCTGCTGATCTTCTGCAGGCTTCCCGGCGGCTGAATCAGGAAGATGTGGCTTCCGTCTGCGGTGATGTGGCACTGGAGATGATTCGCCTCAAAACCATTGCCCAGTGTCGTGATGCCCATGCAGAAGGCAACTATTACCGGGACGCTGAGCCTTACATCCAGAAGCAGTGGGAGGGGGTGATCTGGCCCATCATCAAGGATCTTGACTTCACTGACGTTCTTGAGCTTGCTCCGGGCCATGGCCGCAATACTGAGCATTTACGTCGGTTGGCTGGATCGATCACGCTCATTGATGTGAATCCCAACTGCATCGAGGCCTGCAGGGATCGCTTCGGTGAGCAGCGTGACGGCTGCACATTCCGCTACTTCGTTACCGATGGTGATTCCCTCTCGATGGTCGATTCGAGTTCCCATTCGCTTGTCTATCCCTTTGATTCCATGGTTCATTTCGATTCGTCCGTGGTGCGGGCCTATGTCCATGAGATTGCGCGGGTCCTGCGGCCCGGTGGCAGTGCGTTCCTGCACCACTCCAACTACGGGACGGTGGCTCCTAACAGCGACTGGGCCCACAATCCCGGCAACCGCAGCGACATGACCGCCGAGCGGATGCGAGGGTTTGCGGAGGAGGCCGGTCTGGACGTGGCGTTTCAGCGGCTCAGTGGCATCGCCGATGGCTGGGGTCTGGAGGATCTCGACGCCTTCACCGTGCTGCGCCGGCCCGCTCTCGCCTGAGATGGCCGAGACCAGCCACCGCGCCACGGCCCTCGAGGGTGTGGTGGAGATCAGCCGCCGGCCGCATGGCGATCACCGTGGCCGCTTCCTGAATGTCTTCCGGCGAGAGGACTGGAGCCAGCTCTGGGGAGGGGATCGGCCGATCGAGCAGGTGAATCTCAGCCACAACCCAAGCCCCGGAACGCTTCGAGGCCTGCATCTCCAACGGGGGGCGCCTCCGGAGGTCCGATTGGTCACCTGCGTGGTGGGGCGTGTCTGGGACGTGGCCGTTGACCTGCGGCCAGGCTCCGCGACGCGTGGCCACTGGGTGGCGGTGGACCTCAGCGCCGAAGCCGGGAACTCACTGCTGATCCCTACGGGCTGTGCCCATGGGTTTCAGGTGCTGGAGCCTGACAGCACCTTGCTTTACCTTCACGGGGCTCCCTATCGCCCTTCGGAGGAGACCGGTGTGCGATGGGACGATCCCCAGCTCGGCATCGACTGGCCGATGCAGCCCAGGGACTTGAGTGAGCGTGACCGGTCGCTGCCCCTGCTGGAGAGCCTGCTGTGACCCACCACTGCCGACACTGCGGGACTCCACTGGAGCATGAAGTCATTGACCTCGGCCATCAGCCGCCCAGCAATGCCTACCTGAGCGAGGCGAAGCTGAGTCTGCCGGAAGTCACCTTTCCCCTGCGCGTGTATGTGTGCTCAAACTGCTGGCTCGTGCAGCTGCCCATGCATGCACCAGCGGATGAGTTGTTCACTGCGGATTATGCCTACTTCTCAAGCACATCGATCACCTGGTGTCAGCATGCGGAGCGGTTCGTCATGGCGGCCGTCGATCGACTTTCGCTCGGTCCAGGTAGTCTGGTTGTTGAGGTGGCCAGTAACGATGGCTATCTGCTCCAGTACGTGAAGGCGCAAGGAATTCCGTGCCTCGGCATTGAGCCAACCCGCGCTACGGCGGAGGCTGCGAGAAGCAAAGGCATCGACACGCTCGAGAGATTCTTCGGTGGAGATTTTGCGACCGAGCTGGTTTCCCAGGGTTTCAGGGCCGATCTGTTGGTGGCCAACAACGTGCTGGCGCATGTCCCAGATATCAATGATTTTCTGGCGGCAATCTCCCGTGTTCTCAAGCCATCTGGTGTGGCCTCTGTGGAGTTTCCCCACTTGTTGCGATTGCTTGACGGCAACCAGTTCGACACGATCTATCACGAGCACTACAGCTACCTGAGCCTTACGACTCTGCAGCGAATGGCGGAGGATGCGGGGCTGATGGTGCTCGACGCCGAGCAGATCACCACCCACGGCGGCAGCCTGAGGGTATGGCTTGCCCGTAGCGGAGATCCAGCGGCTGCTGCCCAGACTCCGCCGGAACGGCAGGCTGTGGAGGGGGTCCTTGCGGAGGAGTCCACGGCCGGGCTCACGTCCCTGGACGCTTACGACCGCTGCCAGAAGCGCGCCTTGGAAGCCAAGTTTGCACTGATGGAGTATCTGCTGGCTGCCCGCCGGTCCGGGAAGCGGGTGCTTGCCTATGGTGCCGCGGCCAAGGGAAATACCCTGCTGAATTTCGCCGGGATCCGCAGCGACCTGCTCGAAGCGGTGGCCGATCTGGCCCCCAGCAAGATTGGAAAATGGCTGCCAGGAAGCCACATTCCCATCATTGATGTTGATGATCTTCTGGAGCGGCAGCCTGATGAGCTCCTTGTGCTTCCATGGAACCTGGCGGGCGAAGTGAAGGCCCAGCTCAGAGGCAGGATCGACGTACCCGTGAAGGTGGCGATCCCCATCCTCTCGGCCATCTGAGTCATGGACGACTTCTCCCCCCCCAGGATTCCCTACACAAGGCCGTCGATCACGGAGCTGGAGGTGGCCTACGCCACGGATGCGGCCCGCAATGGTTGGGGTGAGCATTGCTACGACTACATCGTCCGTTTTGAGGAGGCTTTTCGTCAGCACCTCGGCGTCGGCCATGCCCTTGCTACGAGCAGCTGTACGGGAGCGCTGCACATGGGCTTGCACGCCCTTGGGATCGGCCCTGGAGACGAGGTCATCATGGCGGACACCAACTGGGTGGCCACGGCCGCGCCCATCGTCCATCTGGGGGCCCAGCCGGTCTTCGTCGACATTCTTGCCGATACCTGGTGCCTTGACCCAGATCAGGTGGAAGCGGGGATTACGGCAAGAACCAAGGCGATTGTGGCGGTTCACCTGTACGGCAACCTCTGCGCCATGGATCGGCTTCTGGAGATCGGTGAGCGCTATGGCATCCCTGTGATCGAAGATGCCGCAGAAGCGATCGGCTCCCAGTGGCATGGCAGGCGGGCAGGAAGCCTGGGCCGTTTCGGTGTTTTTTCCTTTCATGGCACCAAGACACTGACCACCGGGGAAGGTGGCATGTTCGTCACCAACGACAGCCAGCTCTACGAACAGGTGCTCACCTTGTCCAACCACGGCCGTGCCAAAGGTGAAACCAGGCAGTTCTGGCCTGAGCGGGTGGGATTCAAGTACAAGATGAGCAATATCCAGGCTGCCATAGGTTGCGCGCAACTGGAGCGAATTGATGAACTCATCAATGAGAAGCGTCAGACGTTCTCCCGCTACCACAAGCTCTTTTCATCTCTCCCTGTCAAGATGAATCCGGAGCCGTCCCACGTGGTCAATGGTTACTGGATGCCGACCATGGTGGTGGATCCTTCGGTGGCCTTCGACCGGGATCAACTGCTGAAGCAGTTTCAGGAGCATGGAATTGATGGCCGGGTCTTTTTCTGGCCGCTCAGTTCCACGTCTGTGCCTGGGCGAAAGGCCTCTTCCCAGCCTTTTCTTTCCGAGACAATTCATATGAGAAGTATCAATCTGCCCAGTTACTCTGGTTTTTCCCAGCAGGACGCAGAACGTATTCATAAACTCGTGCAACAGCACCTGACGGGATAGGGGGATCCGCCAATCGCCTGTTCTGAATTTTTCTACTCCTTATCATCGATCCTGACCCCATGACGACTGATGACCGGCAGCAGTTTGAGCAGTCCAGAGAGCAAAACTGCCTGGCTTTAGGACAGGATCATGAGGCGTTCTCCCATTCCCTTGCGCTGATCACCGAACTTGATCGTTACGACTACTCCTATCTCTGGACGTGGATGGGTGTCCCGATCATCCAGATGCCAGCCGATGTCCTCGCCACACAGGAAGTGATCTGGAGCAGTAAGCCCGACATCATTATCGAGACCGGAGTCGCCAGGGGTGGATCGGTCCTGTTCATGGCCTCGATCCTGGAGATCCTTGGCAATGGCAGGGTCATCGGAGTGGATATTGACATTCGACCGCACAATCGCGAGGCGATTCAGAGCCATCCACTGGCCCACAGGGTGGATCTGATTGAGGGTGGATCGGTTGACATCACAACCCTTGAGCAGGTGCGCCGCCTGATCCCTGAAGGGGCACGGGTGATGGTGGTGCTCGACAGCGATCACAGCCGCCAGCATGTTCTTGAGGAGTGCCGCGCCTATGGACCAATGGTGACCAAGGGATGCTATCTGGTGGTTGCCGACACCTTGGTGGGCCATGTGGAGGAGGACCAGGCGCCGAAGAAGCGCTCCAAGATCTGGTACAAGGGAGACGAACCTCTGTCGGCCTTGCAGGACTACCTGCAGGAGCAGGATCGCTTCGAGCCGGATCCGGTCCTGAATGGAAAGCTCGTCCTTTCCTCATCCCCCGGTGGCTACCTGCGCTGCCGATCATGACCCTGCAATTGCGTCGGTTTATCCCCCACGCTGATGAAGAGATCCTCAGGGAGCTGCGCATGGACATCCTCTTGCAGCATCGACTTTTGGCCCATCCTGACCCTGAGGCGCCGGTCGATGTCCAGGCCTGGGTCAGCCGAAGAGAATCGATGGGCTGGTTTCGGGTGATCGAGCTGGATGGCCGTAGCACCGCGGGCTTTGTGCAATTGACGGACCGCCATGGTCTGGATCGGTACGCCTGGGTGGGCATTGCCCTGCATCCCCGTTGGCAAGGATCTGGCTGGGGCCGCCGCGCCATGGTGGCCTTGGCGGAAGAGGCGAGAGTCCATCTGGGCCTTCGCAAGCTGATGCTGCAGGTGAGGTCGGATAATCAGGTCGCCTTACACCTTTACGCCTCGATTGGGTATCGGATGGTTGGCCATCTCAAGCAGCATTATTTTGATGGCAACCACTACCATGATGTCACGATGATGGAGATGCTTCTGGAGACCGTATGACTACGGTTGTCATCAGTCAGCCCATGTACTACCCCTGGGTCGGCTTCATGGCCCAGATGGCTTTGGCGGATGTTCTGATCTGGCTGGATGATGCTCAGTTCTCCAAGGGCTCGTTTACGAATCGCGTGCAGGTCAGATATGGTCAGACGACCAAGTGGATGACAATCCCTTTGGTGCGTGGCGCATCGTTTCCACGGATCATGGATCTGGGGCTGCCGGGGGATGAGTTGTTTCTGGCCCATCGCGCCCTGTTGTCACAGAGCTTGAGGGCCCGGTCCTATCGGCAGCAGGCCCTCAAGTTGTTCGATGAGGCGATGGTCTCCAGTTCCATGGTTGGTCGGCTGATTGCCAGCGCTGAGATGCCCGCCGAGCGTTGGGGAGTTTTGCCAGCCAGGAGGATGAGGTCCTCAGCCATGGGTGTGGAAGGTACCTCCTGGAACCGTGTGCTCAGCTTGGTGCAGGCGGTTGGAGGAACCCGTTACGTGACGGCTCATGGAGCCGCTGCTTACCTTTGCCATGAGGCTTTTGAGGCTGCGTCCATTGGGGTGGAGTATATGGTTTATGATCCAGTTCCGTGGGATCAAGGTGATGCCTTCTTTACACCTTACGTTGCCAATCTCGACCTCTATTCCTCCGTTGATCCCTCGATTGCCTTGCAGCATCTACGCCCAGCCACTGTCGGTTGGAGAGAGCATCTAAGGAGATTGGAATGTCGTTAGTCACGGACCTGGAGAGAGACGCGTTTCGGGATTGCGGAATTCTGCTCCTCAAGGGATTCTACGATCAATCAACCCAAGTCGCTCCGATTCTTGAAGGAATCAGAGTCATCATCGAACTCTTGTGTTTCAAGTACCAGGTTGAAGCCCCCACGCAGACTGCTGATCTCGCCATGACCGAGGGGTTCATGGCCCTGATTCGGCGTGATCGTGCCTACGGGGGAGAAGTGTATGACGCGGTCAAGCAGATCCCGGAGTTCATGCAGCTTGTCAGTGACATGCGGAATTCATGCCTGTTTCGTGAGCTTCGCTCAGGCTCCATACCCGGAGTGGCAGCGGGTGGCTATGGCATTCGCATCGATTGCCCAGGTGAGGAGACCTTCCGTGCCCCTTGGCATCAGGAGTTTCCAGCCCAGTTGCGCAGCCTCGATGGCATTGTCTATTGGACACCCCTTGTCTCGATCCGACCATCGCTGGGCCCGGTAGAGGTCTGTGTCGGATCCCATCGTGAAGGCATCGTTCCCGTCCAAACAGCATTGGATTCTGCTCAGCAGGGGGCCTATGCCCTTCGCCTTGTCGGGGAGGCGGAGCGGCTGGCAAAGTACCAGCATCAATCTCCACTTACAGAGCCCGGAGACCTGCTGCTGATGGACTTTCTCACACTGCATCAGTCTGGAGAGAATGTCGACGTCTACCCTCGTTGGTCGATCCAATTCCGTTACTTCAACTTTGTGAATCCGTTGGGTGTGAAGATCAGCTGGAAGGGCTCCTTTGCAGGTGGTCAAGACTTCCGTGCTATTCTTGATCAAGCAGGAGTCGCGATCTGAAAGCAATATGATGACCCGGTGTCGTATTTGTGGCGCAACTCTCTCGTCCCCTGACTACTCTGCTGCTGCGCCAGCGATTACTTCTATCTCCACACATCTTGCGATTCCCACCGAGACCTATATCTGTCGCAACTGTGGCCATGGGCAATCTCCTGACTTGCCAAAGATTCAAGAGTTCTATGACACGCAGTATCGTATTTCGTTGCAATCGGATCAACACGACCAACTCTATGAGGTCCGTGACGGCCAGCCTGTCTTTCGTACACAGCGCCAAGCCGAGATGCTGGCGGCCATTGGTCTGCCCCTGAACGCACGGGTACTCGATTTTGGTGCCGCAAAGGGAACAACGCTGCGGACCTTCCTGGAGTCAAGGCCTGATCTGCGTCCCTCCATCTTTGATGTCAGTGATGATTACGTTGGCTTCTGGCAGGGCTGGGTCCCCGCTTCCGAACAGGTAACCCATCGTCTTCCTGCTGACTGGCAAGGTCGCTTCGACCTCGTCACGGCCCATTTTGTGCTTGAGCATGTTGTCGATCCCATCGGAACACTGAAGTGTCTTGCTGAATTGTTGACTCCTAGTGGCAAGGTGTTTTTCACGGTTCCCGATCCTCTGAGCAACACGGGTGACTTTCTGGTGGTGGATCATGTCAACCATTTCACGGCCTCGAGCCTGATGAGGACATGTGAGCTTGCTGGTCTTGTCGTGCATACGCTCTCTCGTCAGTTGTTCCGTGGTGCCTACGTTGTCATTGCGGAACAGGCAGCCGTTTCTGCCTCGTCCAGTGGTGGTCTACAGACTGATGTCGGTTTAGACATCACTCAAGCCCTTGATGCTCTGGCTTTCTGGTCCAAGGCCCTGGGTTCCCTTGACGCTGATCAGCACGTTGAGGCCCATGTACCGACAGCGATTTATGGTGCTGGCTTTTACGGTGCATTGATCACCTCGCGGCTTCATCAGAAACCGCTCTGCTTTCTGGATCGAAACAAGTATCTCCAAGGCCAGGACTATCTCGGTGTTGCCGTCCTCGCGCCTGAGGATTGTCCTGACTCGATTCGTAGGATCTATCCTGGTCTGAACCCGCTCCATGCCAGAGCCATCCTCGCGGATGCCGAGACCTGGATGCCGCCAGCCGCAAAGATCCACTATCTAGCTGATCAATGACCGTGGGTGGCTATTACGGCTGCAACGCCATTGCTGAGGTCTTTCTTTGATGTCTGGACTGACTCTGTCGTCGCCAACTAAATGAACCAGACTCCTTTGGTGACTGTTGGAATGCCGACGTACAACAGGCCTCAAGAGCTTGAGCGATCGCTGGCTATGATTCGCTCCCAGTCTTATCAAAACCTTGATATTGTTGTCTCAGATAATGCCTCTCCCGATCCCCGTGTTGCACGGCTTGTGTTGGCAAAGTCGGAGCAGGACCCGCGCATCAGGTATTTCCGCCAAGATTCGAATATTGGCCCAAGCGCGAATTTTGTCTTTGTTCTGCGTGAGGCCAAGGGCTCTTTCTTTATGTGGGCAGCAGATGATGATGAATGGCACCCATCATTTATCGAAAAGCTGTTGCAGGCTTTGCTGCGAAATTCTTCCTGCGGGTTGGCTTTCTGCGACTTCGATGTTCGCTACCCCGATGGAACAGCATGCCTTTCCTATGGTTCGTTCTATCAGGCCTATGAGGACTTTCTTCGCGACACCGGTCCCGACCGTGTTTCTACTTATGCCCTTCAGGCTCCTGAGCGAGGCAAGGCCAACCTGATTTACGGACTTTTCCGACGCGAGGCTTTGATTGACGACTCCGTCGACAGTTACTTTCATTCGAAAGCATGGGGGGCTGACATGCTTTTCGTGTGCGACGTTCTATCGCGATGGTCATTCAGCCTTGTCCCTGACAAACTGTATTCGGTAGGCATTCCGTTTCCAGCTCCCGTGCCTACCGTTGTCGACCAAGCCGTTCCCATAATCCATCGCCCTCGGCGCCAGTGGGGATTGGCGATGAGCCACCTGCAATACTTCGCAACCTATTTTCGAATTATGGTGCGGGCGCCCGGTTCCAGTCCGTCGTTGATCGTGAAGTTTCTCTACCGCCTCTTGCCGCTGGCTCTGCGCTGGCTGAAGCAGGATCTCACGGTTCGTTGAACGGCGCAACAGTTCCTTCTGTTTCATGCCTCCTGCTGCCTGAACACGCAACAGGATTCACATGGTGTCCGTCATCCCTGAGGAATCTCATGCAGACGGAGGCTGGCAGCGGAGGTAGTAACATCAGCTATAGGAAGCCCCCAGCGGAATACATGGCCCTACTGGATCAGCACGCAAGCAATATCGTTTCCCAGAATGGCGAGGATGGCATTCTCGCAGAGATCTTTCGGCGTATCGAGCCTCGATCAAGGCTATGTGTGGAGTTTGGTGCCTGGGACGGCAAGCATCTGAGCAACACGTGGGCGCTTTGGCACGAGTCGGGCTGGTCTGCCGTGCTCATTGAAGGTGACCGTGAGAGATTTCTCCAGCTTGAGCAGTCCATCACCCGCTTTCCGTCGGTGACAGCTGTCCATGCGTTCGTCGCGGCCGCTGGTCCCAACAGCTTGGACAGCCTGCTGAGCAGGGAGGGGGTGTCCCCTGATGGTGTGGATCTTCTGTCGATTGATATTGATGGCGACGATTATCATGTCTGGTCATCCCTGACCACGTATAGACCCAGGGTCGTTGTCGTTGAATACAATCCAACGATGCCGCCTGAGCTTGATCTTGTGCAGCGGCAGGGGGAATACTTTGGTGCCTCCGCAGCCGCATTGACGCGCCTGGCCAGGGGGAAGGGCTATGGACTGGCAGCTTGCACGGCCACCAATTGCATCTATGTGCATCGGGATGACTTTGACGCCCTCGGCATCCCTGAGCTCGACCTGAGTTCTGGTTTTGACAGGAGCCAGTTGTGTTATGTCATCAACGCCTATGACGGCCGAACGTTTCTGGCCACCAAGCCTGTCTACTCGCGGCCTTTGCCGCTGGCCTCCTTTGCCTATTGGTGGGAGAGGTTGAGGCAGAATCTCCTCGCTGCGGCCGGTGAGATGACCCTTCCTGTTGAGGATCTGCAGCCCGTCAGCCTGGTGCTGGAGTCGACCCTGCGGCGCCGCAGCCTCAAGGACCGTGTGATGGCCACCTTGTCCCGGACGATCACCATGTCCTGGGGTCACGTCGTGTCCCTTGTGACGGCCCTGCCCCCGTATCGGCTGGTAGGGCGCCTCGTTCAGGCCCTGCAGCGGCGGGCGATGGAGCGTGAACTGATCAGGGCCTGGCGGCACTCGGGCAGTCCGGTCCCGCCACCCCATCTCTACAAGCAGAAGCTGCTCACCAGCTACGCCTCCCGCTACCGACTGTCAACGCTGGTGGAAACAGGAACCTATCTCGGCGACATGGTCTTTTCTCTGCGCAAGCGCTTCAAGACCATCATTTCCATCGAGCTCAGCTCTGAGCTCTGTGCACGGGCCCAGCAGCGCCTCCGTGAGTTCCCCCATGTCTCCATTATCGAGGGAGACAGCTCCCAGGTTCTTCCCGACATTCTTGATGGCTTGAAGGTTTCCACGCTCTTCTGGCTTGACGGCCATTACTCAGCTGGCAATACGGCACTCGGCGAGCGTGAAACACCCGTGTCTGCAGAGATGGAAGCCATCCTTAACCATCCCGTTCCCGGCCATGTCGTGTTGATCGATGATGCCCGCAACTTTGATGGTACCCACGATTACCCCACGCTCTCCTCGCTCAGGGATTATGTCCACGGGGCCTATCCTAAGGCTGATTTCTCCGTGAAGGATGACGTCATCCGTATCGTGCTCTGAGGCAGGATATTGGCTGATCCCCTCGTTTCCGTCCTGCTTCCTGTCTATAACTGCGAGCGCTATCTCGCCGACGCTATCGATAGCATCCTTTCCCAGACCTTTTCTGACTTCGAGTTCATCATCATTGACGATGGGTCCACGGACCGATCTTCTGAGGTGATGGCTGGCTTCAGTGATCAGCGGATCAGGATCATCCAGCAAGAGAATCGCGGGCTGGCCGCCACACTCAATCGGGGCATTGGTCTTGCCACCGGCAAGTACATCGCTCGCCAGGACCAGGACGACCTCTCCTATCCCGAGCGTCTGGGTCAACAGGTCGACTTCATGGAGGCCCATCCTGATTGTGTGTTGCTCGGTACCTGGGCACAGATCATGGAGATTGACCGTGTCGTCAATCGCTTCCACCGCCATCCGGTCGATGAAGCGGAGCTTCGGTACCTGATGTTGTTCAACAACCCGTTCGTCCACAGCTCCGTCATGCTGCGCCGGACCGCACTTGCCCAGGCCGGTGGTTATACGACGGACCCGGAGCGGCAGCCTCCGGAGGACTTCGAGCTCTGGTCGCGCCTTGCCCGTGCGGGAGGGATCGCCAACCTCGGCGAGGTTCTGCTCGCCTAC
>Ga0194130_10006618_pt1 | contig 13292 bp, 13 predicted proteins | sample TA2KigsurfametaG_FD_160084 | JGI IMG/M metagenome (GOLD analysis project Ga0194130, IMG submission 160084) | Freshwater microbial communities from Lake Tanganyika, Tanzania - TA2015050 Kigoma 12 surface | ecosystem: Environmental > Aquatic > Freshwater > Lake | place: Tanzania: Lake Tanganyika... | reverse complement strand
CAAGCGGGCGATGTGATCATTACAACCTCGGGTTCCGTAGGTGTAGATGGTTCCCTAGAACTGATTGCGAGCGTACCTGTCCAAAAAGATTGGGTGGACAAGACGCCTGCGCTGCAATCGTTAGCCGGTCAGCAGATCCAAGTACCAATTCGAGGCACGATACAGCGTCCGCAGTTGGATCTCGCAGGTCTAGTCAACATCGGCCAGAACTTGGCAACGTCGGCGCTGCAAGGAGTCGCACAAAAACAGATCGACCGTGGGCTTAACAAACTACTTGGCCCCTTGTCGAATCAGCTTGGGCCTATCCAGCAAGGCGTTCAACAAATGCAACAAGGTGTGCAGCAAAATCTGCAACAACTTCCACTTCCGAATTTGCCAATCCCCGGGTTCGGAACTGGTGGTCCGTTTGGCGGAGCGCCAGCATCACCTCCGGCTGGAAGTTTGCCAGCCGCACCTCCTGGTGGGCAGTAGCACCCGGTTTGGGGTAGTAAGGTGACCAACCTCGGAGGGTTTATAAAAAAGCCGGTGTGCAATGCACGACCGGCTTGATGCGTGGTAGGAATGTTAGGCCGCTAACTTGCTGCCCGTACCTTTTCCAACAGTGCTTTGGTGGCCTTGATACCATCGTCAGGACTGAGTTTGGAACCTTCGTACTCGATTCCAACCCATCCATGGTATCCGGCCGCCAGAACGATCTGCATCATCTTGGCAAAGTCAATCTTCGTCTCGTTCCCTTGAGCGTCAAAATCATAGCTCTTTGCAGAGACGGCTTTCGCTAGTGGCATCAAGTCGGTAACGCCTTGATAACGATCATAGTCGTAGAAGTTCCCGAAGTCGGGGAGCGTTCCGCAGTTCTCCATACCGGTAGCGCGGATGGTTTCAGCAAGCCATTTTCCGTTGGAGCTGAGTCCGCCGTGATTCTCTACGATCACATTGATGCCTAGTGGTTTTGCGTACTCGGAGAGTCGTCGCAAACCGTCCGCAGCAAGTTTAGAGCCTTCCTCGTACGGTTTGTCTGTTTCCGCGTTGACGCGGATCGAGTGGCAACCGAGAAACTTTGCGGCATCAACCCACTTGTAATGGTTTTCAACAGCAGTGGTGCGCTTCGCGGCATCGCTATTGCCTAGTCCTCCCTCGCCGTCCACCATGATCAGTACGTTGGTCACACCATGGTCCGTGGTTCGCTTCTTCATCTCGGCCAAGTACTTTTCATCTTTGGCCTTATCCTTAAAAAACTGATTCACATACTCGACAGCCTCGATACCGAATCGCTCCTTGGCGATCTTTGCAAAATCGAGATTGTCGATCTCCTTGCTAAAAAGGGGCTTGTGGAGCGACCATTGGGCCAGCGATATTTTGAACGGTTCTGCCTTTGCTTGCGCGAAGGCGAGTAGCGAGGAGTTTGCGCAAGCCATTGCTGCTGTGGATGAGAGTGAAGTTGCGATGAAATGACGGCGACTGAATGATGACTGCATAAATTGGCTGAATGGATTGGATTGAAGGACGAGGAAGGAACAGTGGCGATTCTGACCCGATTTTATTTTGATAATGACCGATCAGCAAGCAATCTCAGGGATAGAAGAGGAAAAACCCAATGGCAAATCGATCGTCCAAACGTTCCGGTGGCGAGCCGCAACTCGTGTCGGTTTCGTTACCCTGGGATTCGGAACGGCAGGTTCCCCCGGACATGTTGGCGTTTCTAGGACGGGCCGATGCATTGCTTCAAAAGTATTGGGATTCCTGGTATCACCGCCCAATCGAACAGTATGTGGCGTGCGATTTTCGAGATGTTTGGAGGGCACTTGAGGCTGTCGAATCCAATCAGCTCGCGCCGGGTAAACTGTTTTGCGAGTGGGGGTGCGGCTTCGGCGTGGTTACCGCCATGGCGGCGATGCTCGGATGGGACGCTGTCGGAATCGAAGCGGAGGAGTTCTTGGTAGACGAGGCTCGAAAATGGCTGCGAAGCGAGCGCATCGATGCTGAGATCTGGCACGGAAATTTTCTTCCGCCGGGAAGTGAGCGACTGGCAAAGCGACAAGCCAACCACGCATCGCTCTTCCACCAAGTCCCTAATGCCTACGCAGACCGTGACCTGGAAATCGATGACTTTGCCATTGTCTTCGCGTACCCTTGGCCAGGTGAGGACTACTTCCTCAAGGATGTATTTAGAAACTATGCAGCAGACCAATCTCTGTTGCTGTTGTTCCTAGGTCCTTACGAAATCGAGTTGTATCGGAAAGAGAGCATGGTCGATTAAGCTCGCCATGCCGTCGTGTCATAACGAAGCCTGCTATGCCTACTCGATCGCTCCCAGAGTCCATGTACCATCGATCGATCGCCAAGTCGCACCTGTTGGGTTTTCGCTCCGAAGAACCTCTGGCAATCGGGACTCGCGGACAGCGTCGTAGCAAGTCAATTTTGCGAAACGAAGGAGGCTGGCTGGAATGCCGACCGCTGTGAAGCCAGGGTGACTGGTGGCAGGGTATGGTCCACCATGATTCATTGCCGGGCTAACGGCGACACCGGTTGGCATCTTGTCGTTCAAGACTCGCCCAACACGTTGCTCCAGTGCATCCGCGATCTTGGCGTATTCGTGATCGTCGAGTCCTTGGGTATCGCTGTAGATAGTCCCCGTAAGGTTTCCTTCGAGCGCTTCGATGATCGAAACGATTTGTTGATAAGAATCGCAGACGGCAATCAAGACCGCATTCCCGAAAGCTTCCGTCTGGAACGTGTGGGGATCGGACAGCATTTCCGTGCCGGTAACACGCAAGACAGTATTCGCTACAGCGCAGCGCGGTCCTTGGACTTTCGCTCCCCCTGTCAGTAGACGAGCTCCAGCTTGGGAAAGCACTTGGATACTTTTGACCAGGGATGACTCCACGCTGGGGGATAGCAAGGTGCCTGCTGCGCTTGCCGTGTATTTATCGACAACGGATTGAATGAATTGCTCGGTTTCATCGCTATTGAGAAGTAGTAGTAATCCTGGATTGGTACAGAATTGGCCGGCCCCCATCAAGCCGCTTCCAACAAACTCTTCCGCGAGCTTTGGGCCTCGCTCTCGAAGGGCACCGTGCATGAATACTACGGGATTGACGCTCGATAGCTCCGCGTAGAAGGGCTTGCCGACGCGATCAGCAACAGCCTTGAGTTGCAGCCCCGCGCCTCGAGCACCGGTGTAGCCGATCGCTGCCAAGCGTGGGTCGGCCACCATCCGTTCACCATCTTCATGCGATGTTCGATAAATCAATTGCACCAATCCTGCAGGCATGCCTGTTGCTTGCAATGCTGATGCGGCGAGTTTCCCGAATAGTTCGGTGGTTCCGGGGTGAGACGAATTGGCTTTAGCAATAACCGGATTGCCCGCGGCAATTGCTGCAGCAAAGTCCCCACCTGCGATGCTGTTAAAAGCGAAGGGGAAATTGTTTGGTCCGAATACAGCGATCGGACCGAGAGCGCGATAGCAGGATCGAATATTGGCCTTGCGATCGATCGTTGCCATCCGCCACGAACCATTTCGGGCCGCGTCGGCGGCGAGCCTGAGTTGATTGATAGTCCGGGGAAGTTCTACCTCGGCGAGGCGAGGGGACTTTGGTAACGCAGATTCCTCATGAGCCATCGCAACGAGATTGTCCTTGTCCCCTTCGATCTGCTTCGCATATTCGTCGAGAAACTCAGCAATTCTCGCACCTGATAGATTCCGTGATTCGCGAAACGCGGCAGCAGCGGATGCCAAAGCCTTATCGCAGTCGCTCCAGTCGCTTACCGGAAATGCCGCATGGATCGATTCACCTGTACTTGGGTTCGTCGCATGGAAGGTCTTTGCGGAACTAGCAACGGTCCACTTGCCATCGATCGATACAGGACGTGGGTTTGCATAGGAATTGCTCATGATAGGTTCAGCCTTGGATGATCGTGTTGGTGAGTGTTCCGATACCCGAGATACTTATATCCACGATATCACCTTGGTGAAGCGTGAAGTTGCTGTCGGGAACGACGCCAGTGCCGGTCAGTAGAAATGCACCGTGCGGCATATCGTTATCCCGCATCAGCCATTGAACAAGGTCTTCGAGCTGTCGGGCCATTTGGGAAACGGAAGTTTTTCCTTCGAAGACCGAAGCCTCGTTGCGAGAAATGGTAAGACTGATCTCGATGGACTCGCGGGGGGGCATTTCGTGCGCGAGTGCAATCCAAGGACCGAGCCCACAGCACTGGTTGTAGACTTTGGCTTGAGGAAGGTAGAGGGGGTTGTCACCTTCAATGTCGCGGCTGCTCATATCATTTCCGACGGTGTAACCGACGATCTGTCCGCGGCGGGAAATCACCAGAGCAAGTTCAGGTTCAGGAACGTTCCAAGTGGCGTCATCACGGATTCGGAGCAGTCCAAGATGCCCGCTACATCGGTTTGGGGTAGCTTTGAAAAAAATCTCTGGGCGTGGAGCTGTGTAAACGCGATCGTAGCAGCTCGCTGCAGCTTCGCTTTCCTCCATACGGGCTTTTTGAGAGCGTTTGTACGTAACACCTGCAGCCCAAACCTCTTGGTCGTCGATCGGTGGCAACCAATTGGCTTGAGAATGCTCGATAGGTTCACCCGACGCAGGAAGGGACTTTGAGAGTTCAACGAGGTCGGGATGAGACAGCAATTCGGATAGAGAGTGAACACCCGCTGGCTTAAGATCAAGCGGTGTTACGTGGTTTCCATGGACCCGGGCCGCTGCGATACCGTGTTGGGTGAGGATACGTGCGAGAGGCATAAATTGGCCTTTATTGGGACCCTGGTTTCGTTTTTAGAATTCAGTGGCTTGCTCGCCCTAACTCGGAACAAGTCAACGATTATGTATGGAATAGACGGGACTGGCTAGGTCTTGTGCCAGAAAGCCAAGTTCAAATTCCGGAAAGCATTGCTTGAATGTCGGCGACGCGTCGCTCGATGTCGACTTTTTCAAGCCTTTCTAGGGCGTTCAAGCTGAAGTCACTGAGCGTAAAGCTTGCCACCGAAGTCCCATATAGAAGGGCGCGGTGAAGCAGGGCGCGGTTGATTTGACGACTGTTGGAAACGGAGTGGCTCGTTGCGACGTCGTTGGTGCGAAAAGCTTGGCAAAGGAACCCAATCATTCCTCCTGCAAAGCTATCTCCGGCTCCCGTAGGATCAAGCATGGTGTCGCTTGGATAACTTGGAAGAGAAACGATCAAATCGTCGGGACCTACCGCCAGGCAGCCGTTTTCTCCCTTTTTGAGCACGACCCATTGAGGCCCAAACCGGCGAATTGCTTGGGCCGCCCTCACTGTTTGGTGCTCACCAGTCAATTGCCTGGCCTCAATGTCATTGATGAAAAGCCCATCGATTTGTGAAAGGACTTTTAAAAGTTCCGGTCGCGTCGTCTCGATCCACATATCGACGGTATCGGCGAAAACGATTTTGCGATTGGGGCACTGAGACATCGTTTCCAATTGAACGTGGGGTGCCGACGCAGCGAGGAATACAAATTCCGAATCGTTGAAGGCAGCAGGAACGGTGGGTTTGTATTCCTCAAAGCCATTGAGTTCGATAGCGACGGTGTCTCGATCCTGAAAATCGTTTCGATATCGACCGTGCCAAAAATAGGATTTGTGCGAAAGATCTTTCGCTACCCCTTGGAAATCGATTCCGCGTTCCGTCAATCGTCGAGTAAAATCATCTGGCCAGTCGTATCCTACTCGCCCGACGACACGAACCGCGGTGAAAAAACTAGCTGCATAAGAAAAGTAGCTCGCGCTGCCACCTAGAACACGTTCTCTTCTGTCCGTGGGGGTCTCGACCGTATCGAACGCCAACGTCCCAACGCATAGTACGCTCATTATTGAGTATCCCGATCACGAGTTTCTAACACTGCAAGCGATGTCTCACGCAACCTATAAAGAACAAACGGGCGGAATTGGTGTTCGCGAACGAACAACGCCAGGTGTGGAGTATTCCCCGCCGTGGTTCTTGAGAAACGGGCATCTTCAAACCGTCATCACCGGATTCTATCGACCGATCGCAACTCTTCCGCCGCCTATCGTACATCAGATCCCAATCGGTTCCGATGGGCACATGCTAGTTCATGAAAATAGTCCTAAGGACGCCACTTCCGACTCGGCAATTTTGCTTCTTCATGGGCTCGGTTCGTCCCATTCGGGGACATACATGACGAACATTGCTCAGACCGCACTCGAGTTGGGCGGACGCGTGTTTCGCGTCGATCTGCCCGGTGCTGGCCAGTCTTACGAGACTACCCAATTGCCACCGCATGGAGCATGTTACGAGCAAATACGAGTATGCATCAATTACTTGAGTGATCAATTGCAGATCAGAAATTGGAGGATTGCCGGAGTTTCCCTAGGTGCGAACATTCTCCTAAAGTTGCTAGGAGAGTCCGATAAAGATCCTCACCGATTTCCACTTCATTGCTCGGTACAGCGAGCGATTGCGGTCGCTCCACCGATCGATTTAGCGGAGTGTTGCAAGAACATTGAACGAGGAACGAATCGTTTGTACTCGAGATATTTCATCAAAGCGCTAAAGCGGCAATCTCGTGAACGAGGAGATCGTTGGGACTCCTGGAAGGAGGTTTTGAAGTCGGCAGATTACTCGAGTATTCGAAAGTTTGATGAAACGGTGACTTCGAAATTGGCCGGCTTTGAAAACGCTGAAGATTATTACCGTGCGGGTTCATCCCACGATGTATTGGACCGAATCCAGGTACCTACCATTCTGCTAGTCGATGCCCACGATCCTATTGTGCCGATTCGACTGTTTGAAAATCGTCGTTATTCGCCGGCGATTCAAGTGATCAAGACTCATTTTGGAGGTCATGTGGGGTACCTGCAGAAAACCCGAGATCCTTCGTCCAAACGTCAAGGGACGTGGCATCGTTGGGCGGATCATTGGATCGCTGAATCCTTAATGGACGAAGTGCCTAGATGAACTCTGGCGGAGCTATGAGACAACAATCGTTCTGTCGAAGAACCGAATTTGCGAATACTCTAGACGTCGACGCCGCTCGGCGCCGTGCCTCGTACGTGGTTTCAAAGCCTATGCTTCTTTTTGCTTTGTATGCGTTCGCATTTTGGATGGATCGCTCGGCGGTTTATAGTCAAGGAACGCTCGAGTGGGATAATCGCAATCAGTTTGCAAGGAGCGAGGGTGTTGATCGTATGACGTTGGGCAGAGGTGGATTGGAGCTCCCAGATTTTGCTTTGTTGGTGGACCCGCCAGCATCCCTCCGGCCGAGATTGGGGCGTATCGCTGGGATCTTTGCAGAGCGATGTTTGGGTTGTCACAACGATTCCCAAAATGAGGGGCTGTATTCCATGGCCACACCCTTGGCCATGCTCAAGCCGGGGGAAAGCCAACGGCCACCCATGGATTCGAATGCTGCGAATCCCGATTCCCCTCTCGGGGAAATGTTTCGACGTATCGTGTCGACCGACGCAAGGGAACGGATGCCCAAAGATGCGGAACCGCTTGATTGGGAAGAAGTCGAGTCGATTCGAGAATGGCTCGTTACTGGGGCCGTTTTTGATGGAGCGATGGATGCTCCTCTGGAAAGTTTTTTGTCGGTCCAGCTGCCGGAATTACCTCGGATGAAGGACTACACTAGGCCTCATTCGGTGAATGCAGTGGCGTTGGCGGATGAAATTCAAGTTGTGTTTGCATCTGGCTATCACGAAGTGCTGGTGTGGGGGTTTGACGGGCAACTGCAAGGGAGGATTCCCACGCGAGGTCGATTTGTAGCGGATTTGGAATGGAACTCGGTGACATCGTCCCTGATCATCAGTTCGGGAGACCCTGGCAAAATTGGATGGGTCGAAAGTGTTCCATGGGGCTTAACACATCCATCGACCGAAAATGGCAATTCCGCTCGTGGTGATTCTGCGCGCTCGCGGCGAGTTGTGCATTGGACATGTCGAGATATCCCTCTCGATATTTCTATCAGTCCAGATGGAACACGCCTTGGTATAGGAAACCAAGACGGTATCGTTTTGGTCTTAGACCTGATCTCCAACAGCATCGTGTGGAGGGAGGCCGCCCATGCAGCCGCGATCACGTCCGTCGATTGGTCCGAGGATGGACTCATCCTTTTGACCTCCTCTCGAGATCGGACGGCCAAGAGTTATGATGCTGGAAATGGGCAACTCCTTACGAGCTACACAGATCACGAACGTGTGGTGGCTTCAATCCATTCGCTGAAACACGGTGTGATCACCTTGGATGAAACGGGAACCATTCGACTTTTTCCCGGACTGAACGCTTCGAATTCGAGAGCCTCTCGAAGTGGTTTCAGGCAGGGGACTGACAAGCTTGCTGCGACTCAGGATGTCCTGGTGGTCCCTGTTGCAGGTGCGCTCCGTCGATTCAAACTTCGCAAAGAAGAAGTTACCGAATCGAAGGGGGAAGACGGCAAGGAAAAAAAGAAGAAAAACTATTCGATCGATAATCTCGACTCATTGGATTTGACGACACTAGGGATCGAGGATCCGCCTACCTTCATCACCATTTCAGAGGTAGGACGAGAGGCAATCGTTGCTGGTTTTGCGTCAGGGGAGATCGTAGTCTGGATGCCGGAAGGGAACGTCGTCCGTCGCTGGCAGAATCAGGCTCATGTCGCCAAGCCTTGATTGGATTCATGCTAGGCGTGTTGCACTTGTCGAGGCAGCTAAGGTTTTTTCTTCGTCGTCAGAGATCCAGTGGTTCTGCCGCTGCTGTCCCGAATCGAGATGCGATCGCTACTTCGAGTTGCGCTACCGGTAGATCGACCAGAAGCGTCGCGGAATCGGAGGCTGTTGTTCGACGATTGCGCGGAACCCAGGGTTGATCCGGAGGAGGAGCGGAATGTGGTCGAAGGGGATGAAGACGATGGATTAGAAATCGAGGATGAACCTATGGACCTACCGCTCGCATCGCGATAGGTGATTTGGTTTCCAGAGACAGTTGCATTTCCTGTGACCCTTCCGCTCGCATCGCGAAAGGTGACGCGATCTCCTTGGCGAACCGACGAACCGGTGCTGCGACCACTCGCGTCTCTGAAGTCCGAGCGATTGGCTCCACTTGTAATCGATGAATGCCATTGCTGGATCGGAAAGGCGGAAGATTGTTTCGAGCTAGATGATTTCGACGTGGAATGCTTGGAGGTTGTTTGGCCAAGCGACTGTTGTACGTTGAGAATCAAGAACGCGACGGCTAGCGCAAGGATTGTTCGGGCGAGCATGAGGAGAACTGTCTCTATTTGGCGTGAATGAGGAACGGGCTTCAAAAGAATGCAATGCCTCGTCAGAGTGTAACTTTGACAAAATAATGGCATGTCTCGTTCCGATCGGCGGTTCAATTTTTACGGAATGCAAAGGATGATTCAAGCCACATCGGTCGATTCCCAGAAAATGCTATCCAACCCGAATAGATTTCCAGCAGTGCTACGTGGTTGGACGACTCATCGGAATCAGCAAGGCACCCGTTAGAGTGGGTTGGACGAGGCCTGTGACAAACTTACGAGGAAATCGCGTGGAATTATCCTTTTTAAGACTAGAAAGAATGCCGAAACCTTTCCTATAGTAAGGTGTTAGTTAAAACGGTCGCCCACAGTCGGTTACTCCTGAGTTCAGCCGCAATCATCGTATTTTTTGTTGTTTGCCTAGGAGGAGTGACGCATGTCAGCTGACTGGTATTATATGAAAAAGGGTTTTTGGGGGGCATCGAAAACTGTTGGGCCAATCGCTGAATCGGACTTCCTGAAGAAGATCGAAAAGGGCGAAATAGCGCCGGAGACAATGGTTTCGAGTACGACGAAAACTCATGGTCATTGGATGCATCTGAAGGATATTCGTGCTGCATACCAATACTGGAAGAAAACGCACCCAACGGCGAATGGAGCTGCTTGAGAGTGCATTCTTTGAAGAAGCGTAGTTTCGACTACGCTTTTTTATTTGGTAGCGATTCTTAAACAGCGCCCGCGCATGTGTATTGCTATCAGAGCGATTCCAACTGGGTAATGCCTCATTCTTTGTGTGCAGAGTTGTTCGGATTCTGATAAAGCTTGCCGTTTGGAGCAGTTACCCGAGCTCCCGCGATGGCTTCCCCGGCATTTCGATTGTGCCCTCTGATGGGAAAGTTCGGGTTATGCCGAGAACCCTAAAGAGTCGGCCGCCAACGCTTTTGCATTGGCAACCCCTACGGCCGGCTTTTTGATACACATGAACGAGGTGGCAGGATGTCACTCAGGTTGGCTAGGATGGCAAAATCGATGAAGACGCATTGGGTCGCTGGTCTCGCGGTGGGGATGCAGTTTGGTGTGACTGCGATAAACGCGGAGGATTCCCCACGATTCGTTCGCGAAACACGTGGATCGAATTCGGCCAGTACGCATCGGTTGACCTCGAACCAGGAACCGATAGCAGGAGGCGGAGTGCCGGCAGTTACCGAAGTGGCAGCACCTTCGGTAACAGGGAATGATCCGGTTTCTGGCCAGGCTCCCACCGCGGATACTACTGCTTCAGTGCAGCAGAGCGGGAGCGGGGTGCCCACCCAGAATGTGCGGAGCCTAGAGCCGCTTCGGGTTAAGCCATTGGTCATACCCAATACGTCCCTTTCTGGTATTGGGACTGGTATTACACCTCAGGATGCGATTGAGGGACGCTTACCTGACCCGATTCCGTTGCCGTATGGACCAGATCGCGAAGGAGGTTGGATACTCTCTTCCAAAGAGTGGGTTGCTCCCGTTTACTGCCATTTCCCCACTTATTATGAAGACATCATGCTGGAGCAACACGGGCATGAACGCTGCCCGCCATTGCAGCCAGTGTTGTCGGGAGGTAGGTTTTACTCGGGGCTGTTCTTTACTCCCTACCTTGCCTATTTGCATCCACCTTGCAAAGAAATTTCGAGCGCGGGAAGTTACCGACCAGGCAGTACTGCTCCTGCACTGCGTCAACGCGCCCCCTACGACCCGGGGGCTTGCGGTTTGCAAGTCTTATCCACCGGGACGGGGGTATTGCTGCTGCAACCCTAGGGCTGCAGCATTCTTAAATGGCGTCTGGACCGACGAGCACGCTACAGGCTTGAGCGAGGCGTTTTCTTGCGGTGTGAAGTCGGCGCTTGATGGTTCCGACAGGGGCATCGAAAGTCTTGCTCATCTCCACCAGCGATTGCTCTTCGAAGTAGAACGCGACCAAAGTCTGTCGGTCTAAGTCGCGCAAGCTTCTCAGCCCCTGATGGACTTGTTGTTTCGTCTCATCGGACATCGCGTCCTTCGAAGGATCGGAGTGACTGACGACAGTTGCTTCGAGGATTTCCTGATCGATGTTGGCCAATCGTCGTCGACGAGTCGCCCGATTGATCGCCATTCGGACCACGATTTGACGAATCCATCCTGGAAAGGCTTCTGGCGTCTGCAACTGGTCAAGTCGCCGAAACGCTTGTACGAACACGTCCTGGCTCAATTCCTGCGCTTCGTCCCAATTTCCTAATCGTTTGAAAGCGATTGCGAGGACTTGGCGTTCGAACCGAACGCAAAGTTCGTCCATGGCGGTGCGGTTACCCTGTTGGGCAGCCTTGATTACATCGTGCAATTGGTACTGAGCGAAATCAGCGTTGAGTGCTGCGGTGGACATATCTCATGCTCCGTTTGGGACCTGTCGTGACGAGGTTCCACGACGCTGTCCATGGAGGACAACAATGTGGGCCTTTTCGGACGGTGGATCCGAGAGTGCTGTGCCGATTGCCTGAGGCTGAATCGATCCGTTTCGGATATCGAAACGGGATACCTAGACAAAATGGCTAGCGAGGGAAGTACATCTGGCGCGATCAAACGACGGCGTTTGAAGGCTTCTGTTCCAAGGTTTTTGGGTCTACTGACCTTGCTGTCGAATCGAGTTGCCTCGACGAATGGTTGCATAAGCTGGTTTTCCGGTATTTAGCCAGAGAACCTCACTAGTGCTTATGCCCCATTCCTTGGAACTCGAGCAACGCGGGGACGATTTGGTCCTTGTCCGCTTGCTCGACGTACTGGGGTGCGCATCGAGAAGGTGGCAAAGGAGATGCATCGCGTTGATAAGTGTCACGACAGCACGGATTTGCATCACAGCAAAAACGTTGGCAGATCGCTGAGCACAATTCAGTAAACGCATGGCATCCTCCCTGCACCGCTAAGCGCAGCATGAGATGAAACAAGTAAAAAACTGAGAAGAATCAAGCAAAAACAGAGTAAAGCGATTTTGGCAAACAACCGCAGAGTCCTACCTCAAAAGGTTTGGAGCCCTTGAATGGATCCTACCCTACGCGTTTGCTGAAAACAACCGACTCCTCGCCGATCATCGTAAATTCGATGACCGTCGATTGACATTAAGAGACTAAAAACCCGGATTGGTTCGGGGATGGGACCGGATTTTTTAATTTTTATTCCTGACGAGGTCAGTTGGGAAAACTGGAACTTGGTACCTGCGACGGCTACCAAAAAAAGAGCCCCGGAGTACTTTCCGGGGCTCTTAGGGGTTTTCAAGCGAAGATTCTATCGTTCGAAGTGTTTTCTGGCCTTGGAAGCCTCGGACATCGGTTCGTTCTGAAGCACCAAGTTTCTTATTTCAGCCTTTACAGTCGTGGTGATTACGGCCGTGGACTGGAAACACCCAATTGCTCTTCTTCCTCAGCTGGGATGATGATCCGTGGACTTACGGTGAACATCAGCGTGCTGGTTTCGCGACCAATTGCATTGTTCTTGAAGAGTCGATTGATGTACGGAATCTTGGAGAGCATCGGCGTGCCCCGTTCGGTTCGACCTTCACGGAGACGTTTGATACCACCCATCAGGATCGTGCCACCATCAGGAACGCTGACGGTTGTGCTGACCGACGTAGTTCCGAGTGTTGGTTGCTGGACGGTAGTACCTTCGATGAACTCCTCCTCGTTGTTGCGGCTGCCTGTAGGCTTGCCATTGCCATCGAGGATGCTGGTACCTGTCTTCGTGTTCTTTCGCCCTTGGAACGTGAACTCACGATCGGTGGCTTCTAAGCGGGTGAATTGAGGCATCAGAGTGAGGCGTACGAATCGCTTGTCTTGAGAGACAACCGATTGGACGTTCATCTGGGTCCCTTCGCTCAGAACTACAATGACAGGTTGTTGTGCAACTGCGAAGTCTCCGACGACTGGGTTGAAACCGATAACGAAGGGCCTGAAGGCCTGATCGTTGATAGTACCCAACTGTCCATCGAACATGGTGATCTTCGGAGCTTGGAGGACGTTCTGTCGGCTGTTGCCTTGGGCGGCCTGCAAGAAGAAGAAC
>Ga0194130_10006610_pt1 | contig 13312 bp, 10 predicted proteins | sample TA2KigsurfametaG_FD_160084 | JGI IMG/M metagenome (GOLD analysis project Ga0194130, IMG submission 160084) | Freshwater microbial communities from Lake Tanganyika, Tanzania - TA2015050 Kigoma 12 surface | ecosystem: Environmental > Aquatic > Freshwater > Lake | place: Tanzania: Lake Tanganyika... | reverse complement strand
CCGGCGTTCCAAATGACGGCAAAATTGCTGGACTGCGTATGAAAATACGAAAAACAACCACCAAAAAGTTCCGGGTAGGTAAGCACGGCAATGTAGTCGGTGTGTTGCTTAAAAATAAACACACACAGCGACATATTCAAAAAGAACACTTGTCGTTGAAACAAAAGTCGTTGAATGAAATAAAGAAATATTTGTATGATAAGAATTTGTTGAAAATCGGTTCAAGCGCACCGCCGGATGTGTTGCGACGATTATATGAAGACAGCATTTTGACCGGCGAAGTACAAAACACCGGAAAAGGCGTTGCCCTTCATAACTTTATGGCAAAAGACGACGAAAATTAAACACATCGTCATCCTCATCATTTTTTACCCCGCAAATCCCCGATAGAATACCAGCACCCGTCATCGCGGTCCATGTATTTCAAATGCCCGTCACTCCATACATTCTCCGTTGAACCCACGCGGTTTTTGGCTTCATTGGTATGAGCGATGGCAAATTGATGGAGCGTTTCATATTCTACACCGACTGACACCGCGTTCTCATTTTCCCGAATGATGACATTTCTCTCGGCGTCATACACGCCAAACCAGGAGTCTTGTTCGTTATTTATGTCAAGCACGTCATGACGAAGAAGGGTTCCGTCTGGTAAATACCGTTTTTGATACTGTTTTCCAATCTTTACATTGCCTTTTTTATACGAACTAGATTGGGACATTCCGCTGATGCTTTCGCTTTCATTGTCGTAATCATCCAAACTCGCCATGCTTTGCGTGTCTTCTTCAACCACCGAAATCACTATGTTTTCGCTATGAAGTGGTGACGGACCACACACCGTTTCTTGAATACGGGTAGTAATTGCGTCGCATTGTTCTAATTTATAATTCATCTTTTCAATGTGTTGATTCACTTCACTCAAAATACGTTGAAATGATTCATCGCTTCTGTATTTTTTACCGTAATAATAAATAATATCACTATCGGCGTCTTTCAATGAACACACGGCGGCCAATGCGGGATACATCGTGTTTTGGGGTTGTTTTGGTTGTTGTTGAATTGGGCTTTGTGATTGGGCGTGTGTTTGTGTTTGTAATGGACCATGCGTATAAAAAAACGACGGACAAATAAAATGTGGTAATTTATAATACATGTATTATTGTTATGTAAATTACATTACTTATCTTGTTGTATCTAAGTTTGTTTTACATATTTTCTAGGGAGGATTTAGTAAATAAATAAATGAAAATAATAGTTACATTTTTTTATAAAAAAATATTATTATTATTATTATTAAATTGGAGGTTGGGGGGTGTGACGGTCCACGCGATATAATCGTTGTTTTTGAGGATGAGGGTCTTTCTTATTTTAGGCTTTTTATTTCATGATTTTATAATAATAAATTATATTATAATAATAAATTATATTATAAAATGTCTCGTGTATTATCTTTACGGTCTAGTTCAATAAATAAAAATATATATAAATCTAGCCCTGAAAAATTTTTAAGCGGAGTCGGACCACAAGGACCACAAGGACCCGCAGGAAGTGTTGGTATCACATGGAAGATAAGTAGTAATGGGGCTTCTGACTATGTATTCGAAGGTCCTGGAATAGTTTCAGGTAATACGAATGACCCTGTGCTATATCTCTACCGAGGATTTACATATATATTTCAAAACAACACAGGTTCAGCCCATCCATTTCAAATAAGATTAAGTGATGGTGGAAACCAATATACCTCAGGTATAACTGGTAGCACAACCGGAACTCAAACATTTGTAGTACCGATGAATGCTCCATCTACGTTGTACTATCAATGCACACATCACGCCAATATGGGTAACGTAATAAACATAGCATAGTCAACTCACCATTATAAAATAGAATTATTTTCATCTAATTCTAATATGCTTATAAGTTTATTACATATTTCTTCCCTTTCTGCATAATATTTAATTGATAGTTTTTCACGCATTATTCGGTTATATTATACTATAATCGTATAATGTTTTTATTATGTTTTTACTTTTTTATATTTTTTTAATGTTCTTCTACGTGTAGAATGGTTTGATGGTATTTTGAATTGCGACTTATCAAAAGCATAATTAAAATAATTTTTATAATCTTCTGAGTTTATTTTTCCTATTGCGGTTTCAACTGATTTATTCAATTCATTATCATTTTCTAAATGATATTTAACTGCCGTAGTTTTATAATCTTCGCTTTTATGCGATGGCATTGTTATATTATATTGTGTGAATAAATCTAATAAAAAACGGCGTTTTAAATTACTAAGGGTGTAAGGGTGCTTATAATAATGAATTATATTACATAGTACAACTGGATTGGAATATTTTGTTCTGGTTCCTATGGTTCCTATTATTCCTATTGTTCCTATAAAGATGTATAAAGCAATCTCTATATTATTTTATAATTAGCCACCGCATAGTTCGTGACAAACATAAAATAAAGTTATGGCTCTAATAAAGGAATATTTCAATTTGACAGAAAAATATATAAAAGAATATGGTCCAAACACGATTGTGCTCATGCAAGTTGGCGCCTTTTTTGAAGTGTATGGATACGCCGAAAACAAAGACGCGCCGGTATCGGGCAGCGAATTAAATTTATTTTGTAGCATTTGCGAACTGGCCAAGGCCGACAAAATTGCCGGTTCTGTTATAATGGCCGGGTTTCGTGATTATTCATTGGAGAGATACACTAAAAAGTTATTAGACGCGGGAATCACGGTTCCCGTAATTGTTCAAGACCAGCAGTCGTGCGGAACCACGCGCAGTCTTCAATGCATATATTCCCCCGGCACGCATTTTTCATCGGAAACCACGAATTCAGCCGAATTATCCAACAACATATCGTGCGTGTGGGTGGATAAAATGAAGCGCGGCATTGTATTGGGAATGACAAACATTGACATTGTAACCGGAAAGGCCAGTATATTTGAAACGGGGTGTGAAAACTTCCATAATCCAACCACATACGACGAATTGGAGAGATTTATTACGTCGTATCGTCCAAGTGAAGTCATCATTATAACCAACATGTCGTCCGCCGAATTAGAAGACGTCATTCAGTTTGCAAACATAAGCAATACAACCAAGACCATACACCGTGTGTTATTACAAAATGACGAAGACGACGGTCACGGTCACGGCTTTACCGTGAGTGAACAATCAAACTCAAATTCAAACTTAAATTCAAACTCAAACTCAAATTCAAATTCAAACAACACCCCTTTGTCATCCAATCAAATCAAGGCAAAAAAATGCGTTAAACAAATATTCCAGAGAGAAATATTAAAAACATATTACCCCGAAAATCTCTCGGTTGAAACGTATATGACGTATGAAATTGCCACGCAATCGTTGGTGTATTTACTTAATTTTATATACGAACACAATCCCAGTCTTGTGTCAAAAATAAATGAACCGGTGTTTGAAAACAAATCTGACCGTGTAATACTGGCCAACAATTCTCTCAAACAATTGAACATAATTGATGACTCCAATTATACCGGTAAATTGTCATCTGTGTCTCGGTTTTTGAACAATTGTGTCACAACCATTGGGTCCCGTAAATGTAAGCACACCATCCTGAATCCCACATTTAATGAAGCGATTTTACAAGCGGACTATGATATTACGGAATACATTCTAGAAAAAGACAACGATACAATCACTGCGTGGAGAGAACGATTGTCCGGAATTAAAGACATTGAAAAGTTTTTGCGACAAATTGTTTTACGCAAAATACCGCCGCAATCTCTCTACTTTCTTTACACAAACTTGAAAACAATTGCCGCGCTGTATGATGAAATCAGCGCCGACGAACCCATTATTTCATACGCCCAAAAAGCACTTTCCGATAAAAAAATGGCATTGCCGCCGCCGCATGTGTCGGGTATATGTGTGGCGGTTGGAACGTTGCTGGACGCAACATTCTACATGGATATGTGCCGAGAGATGAGTGAAATGAAAATTGAACGCAACTTTATTGTAAATGGCGTAAATGCGGCGTTGGATGCCGTGGTAAATGATTATGAAAACAACCGAAAACGCCTTGAAACCATCACCGCTTATTTGAACGGCATAATAGAAAATGGAGAACGCAAGTCGTCGTCGTTGAATTTGGCGTCACACGCCGCCAAAAAAAAATACAGCAATGATTTGAAAAAAACAACCACAAAACGAAGTGGAGGAGAGATTAATTATAATGAAGATTTATATAATTCATATAATAATAATAAATACGACGATTATGTGGATGAAACCACATTCGCAGACCCTGATTCCAATGACGTAAATAATGGATTTGTGAAAATCCACGAAACTGAAAAGATGGGCATCTCTCTACAAACAACCAAGCGCCGTGGAAGATTGCTTGAAGAAAACCTGAAAAAAGAAACAACTGCGTCCGTGGAGTTGTCATACACCTTGTATCAACAAAAACACACGTTTGCATTTCAGTTCCGAGAGATTGTATTGCATACGGCTACTGGTAGTAATTCTGGTATAACCAGTCCTCAAATAAATCAATTATGTGCGTCCGTAGTTCATCTCCGTAATAAAATGATAACAATGGTGGGAAACTGCTACAACGAATTCGTAATTTCCTTACAAAAGCATTTAAAGGATTTAGAGTTGGTTGCGGATTTTGTAGGCATCATTGATAATTTACAAAACAAGGCGTATGTTGCTAAAAAATACAAGTATTGTAAGCCTGAAATTGCGGAGGCGGATGCGGAGGCGGAGACGAATGTAGAGGCATCATCATCATCATCATCATTATCATCATCATCATCATCATTTGTTACAGCAATCGGCTTGCGCCACGCTTTGATAGAACGATTGAATACAGAAGAGGTGTACGTAACAAATGACATCTCTCTGTCTCAGTCTCACAAATCATCGCGCGGTATATTATTATACGGAACCAACGCAGTCGGAAAAACGAGTTTGATTCGCGCGTTGGGTATATCCGTTATAATGGCCCAATCCGGGTTTTATGTGCCGTGTCAGCGGTTTATATACAAACCGTATCACACCATTTTCACTCGTATTCTGGGAAATGACAACCTGTTTAAGGGGATGTCTACGTTTATGGTGGAAATGTCGGAGTTGCGCGTTATATTGCGAATGGCAACGGAAAACAGCCTCATCTTAGGCGACGAATTATGTTCGGGCACAGAGATTGAATCCGCAATCAGCATATTTGTGTCGGGCATCAAGCGCCTACACGACATTCGGGCGTCCTTTATTTTCGCCACGCATTTGCACCAAATCACCGACTACGACGAAATCCGCAATATGACACATTTGGTTATGAAACATTTACAAGTTGTGTATGACAAAGAAAAGGATGTGCTGATGTTTGACCGCAAGTTGAAAGACGGGCCCGGGGCGAGCATGTATGGATTGGAAGTGTGCAAGTATCTTCATTTGCCAGACGACTTTCTGGAATACGCCAATGAAATACGGCTGAAATATTGCGGAAACAAAGATGTGAGCATTTTAAACAGCGCCGGGTCCAGCACGTATAATGCCAAGAAAGTGAGACGAATGTGCGAATTTTGTAATGACAAAGTTGCGACGGAGGTGCATCATTTACAGCACCAACAATTTGCGGATGAAAACAATTACATAGAGCATATTCACAAAAACCATCCAGCAAATTTGGCGGGTATATGTAATGAATGCCACGACAATATTCATCATTGCCAAAAACAGCACCGGCGAGTAAAAACAACGGAAGGAACCAAGATTGTAGAAGATGCCACGCTTCCGTGTGTTAAAAAGAAAATTGTGAAAAAGAAAACGGCATTACAATAATAATAATAATAAAATTTCACACCTATATATAACAATCAATTCATCATTTTTTACATTTAACATTTTTAATAATTTTAATTTTAATTACACCAAAAAAAGAAGAATGGATAGCGACGTAAGTGTAGGCAAGGTTTGGAATTCATTAAAAGAGTGGTTTGGTGGAACATATTTAGGCGCAATTTTTTTCAACAATATGACTTTTATTGTTATATTGGTTTTAATAATTTTGTTTTTCTTGTTTTTGTCAAGTATGGTAGATGTAAAAGACCCTGAATTGGAGGCAGAAGAGCATAAATATGACGATGAACCCGGTATTGCGGACCCGGCATTTACCGCACCTCTGGTTCCTATTAAACGAATGTATATTGAACCGCTTGAAAGTTTGGCGGGGTTGTTTGATTTTAAATCAAATGGAGAACCGGTTCCAGCATCAGCAATAGCAACCGCAGCAACAGCCGAAGGGTTTCAGCCCACAAGAGATGAATTGTCGGAGTATCACAAAGATTGTAAAACTGATTTTTGTATTTTGAATAATTCAACCCCGGAGGAGTTAGAACGCAAGTGCGCCGCACTAGATAACAAGGACAAATGCAATGCGTCATGTTGCTGCGGCTGGGTAAAATATGGCGGAAATGAAAAGTCAGAATGCGTGGCAGGAGACCACCAAAACCCAAGCAACTATCGCACGATTGATGGCGCGGAAAGAGATGTGGATTATTACTATTTTATGACAAAGTGTGTGCGTGGTTCAAAATGCCCATTGGTTGACCGCCTCGGTTAAAATAAAAATTGAAATTGATTTATAGATTTATATATGTAATATATACATCAATTCGTTTAGTCGTTTAGAGTTTAGAGTTTATTACAAAATGATTATTCCTGTAAAATGTTTTACCTGTGGGAAAGTGATTGGAAACAAATACCGGTATTATCTTGAAAAGGTGCGTGAAATGAAATTGAACCGAAATATGGAAGTGGACAAAGTTGTATATTTAACAAAAGAAAACATTGACAAAACACCAGAAGGCGAGGTATTAGACCAACTTAAACTCACAAAGATGTGTTGCCGTAGGCATATGATGGCACACGTTGATATTATATAGAACCAAGAAAACCAAGAAAACCCCAAGAAAACCAAGAAAACCCCAAGAAACCCCCAAGAAAACCCCAAGAAAACCAAAAACCCAAGAAAACGATAAAAATAAAATAGGACACTAACATATACAAGAAATGGCCCGAAAACAACGAAAATCAAAACAAATGCGGCGGTCGTCTAAACAAAATAAATCACAGCGACGACGCACATTAAAACAAAAAGGCGGTTCATCTGTTTTTGCGGGTGTTCCTTGGACGGCAAGTAGTATGACCCCTCAAAATAGCGTGAATGCGTCAGGAGCAGCAGGGTCGGCCGCCGCTCCAAATCATTTTCATTTTTCTCCAAACGGCGTGTCTCCCACATTTATAATGCCGCAGAGCAGCAATGCCTTGGTAGAGGCTGGTCAGATTGGAGGAAGACGCAACAAGAAAAAGTCTACATCCAAGCGTAGAGGATGGGGGCGCAAAACATATAAAATGCGGTCACAGCGTGGTGGCGACGCATTGAATTATGCGCCATATGACATGGCTGTTCCATTTCGTCAAATTGGATATGGTCTTTCTTCGTTGGGCAGTGGAATGCGAGGGGATGCGATTTCCCCGTCTAATCCCGACCCTACCGTACAACCAATTGGGGGCTCATCGCAACTCAATGTTTAGTGTAATTCTGTTTCTGTTTTCTATTTATTTTAGGAATTATGGAATTTTTTATTTTGGTAGTATATAAAAATAAAAATTAAAAATAAAAATGGCGCTCAACGGTTCAAAAATAATAGCAAGTTTATGCACGCCTGCGTTGGTTTATGCTATCATTTCCATTGTCGGATTGCTGGTGATGTTGTACCAAAATGCCGGTCAGAGCACGCAGTATTGCGTTGGCAACGTCGGTTGCAATGTTAAGAGTACCCCCGTTGTTTTTGTAAGCAACATCCTGTGGATTATTTTCTGGACGTGGATTTTGAACATCATTTGCCGCGGCGGATACCCCGGCATTGCTTGGTTTTTGGTGCTTCTTCCATTGGTGTTGTTTCTCATTGTCATTGTTTTTTTCGCTGATGTGATTGTGGCAACCCGTCCTTCCATTACCATGGTTGATTTGTAATCCAATCCAAAAAAACACATAAATACATATTCATCGTTATTGTATATAATGAATTACCCGAATGAATTAGCAAACTCAACCTTGTGCAATTTTGTTGTTAGTTTTGCGTCAAAATGTATTTTACAATCCGGCCTTTTGATTTCTGCCATTGGCGTGGTTTCATTGGTGAATGATACAAAATATTTTCAACAGCCGGCGGATACTGCGGCAAATAATGGGTTTAGTAAAAAGGCATTGAAAGCCGGTGCGGCGTTTGTCGCGCTTGGTGTGGCCGGTCGTATGGTGTCAAAATATATTAAGTAGGTCCCGATAAACGCAATTACCCATACAAAATCATATAAGAATAATCATAATAATGTTATAATATAAGGATATTTGCTTCTTATATAATAAAATAGCAATAACATTCAATATCATCTCAATATATAAAAATGGATAGCGACCCTGAATTGCCATGGAACATCATAGAAAAATATTTCCACGACGATGAACATGTATTGGTGCGGCATCACTTGGATTCATACAATGATTTTTTCGGGCAAGGCATATACCGGATTTTTAAAGAGAAAAACCCGATTGTTTTACAAAAAGAGCAAGATGAAAAAACCAATGAATTCAAGTTGCGGTGTGAGTTATATTTAGGCGGTAAAAGCGGGGACCGCGTATATTACGGAAAACCCGTTATTTATGATGACAACCGCGAACATTACATGTACCCAAATGAAGCCCGGTTGCGAAACATGACATATGGCATAACCATCCACTACGACGTGGAAGTGGTGTTCAAAATTTATGACGAAGCCGAAGGTGCCGTCAAAGAAACCACCGCTGTTTTGAATAAATTGCTGTTAGGGCGCTTTCCAATAATGCTTCAATCCAATTTGTGTATTTTGCAAGGCATGGAACCCAAGGCCCGATTTTATATGGGTGAATGTAAAAATGATTTTGGCGGGTATTTTATTATTGACGGGAAAGAAAAAGTGATTGTGAGTCAAGAAAAATTCGCGGACAACATGCTGTATATCCGGGAATACGATGCCGAAACGGAAAATATGTATTCACACGTAGCCGATGTGCGCCAAGTGTCGGAAGATTCATCCAAGCCGGTCAGCACGTTGTCGGTGCGCATGGTTGCCCCGGACAACAAATTTTCAAACAAACACATTGTTGTGAATATCCTGAATGTACGGTCGCCGATACCGTTGTTTATTTTAATGCGAGCACTCGGCGTTATTTCTGACCGCGATATCATTGAAACATGTTTATTGGATTTAGAGGAAAACTCCGAATTGGTGGATTTATTCATCCCGTCGGTGCACGATGCGTCCCGTATTTTCACACAAGAAGGCGCGCTGAAATACATTGCCAACCTAACAAAGTCGGCTACGGTCATACAAGTACACGACATTTTAGTAAATTATTTTTTACCACAAGTCGGCGAAACCAACTACATTCAAAAGGCGTATTATTTGGGCCGGATGGTGTATAAAATGCTGCTGGTGGTTGCCAAGATTGAGCCGCCCACCGACCGAGACAGTTTTTTATTTAAGCGCATTGAACTGTCGGGCTCTTTGATATATGACTTGTTTAGAGAATACTACACGCTTCAATTACAGCACATTCGCTTGGAAATGGACCGTGAATACACGTTGAAACCGGGGGTGTATGACAACAACTTTGTAAGCCTCATTGAATTGAATTATCAGGATTTTTTTAGAGAGCGTATTGTGGAGCAGGGATTTCGCAAGGCGTTTAAGGGGAATTGGGGGGCGCACGAACACACAAAGCGCATTGGCGTGATTCAAGATTTGAACCGGTTGTCTTACAACTCGGCGCTGTCGCATTTGCGAAAGATTAATTTACCCATGGATTCCAGCGCCAAGGTTGTAAAGCCGCGGTTGCTTCACGGCTCACAGTGGGGTATGATAGATATTGTGGATTCACCCGATGGCGCAAACATTGGGTTTCACAAGCATTTGACCATCACGGCGCGCGTAACTAGCCACTGTTCGGCGTATCCAATGATGAAGTGGCTGCGGGACGTGCTTAAAATGCGGCTGCTGGAAGAATGCACCAACATGTATTTACACTACACGACCAAGGTGTATGTAAATGGAACGTGGGTGGGGGCACTTACCCGACCCGAAGAAGCGATGCGCGTGTTTAAGGTGCATCGCCGTAATGGGTTGATACCGATTTATTCCAGTGTTCGTTGGAACATTCGGACAAATGAAATCCAAATTTATACGGATGCCGGGCGGTTATGTCGCCCGTTGTTTTATGTAGACGAAGACACTCACAAGGCCAGTTATGATAATGACGGCATGATTGACTTGATACGAAATAAGAATTTTTCGTGGAATAAATTGATTACGGGTTTCACCGCCAAGTCGGGAGATGCCGGGTTTACGCCATTCCATTGTAAATACTACACCGTAGAAGAATTGTATGGCAAAACCACCGAAAATAAAACCACGGAATTCAAGCGGCTTAAATCCACAATGGCAATATTGGAATATTTGGACACCTCTGAAACCGAAGGCGCCTTGATTTCTATGACACATAAATTGCCGGCAATGGATGCGGATTCCGCGAGTACAAAGAAATACACGCACGTGGAAATTCATCCGTCGTTGTGCTTGGGTGTTATGGGCAATCAAATTGCGTTTCCTGAAAATAACCCGCTTGCCCGTAATGTGTTTGGTTGCGGCCAAGCAAAACAAGCGGCGTCGGTGTATCACAGCAACTACCCCGTGCGCATTGATAAAATGGGGATTGTAATAAACAACGGCGAAATCCCGCTGGTAAAAAGCCGGTATTTGGATTTGATAAACCACGAACAACACCCGTGCGGGTTCAATGCCATTGTCGCAATTATGTCATACAACGGCTATAATGTGGAAGACTCCATTTTGTTCAATGAGGCGTCTGTAAAACGAGGCATGTTCCGCATAACGTATTACAGTATGTATGAAGAAAGAGAGGAAAGCACACGGAACAAGGGCGTGGATGTGGACAAGCGCTTTGTGAACGTTATGGCGGAGGGTGTATCCGGCATTAAATCCGGGCATGATTACAGCCATTTAAATAAACACGGATTGATTGCCGAAAACACGGAATTGGATGACAAAACGGTGGTCATTGGCATGGGTATTGTCAGCGCAAATAATCCAGACGGCCAAATGCGGGATGCCTCGGTTTTCCCCAAAAAAGGGCAACTCGGTTTTGTGGATAAAGCCTTTATGACAGATGGCGAAGAAGGGTATCGTTTGGCAAAGGTGCGGGTTCGTGAAGAGCGATTCCCCAGCATTGGTGACAAGTTTTGCTCTCGTTGCGGGCAAAAAGGAACGTGCGGGCTCATTATCCCGGAGCAAGATATGCCTTTCACCGCAGACGGGATTCGCCCAGACATGATTATCAATCCTCACGCAATCCCCAGTCGCATGACCATCGGACAGTTGATTGAATCCATTATGGGGAAGGCGTGTGTTATGCACGGCGGGTTTGGTGAATGCACCGCATTTATGACCAACGGGCCAAAGCAGGACACGTATGGCGACGTTTTGCGGGACTACGGCTTTCATTCCTCGGGGTGTCAAGTGCTGTACAACGGCATGACGGGCGAAGAAGTGAAGAGCGATATTTTCATTGGTCCCACGTATTACATGCGTTTGAAACAAATGGTGAAGGATAAGATTAATTATCGCGCCCAAGGGCCGCGCACACAACTTACACGACAAACGGTGCAAGGGCGCGCCAATGACGGCGGGTTGCGCATCGGAGAAATGGAACGAGACGGCATATTGGCTCACGGCGCAATGCATTTTTTGAATGAATCCATGATGGTTCGCGGCGATGAATATTATATGGCGGTTTGTAACAAGAGCGGCATGATTGCGGTGTATAACGAATACCAGGATTTGTTTATGAGTCCGGCGGTGGATGGCCCCATCAAATTCTCCGGAGACGTGTCTGAAAACATGACAGTGAATAAAGTAACGCGGTTTGGACGGTCGTTCAGCATTGTGCGCATTCCGTATTCATTCAAACTGTTGATGCAAGAATTGCAGGTCATGAATGTTCAGATGCGCATTATAACCGAAGACAATATAGACCAACTCCCCAGTATGTCGTATTCCAACAACATATACAAGTTGTTGCACGACGATATGGCAAGCATGAGTGTGGAAGATTTGATACAAGAAAACAAAAAGGCGGCGGGTATCAAGGAGCCAATATCCGAATTTCAAAGAGACAAGCGCATTCAAGACCGAGACCAAGACCAAAACCAAAACCAAGAAACTGTATCGGAATCGGAAAGTGTAGAAAAAATAAACCCGGCATTGCGGCAAGAAATGGAGGCGCTTGGTTGGGAATTTGCGGTTATGGATAAAACATCTGGTAAACGCAAATATTGGCGCGACCCGAATAAAGAAGCCGACCAAATGATGCTGGTTTCGTTGATTTTGAATAAGAATGGTGAGCCGACAGAGGAGTGGGCGATTGAAGGCAAGGAGTGGGATGGAACGTATCCAAAACGCTTCCCAGAAGGGTGGGTCAGCAGTATGCTGATGTATTACGACAAAGTCCCGATTAGTCCGCAAGTTATGATAGAGCAACTTAAAAAGCATCGTGTTCCTAGCAACTGGATTGTTGCGCTGGGATACATTGTTGCCAATAATTATGGAAAACCCGGCACAGGAAACGAAAGCGATGAAACTGTGAAGTTGAAGGAGTTGGAAACGGCACGCAACGCGCTGGACAGAGCCAAGAGAGACGGCGATGTGGAACAAGAAGAAATTGCGAAAACACAGGTTGACCGTTTAACTGCTGAGTTGGATGAAATACGGGCAAAACGAATGAGGACGGGTGTAAGCAAAAGCGAAGCGACGACAATAAGCGAAGCGACGACACCAAACGAAGCGACGACACCAAACGAAGGAACACTAAGCACTCCCGAATACACCAGCGCATTTACCCCTCCTTCGGAACAAGAAATACAATCACGTATGAATGCCTATAATCAAAACATGTCAAAGTATTATAGCGAACATCCCGAATTGAAGCCGGATGAATATACATCCGCGCCATTAACACCGGAATATACAAGCGCATTTACTCCTTCTCCACAGCAACAGCAACAACAGCAACAACAGCAACAAGTCGGTGGATTCAATCTTCAAAATATGACGGCTCCTTTGATGAATGTTCCTTTAATCGCAACAATGCCAATGACAACTTTAATTGGCGGGCGGCAACCACAACCACA
>Ga0194130_10006605_pt1 | contig 13319 bp, 16 predicted proteins | sample TA2KigsurfametaG_FD_160084 | JGI IMG/M metagenome (GOLD analysis project Ga0194130, IMG submission 160084) | Freshwater microbial communities from Lake Tanganyika, Tanzania - TA2015050 Kigoma 12 surface | ecosystem: Environmental > Aquatic > Freshwater > Lake | place: Tanzania: Lake Tanganyika... | reverse complement strand
CCCGGCGTCCGCCGAAGCGGACACTGAGCAAAACTCACAACCCGAGGCTGGCCAGGTCGCAGTTCTTTCACAACTTGAAACGGCTTCCGACGGCGCAACCTCGGACTCACCGGCAACGGAGGAGACCGAGACAGAAGCGAGTGCGGAAGAGACAGCAGCGGAACCGCCCAAGGCAGAGGCTCAAGCCGAACCCGACAGCGAGGATGCGTTGGAAGAGTGGCTAGCTACCTTACCTAAAGGAGCCGCCCGCAAGCTCCGCGCGCAGCACCGGCAGATCGCCGAGCTAAAGCGCGAGTTGGCTGACACCAAGGCGAAGCAGCCCGAAGTGACAGCGCAGACCAACGCGAGCGCCCCGGTGGTCATTGACAACCGGCTGGAGCAAATCACCGACTTGCGCGAGCTGGACAGTGTGGAGGCCAAAAGCCGAGACACGGTTCGCAGCGCGGAACGTGCCCTTGATACGGTGGATGACCTGCGCGATGCGGTGGACGTGGACATGGACCAAGTGGTGCAGCAGCTCAAGGCCGCGAAGTATAACCCGCCGGATGACCGCGAGGGACTGGTAAAGTTTCTCGGGGAAATCAAGCGCGGCATCCGCGCCGAGCGTGCCAAGGCCGCCGAAAACCTAGACGCCATCCCCCGTCGCCGCTCCCATTTGGAACGCGAAACGCAAGCGTATGAGGCTGCTGCGGCTGATTACCCCTGGCTTAAATCTCGACAGGGCGACGATTGGAAATTGTTTGAGCACGTCGTCAAACATCGTCCCGAGGTAAAGCTGCTTGGGCCAGATTGGCCAGCGATTGTGGCGGTGCAGATTGAGGGCCACAAATCCCTGATCGCCCGCCGCGCGGCCAAAGCCAAAGCGGCTCCCGTCGCTGCCAAAGCAGCGGCCGAACCGCCCAAGCAACCTTCCCGCAGCGCGACCCCGCGCCCCGCCGCTAACAGCGCCGCCCGAAGCCGTTTCGAGCAAAGTGCAAGTGAGCAAGACTTGGCTGCCTTAATGCCGGGCTAACCCCCGGAGAAAGATACAGTTATGGCCGGTACATTAGTAAAAGACGTCACTACGAAGAAGGAAGATTATTCTGACCTGCTTGCGTTGGTTGACGCTAAAGCCCTGCCGTTCACCTCGGCAGTAAACAAAAGCAGCGCCGCTACCAATCCGCGCTTTGATTGGACTGCCGACGCTTACGCCGCTCCCGGTACCGATGGGTACGTGGACGGATTAGATGTCACAGATTTTGACGACGAGTTTGCCAATCGCGGCAAGCTCTACAACTATGTCCAAATCTTCCAGCGTGCGCCCAAGGTTTCGACCTTGACCCAAGAAGCATCGGATATGCCGGGTGCGGCCAATCCCATTCAAGCTGCGACCGCCAAAGCGCTTGTCGAAATCAAACGCGACATGGAGTGCACCTTCCTGTCAAGCAACGACGCTCAGGTGGACACGGGCGCAGTGCCGTACAAATCCTGCGGCCTTGGCCTGTGGATTTCCACTGGCGGCCCCACGGTTGCCAGCGTTCCGTCTAATCAGCGGCCCGCATCTGCTCAGGTTATCACTACTGCCACTGCCTCCCTGGATGAGGTTGTAGATATGCAGGGCATTTTGCGCGCCATCTTTGATGCCGTTGGCATGGTCAGCTCTGAGTATATGCTGCTCGCCGGCTCCATCTTGCGCGCCCGCATCACCGAGATGACGCGCACTGACACGGAATCAACGGCGGCCGCCGTGCGCGTTCGCACGTTCAACGGTCCGTTGGCTGAACAAACCATTACCTCTACGACGACAGTGTTTAGAGGTGACTTCGGCTCGTTTACGGTTACGCCGTCATCGTGGATAGGGTTTAGCTCCGGCTCGCCCGACACTGACCGCGGCTATTTGCTCGACATGAGCAAACTGCGATTGCGTTACAACCAACGGCCCGACGTAACTCCGCTGCCTAATCTGGGTGGTGGTGATCGTCGTTTGGTGCGCGCGATTGCTGGTTTGCAGTGCGACACGCCAAAAGGCATGGGCAAGTTTCAGCCATAATTAAGCAGCAACCTTACTTACTCACCATTATGACTATCATTCCTCTCAGCATCGAAGAGCGGGCGGCCAGTGGTTTGACGCACGCCGTTACCGTTGATTACAACGACGTTACGCAAAGCACTCTGATTGCGTTGCCGGCTGGCAGCGTGGTTGGGCGCGTTTCAGTAGGCGTCTCTACCGCCTGGAACTCCGGCACTAGCGCCGCAATTTCAGTTGGTACTACCGCCTCTGCTACCGCGTATCACAACGCGCAAAACCTGCTGGCTGCTGGCTCGCGTTATTATCTGTATAACACGGGCGCAGTAATAACAGCCGCCTCGCAGTTTCTAGTTGTGACGTTGGCGGTGGCGGGCACGGCGGCTACCGCCGGCAAATGCACCATCGGCTTGCAGCTCGTTGACCTCACCCAGCTCCCGGTTGCGGCGTAATTCCGCAGCCCATTCAAGGGTGGTGGCCGGTCGCCTTTCCCGGCCGCCACCCTTCCCAGCGGAGGAAGGCACCTAGCACCATGCACGTCTCAGTTCCTCATAATCCGCCCCAAATCAGCGACGAGCAACTATTCGGACTGGTGCGCGATTTGGTGCGCGATGAGCACTTTAAGGAGCTGCGCGGAGCGCTGGAGCGGCAGAGATACATTCAAAAGAAACTCGGCATAGACCGCCGGGCCATCAATGGAGTCGGCGCTCCGGTCATGGAGCTGGACCCGTTTCTCGCGCACACCATTAAACAGGTGGCTGCCGATGCGGACGGCACGGTGCATCAGGAAGCCCTCACCGACCCCACGATGGTCCGGCTGCTCAAACGCGACGGAATCGAGATCGGCGTGAAGGACTGCGGCACCACCACTGCGCGCGTGGGCTTTAGTCCCACGGTTGATTACAGCTACCAGAAAGACGATGACGGCGTGGCTCCGCGCCGCTTTCGCAAAACTTACGCATGAGGGCGGTTAATTACAGCGAGGTGCTGCAACTGGTCTGCGAGCTGGCGGGGTTTACCTATGCAACCACCGCCAGCCAGACGCTAATGCGTTTGCGCGGTCACATTAGCCGCCGGTTTCGTAGTATTTGGGAATGCGATTATTGGCCTGAGCTGACGCGCGTGCAGGAGCGGCATTATCGTAGCGATTACGCTAGCGGCACGAGTTACGCCGCGCCCACCACCACCACTAGCACGGAGGTCTTTTACCCGCCCACGAAAGGTTACTACCAAGTGCTTCGCGCCTCCACCGGAAACGCCCCGGCTACGCTGTCTGGCGCTTACACAACAAACACTGCTTACTGGTATAACGCGCAAGCAAGCTACTCCGGCAACGATTGGGCTGCGAGTACGGTTTACACGGTTGGTACCGTGGTACGTTACCCCGACAACAATCGTTACTACTCCTGCCACACGGCGCACACGAGTGGGGCTACGTTTGACGCAACCAAGTTTGGCATTCTGACGCCCTTTGACAAGTACATCGCTTACGAACAAGCGGGCCAGACGGCTATTGGCGAAGTGCGCGACGTTTTAACCACGGATCCGCAAGTTGATCGCCTTTTCTCGACTGCTAATTGGACGCTCTCGCGCAACGGCGTGCAAGTGCCGGACGGACCAGCGATTGTGTGGCTGGAGTTCCGCACCCGCTTCACGCCGCTGCTTGGCGATGACTACTCCGCCACCGCCACCTACGCGGTCGGGGATCAGATTCTCTTTAACAGCTCGGGAAGCGTGAAGAACTTTTACACCTGCGTCACCGCGACCAGTGCTGGCGAAAGCCCAAACACGGCGGCCGCCAAGTGGAGCCTCATCGAGATTCCTTACCTATTCCAACCCTACCTGGTCACGGGTGCCTTTGCGGACTTCCTCATTATGGACGGCCAAATGGACAAGGCCGCCGCGCAAAATCGCATCGCCGACGAGTATTTGGCGGACGAATTGCAGAAACTTCACGACCTCCAACCGCAGTATCAACGCCTCGCCGTAAGCGGGGCATACCACAGCAGCCTATGAGCCAAAATGTAGCCATTAAAGTGTTTAAGTCCACCGGAGCCACAACCGGCAACGCCGCCGCCACGCCCAAGATTGAGGGTTTGCGGACGCCGGACATTTTTAAGGATGCAGATGCCGTGGCCGCCGGCAGCATCGTCACAATTTGGACGCCCACCAGCGGCAAGCGCGTGGTGTTCATGGGCCTGACCATCTCCGTCTCCGCCGCGTGCAGCGTGCTCTTCGAGGACAATAGCGCGGGCGCGGGCAACTTTGTCTTCCGCACGCCGACGCTGGCGGCAGACACGCCCTACACCTTCGACCTCGGCAACGGCGTGGCCCTGAGTGCCGTGGACAACGTGCTCAAGGCCACCAGCTCCGTCGCCGCAGACCTCACCGGCACCCTTTACGGCATCGAGTTGTAAGCCATGAACCAGCTTCGTCGCCGCATCCAAACTGCTGCTATGAGCGGCGGCGAAGCTGCTCCGCCGCTGCCCCCTTTTAATCCGTTAGATATTGCTGACCTCAAACTCTGGCTAGACGCCTCGCAAATTGTCGGCTTAAACGCCGGCGATTCGGTTACGACATGGAGCGACCTGAGTGGCAACGGTTACAATTTCACGCAGTCTACCGGATCTAAAAAGCCGACCTATCAAATTAACATTCAGAACGGACGGGCTGGAGTGCTGGCGGACGGCGTAGATGATCTTATGACAGGCACGCTGTTTAGCAATGTGTATGGCGCGGGTGAGTTTACGGAACTTGTGGTTATTAAGCCAACGGCTTTGACAAGCACCAGTGCTACACCGTATTTGCAGCAGCAGGTCTTTACCAGCACGGCCGGGGCATATTTAGGAATTGGGTTGAAAAATGACGGAACCATCTCAGGGTATTCCTACGATGGCACTTACGACAATGTTTCTGTGACTGGGGCAGTCGTCGGCACCGCTTGTCTTCTGGAATTTTACAAGTCATCGGGCACCCTGTATCTCACGCGCGACAACACGGTTAGCGCCAGCGTTGCTACGGGTAACAATACTGCCACTGTTAGTGAAATGGTCAGAATCCTTGGCGGATACAACGGCACGCTCGGTTTCTTTACGGGGTATTTGTTGGATAAACTCGTCTATAAACGAGCATTAAGCACCATTGAGAGGGACACCGTGCGGGACTATCTTAGATCAAAATGGGCAACTCCCTAATGCACTCCCTCTTCATCGCCCCAGCCAGCAGCAAAGAATGGTTTGACCAACAGGCCGAAGCCCTCGGCAATGACGGCCCGGCGCTTGTGCTGGCGCTCTCGGCCACTAGCAATTCGCCAGCTACCTACGGTTGGTGCGGCGTGCAGCTTGACGCCGCGCAAGAGGCAGAGGTGCAAGCTATTATTGCCGCCAACCCCGGCAAACAGGTGGATTGGACCCGCTACGACATGGGCCAGAATCCCGACCACCCGGACCAGCGAGCCGCACAGCTTAATTTGCACCGCATTCAAACTCTGTTGCCATGACTAACAGCGTTAATACTTTGGAAATGATTAACTACGCGGCCCGGCAAAGCGACCGCTGGCTGATGGTGTTTATGCTGGCCGCGGTGCTGGCGTGCGCGTACTTCGCAGTGAAATGGCTGGCGGGCGCGCTCGAGCGGCTAGAAGCCAAGGGCGCGGCTGAACGCAAGGAATTGGTGGAAGCTTACGCCAAAGAACGCACCGAGCGGTTTGACATCTTACGCAAATTGCAAGAGGAGAGCACAACGGTCATCCGCGAGAACACGGAAGCGTATTCGCGCAACCATGAGGTGCTGGATCGTGTGCTTTCTCATCTCAACACCAAATGAAACGCCTCGCCGTCCTTTTGCTTGTCCTGCCGCCTTTGCTGACGGGTTGCGCCACGCTCCAACCTGGCGCCGACCCCATCGTGGTGAATGCGGAGCGCACGATTGAGATTTCGCGGGCAACGCTGGATGCCTTTGTCCGGTGGGAGTTCAACAACCGCTCCAAGTGCCCGCGCGAGGTGCAAACCGTGGCAGAAAAGTTTCGTCAGGAAGCACCGGCTTGGTTTAACCGCGCCATGAAACTCAAGCTGGCCTACAAGCAAAACCGTGGGCCAGACCAGAAGGCCGACCTGCTTACTGCTATGGCGGTTCTTTCCACCGCCACCAGCGAGGCGGCCACTTACCTCGCTAAACACCAACGCTGACATGAGCTTCATGCTTTCCACCCTGCCCAGCATCATATCCGCTATCAAAGAGCTGATGGATTTGTCGCAGCGCATTCGCGCCGCCAGTCGGCAAAGCGGCGAACTGACCGTTGAGCAGGACGCTGCCTACCAAGCGCAGCTAGACGCGATGTTTGCTCAGACGCATTGGCAACCAAAGGACAAATGAACCGCTACGACGCCTACTATCCGCGCGACACGGCCCCGCAACGGGACGGTGACGCCGGTTTTGTGGGCGTAGATGAGCGGCTTGACCCTGCCTTGCTGCCGCCGGGGTTTGTCGCCAGCGCCAAGAATTGCCGGTTTCGTAATGGCCAAGTTGAAACTCGCGGCGGCGACACCATCTGGCCGTGGATGCGGGATGACGGCATGACCAAATTTGGCACCGTCTTTTGCGCCACGACCTTCTCCGACCCCATTGACGGCACGGAATGGATTGTAATAGCTGCGGATACAGGAGTTTGGGCAACGTGCCCTAACAATGTTGCCAAATCAGTTAGTTTGCCCGGCGGCGTGACGCTGACGGCGGCCACCGCCGTGCAGATGGTTCAATGCTTTAACGTCCTGGTTTTGCTGCGCGGACCCGAGGCTGCGCCGCTTGTCTGCGCTAACGGCCTTGACGCCGGCTTTACCGCCATCACGCAAACCACCAGCGGCACTGGCACCGAAACTATTCCCAACTCTGCGTTTGGTCTGTTCTTTGCCAACCGCTTGCTGCTCGTCCATGAGCGCGATCAATTAGCCGCCAGCGATGCGTTAGATTACACGCGGTACGCGCCGACGTTGGCAAACTTTCGGATTAACCAAGGCGACAACGATGCGTTGGTCGCCGTCAGCGCGTTCAACGAATCAACGCTCATCATGCTTAAAGATCAAAGCGTGTGGCGCGTGGACAACGTGTATGGCGACCTTTCGCAAATCACCTTGCGTAAGGTCACAAGCCAATACGGCTGCATTGCCCCGCGCAGCGTGGTGCAATACGGCACGGACCTCGCGTGGTTCAGCGAGCGCGGCGTGGAAACGCTCAAGCTGACCGAGTTAAATCAGGTGCAGGGCCGGGCCACCGCTCTTTCGGACAAGCTCACCGCCACGCTGGCGCGCGTGAACTGGAAGCACGCCGCTGGCATCCGTGGTGCGTTCTGGGATGGCAAACTCTACTTTGCCGTTCCGCTAGATGACGCGAACGTGGTGGACACGGAGACCAACCTGCTCGCGGGCCTTAGTTACAACTTGGGCCTGCTTGATGGCGCTGGCATAGCACAGCTAGTCACAACCATGACACCCGGTGCCATTTACCGATATCGGCAGGCAGCCAACGACCGCTTTTTTTTCAACAACAATGCAGGCTCTTTCGGTTTCTATAACGGCGACTGTTACTTTCCCGGCCCTAGCACCTACGCTATCTTCTACGGAACGATAAACAGCGCTGTTACCGCCACGCTTAACCCCGTGCTGGCCGAGGGCGTCAACAACGCGGTAATCGTTTTTGATACCGAAACCGGCCAATGGTGTGGCACGGACGAGCGCGCCGGCATGAACGTCAAGGAGTGGGTCTTGTTTACCCATCAGGGACTCAAGCGGTTGGGGTACATTTCTACCTTGGGCGAGTTTCATCTGTACGAGGAGGGCACCGTTGACGAAGTCATGGTCACGGTGCCTAACGATTACACAGATTTGCTGATTACTTTTGCACCCAATCATGGCCAGACCCTAAGCATTAACGGCAGCGACACCGTTACTGCCTATGCTTATAGCCAACTCAACAGTGGATTAGATTGGGGAATTGGCACAGTTGATGCACTAGTTAATGGCACTACACTGTCACAAACAAACCTTTGGAAAGACGCAAGCGGGAATGGCGGTTATGATCAAACAGCGACCTCTCCTTGGGGCACGGCAAGCGCAACTACCAGCCAAATTAATGGTGGGGTGCGCGTGTTTAGCACTACCCTCACGGTCAACGGGTCTTCGGCTTCAACTCGGGGATTCTACGGCACAAACAGTGTTGCGGTTGGTACCTGGCTATACGTTGATCCGCACTCGGGCACGGAGATTCAGCCAGTGCCTATCACAACCCAGTTTACCAGTCGCGGGTATCGCGCGGAAAACGTAGATCGCAAGCGCTTTAAGGAAATGGCCGTGCGCGTTTCTACCTGGAGTCCCACTTACTCGTTTACCATGTTGACTGATGGCGTGGGCGAAACCGCATCAGCCATTACCAATCGCACCCGCTCGCGCACGCAGTATTACACGGCGGCTGCTGCTTACGACCCTACAAACATTAACAACGATTGGGGCAACCCATACCGGCAAGACTATTCCGTGGTGCCAGATAGCGCTGGCGTCTCGCTGGGTACTGGCGACGGCATCAATTTTAGTCAAACGCAAGAGGCCGAAGAACGCCTGGCGATAGACGAGCGCGGCGTTACTATGCAATTACAAGTCACTAACACTGCTGGGACTATCGCAATAAAGAGCGTAACGCTGGCTTGCGATCCCGGCCAACGCAGCTACGACACCCGCGCATGAGCTTAACCATTGCAGTCACGGCTGGCAAAACGATTGCCCGCAACGAGTTAGTCAACAACGCCAAGTTAAACGCGCTGGGCCTGCCCACGCTGGCAGTGTCCGGGTCAACCAGCACCGCGCAAATTGGTGACGACACGGTAACGGCCGCCAAAGCGCATTTTGGCCCATGGTTTTATTGTACGGCCAGCGGCGGTAACAACATTACGCTAGATGCGGCTGGGCACAGCATTACGTTGGTGGAGGGCATGATTGCCCGTTTCAAGGTAGACATTACCAACACAGGCGCAGTGGATATTACGTTTGGCGGCAGCACCGCAAACTTGTACCGCTACTACAACTCAACCACTGCGGCTGGCGTGGAGCTGGCTGCTGGCGACCTTCGCAGCGGTCAACAAGTGGAAATAATCTACGACGGCACGCAGTGGCAAATGCTCTCGCCGATTGGCAACAACGCCGTGGTGGTGGGCACCGACGCGGGCAGCACGGACGACTATGTGATCGCGCCTTCGCCCAGCGTCCGTGCGTTGGCAGACCTCACGGGCACGCCAGTAGTTTTCAAAGCCAACACCATCAATGACACGAGCGGGGGCGGAGCCACACTGGCGGTGAGCGGCCTGACGGCGACGGGCATTCGCAAGTCCAAAGACGTGGCCCTGGTTGCGGGCGACATCAAGGCCGGTCAATGGGTGACGGTCACGTATGACGGCACTTATTTTCAGCTCATTAGCCCCGTGACCGTGACCGACCCAAGCGTTCGCACTACCGTAAGCGTGCGGCAGACGGTGCTGACCGGCCCGGTGGACACCAATGGGCACCCGGACATCATCAGCTACTCTGGCCAGAACATCAGCTTGCTGGCCACCTCCACCAGCCCGCTCGTGGTCGCCTTTGCCGCCGGGCATGATGCCAATGGTGCGGTGGACTACATCGCCCGTTACACCGCCAACACCAGCAGCGCGTGGACGCTCCCCACGATCAACGCGACCTACTACCTCTTCATTGACCGCGACGCCTCCACCGCGGCCATCACCTACGGCTACACCACCACCCGGCCCACCTACGTGGACGATGACGCGGCCAGCATCGCCAGCAGCGCGCACACCTTCCTCATCAACGCCATGCAGATGTATCTGGGCGATGGCGCGACGGCCTCGGTCAAGCAGCGGGTCTTCGTGGGTGAATCCGTCGTGTCCGGCGGGGCCATTACCAGCGTGACCAGCTACATGTTCGCCGGCCGGTTCAAGAGCAGCGCCGACCAGTCCTTCACCCTCGCCAACAGCTCCAAGAGTGAGACCCACAAGCTCGGTCTCAAGCCTGACATATTCCGCTGGACGCTTGTAAATCAAACGGGCAGCGACGGCTACGCGCAGAATGATGAGGTGCTGCTGCCCCAAAGTCACAACGCCAATGGGGTGTTTTCGGAGGCTTCCTCCAACGCCACCACCTGCACGCTGCGCTATATGTTTGGCACTTATCCCCCCTACGTTCTGAATGCCACACCTGCCTTGGACCTGATTGCTATCGCTGACTGGAAACTCCGCTGCTACGCCTCCCGCGGCTGGTAATATGAGCGACCCCAAAACCATCTCCTTCCTGCCCACGGTTCGGCCGCTGCGGTCCAACGCGGACTTCCACGCTGTCCATGTCGCCGCCGAGGCCGACCAGCACCAAGTCATTGCCGCTACGCACATGGCAGAGAAACACGGGCAAGTAATAGGCTACGCTTCCATAGGCGCTGTCACCCCCATGCTGGTCTGGGTTAGCACTAAGCAAGTCCAAGCCCGCGATTCCCTTTACCTCCTCAACATGGCCGAGAACATCGCCGCCAATGCCGGCGTGCGGCAGCTCATGGTCCCCTGCCAGACCGACAGCCCCTTTCACCCGTTCATGGAGAAGTTCGGCTACCAAGCCGCCGGCAAACCCTTCGACCTCTTTCTCAAGCAGCTATGAGCCGCGCTCTCTCAACTCTCAACCTTTAACTTTAACCCCTCCTGACTTATGTGCTTTGAAGTCAACACGCCTCAACCGGTCCAGCGCGACCCGGTTCAAGAGACGGCCGACACGCTCCGCGCCCAGATTGAGATGGAGCTTGGCCGGGGCCAGTTTAAGGAGTTTGGACCGCGCCCCAGCTACGAATACCCGTTACGACTTAAAGAAACCCAGTTTGAGATTGACCAAGCTAAGGCGGCGCTGGGCGGCAGCGAAGGCAACAACGGCCTGATCGCCTTGATGCAGCAGTATGGCCCGGAGGCGGCGGCCATCCAAAACCAGCTCGCGGCACAGCAGTATGAGGCGGACATCGCCAATGTGGAGCGACTGGCCCCGGCCAGCCGTCGGGCGCTGGAAGCAGCCGATCCCTTGACCGCCGCGCTTCTGGCCAAAAAGAACGCGCTGGCAATGGAGCGGTTGGAGAACCCGTATGGCATCACCCCAGCGGAGGAGCGGTTGTTGCGACAAAACAGCCGGGAAGCCGCCGCCGCGCGCGGACTTGGCTACGGTCCAAACGACGCCTACAACGAGGCCGCCTACGTCACCCAGGGCCAGTCGCGGCGGTTCTTTGAGAACATGGGATTGGCGGCCCAGCAGGCCCAGCAGAACCAGAGCTTCTACGGCGATCCTTTTACACTGATTGGCCGGCCCATGAGAACAAATTCGCAGGGTCTAGTGCAACAAGCCCAAGGCTTTGGCCCGCAGCAGGTGTTCGACCCCTACAACCAATATTTCGGCGAAGCTTACGCCAGCAACATAAACGCCCTCAACGCCCAGCGCATCGCCCAAGGCAACGCCGACGCGGCCATCCGGGGCGAGACCATCGGGATGATTGGTGAAGTCGGTGGCGGGTTGATCGGCGCTGGCCTTTTCGCTGCATGAAAACAGCAGCCTTAGAATTTATTCGCCGTGTCTTGGCTTCACCAGGCTGTCGCCCGGCGGTGCTTTGGAGCAGCGGCAAAGACAGCATGGCCCTGTTGCATTTGGTTCGGCAGGTGCAGCCGCAGATACCAGTCATTTTGTTGCGCGAACCGTATCAGCCTTATCGTTATGCGTTTGCTGAACGCATTATTGCCGAGTGGCAGCTTAACGAGGTGCATGATCTAATTCCCAATGCCAGCCACGTCTGCACTCGCAACGGTGTCACCAGTCTCATTCATTCGTATCGTTTTGGAGAACACACTCTGAAATTACCCGTAGATTTGATTGAGCTAGATGGCCAGCCGTGGGTATGCGGGCTGGACGTTTTAGGACGACCAAAAGGAGTTTCGCAAACGCCGTGGAATTTGCTTTTGTCCGGGGCGCGCAGCGCCGATGCCAATATGCTACTTGGTCACATGCCGCTTGCCGCGCACGTAATTAAGCAACCCAACTTTCCTGACGCAGCATTTCCCCTGCGCGATTGGTCTGATGCCGATTTGTGGGCGTATTTGGAAAATGAGCAAGTGCCTGTGCAAGAAAACCGCTATGAACGTGCCGTTGACGGTTGGCGCGAACGCGCTGACAAACGAGGTAATCCTGATTATCTAGCAGGATGCGTGCGTTGTTTGGAGCCGGGCAAAGACCAGACAGTAAGTTGCCCGCGGTATGGCACGGTCAATCGCGTGGCCGACACGGTGGCTCGCACGGATAATCCGTTACCGTTTTACATTCAACAGAATTAACCATGAAAGCACTTCACTCAGCCAGCGGCACGGGCATCGGCTACAACCCCGGCGTGACCTATCGCGGCGGCGAGTTCATCGCCCAAGGCATCGCCCAAGCCGGCAATGCGATTACCAAAGGCATTGAGCAATGGCAAAAGAACCGCGAGGAGCGCGACTTCCTAGACGAACAGTATAAGTCCCGCGTGGCTGCGTTAAGCCAGTTCACAGACTTTGAGAGACGGCTAACGAGGACGACACCAGCCCCGCTGGGCGATTGATTAAGTCCATGTCTAATTGGGACAACAAAAGCCTATCCGCAAAGAAAGCTGCTTTAATGGACGCCGACCTGCTCATTAACAAAAGCGAGCAAGCGCAACGGCGCGCTGAAGACAACCAATGGCGACTCCTTGGCGAGCAACGCGCGCAGGAGGCGCTTGGCCTCCAGCGCGACCAACTCAAGGAGCAGATGCGCCACGCGGGCGTCATGGAAGCCTTGTCTGGTCGGGCGGCTGACCGGGCAGACTCGGCGCAGATTCTAGACTGGCAACGGTTCGGAGCCAGCCAAGCCGAGCTGGCGCGGCAAGTCGCCGCACTCGATGCCTTCAGCGACCTCTTCCGCAAGCAGCAGGCGCTCCAATCCTCTGCTCCCGGTGTGGCCCGGCCGATTGACGCTGAGATGTTGGCCGGTTGGGGTGCAGCCACCAAGGCCATGAACCCCGGCGAGATCGCCCGACTGGCCGAGATTTCTGCCCGCAGCCAAGACCCGCTCGCCCGCTTCAATGCCGAGACCGAGCGGATGCGTGCCGAAGCCTACCGGCGGCAGACCGAAGCCAGCAGCCCGTGGTCCAGGGCGATTGGTGCGTGGTCCAAGCCTGCGCTCCAAGGCCAACGCATCCCCGGAGCACCGGGCTACGTTGATATCGGCGGCAAGCCCTACAAGGTGGC
>Ga0194130_10006598_pt1 | contig 13327 bp, 24 predicted proteins | sample TA2KigsurfametaG_FD_160084 | JGI IMG/M metagenome (GOLD analysis project Ga0194130, IMG submission 160084) | Freshwater microbial communities from Lake Tanganyika, Tanzania - TA2015050 Kigoma 12 surface | ecosystem: Environmental > Aquatic > Freshwater > Lake | place: Tanzania: Lake Tanganyika... | reverse complement strand
CTAATCACTCTATATGAAATAGTTTTAACTATATGTCGTTTCTTTTCTACTATCACAACTTGCCCTCCTCTTTCATTTTATTACGGATACTAGTAGCAGAAATATCTCTGATATCTTCTGGTGGTACATGTTCAATAACATCATATCCTACTCCTCTTCCGATATTAATAGATTCGATATCCGGGATGATAATAATTTTAAGAACTCCCTCCTGTACTAAGTCTAACAATTCTGATGAAAGGTTAAATAATACTTCCTGAGGAGTCCAAGGATTCTTTTCATCAGGTTCTACGTCTCTGATAGCCAGCAGAACTCTTTTACCTTCTTTTAATCTTTGATCTATTAACCAGCGATGCCCTGCATGCCAAGGTTGCCATCTGCCAATAAACATAGAATACTTCACCTTATTTGATGAAGATTGAAATGCGGCATTTGCTAAATACTTACTATTCATATTTTAATTTATGAATTTTACTTTAAAGTTCCAACTTATCTACTAACTCTCTATAAGTATGAAAAGGATCTTTGTCTGTAGTGTCTATATCTAGATAATTTTCTAAAGGTGGTTCGTAATCTTCTACATGGAAATGATTACGTCCTCTATCTTCTACAGTATGCACATATATCTCTACTAGATCTTTTCCTAACCTAGCCTTAAAAGCTTCTCGTTGATCTCTATAAGGTGATACTAAGGAAACAAATACACGATACCCTTTCTCATTTAAAAAATAAGCTATATTTTGAGCTAGTTCTATATTCTTTTTTCTTCCGGCTTCTGAATAGTCTTTATTCTCGAAAATCTCTCTAATATCATCTCCATCAACTATGATAGCTGAATGATGTACATGCACTTTCATATGTTTAGCTAAGGTAGTTTTGCCTGCGCCAGGTTGTCCTGTAAACCAGTATATCATTTATTAAGGATTTTCAAATTTTCATTTATTCTCAATCGCCAGTCTCTCATGAGAGTCTTTTTATAGTCCGGGAATTTATGCATAGCTGATTTCTCAAACCAAACATGATGGTAATTAACTTCTGGAGAAAATCTTTCTAGATTATCAAAATGGGTCCATCTAGGAGTATTACCTACTTTATCAGATCCTAGAGCATCAGCAAATTGTATGTATACTTTATTTATAGCGTGTCCTACATTAGCATTTCTATCTCGTAATAGGTAACCTAATATATTTTGATCAGTCATTAGCCACAGTTCGTCAGGAACATACCTATAATTTTTCGTTACTATTTGTAGGTGTAGCTCTCTATATCTTTTCTGAAGATCTTTCACCAACTTATTGTTATTCATAAATAGGAAGCAAGTATTTGGTATGAGCATATTCTCAGAAAACTCTGGAATATCTAATCCGAATTCATCTCTAACTCTTCCTTCAGCAACATAAAGCCAGGCTCTAAGTAGCTCCCAATGAGCATGAGTAACATCCTTTTCAAATACCCAATCTGGTATTTTTTCTAAAAGAAATAAGTCAGTATCTAGGAATAAGAATGGAGGCTCTTCATTACAGATACTTAAAATCTTTCCACTAGTCCAGAACTTAGCTGGATCAATACTACTGTCTTTATTTACTGAGTTAAGAAAATCTACGTCAACTTCATCAAAGTACTGTAGCATATTCTCCCTTCGATAATACTCATAACCAGCTGTATCTGTGTACATTTTTATATGTGCGCTAGTATATCTTTTAGCAGATGTGAAGCTATAAATTTGCATAAGCTTTTCGTAATCCTCTAGATTAAATTCCAAAGGAGCTTCACTACCATCTTTTAAGTAGCTCTTAATTCCTGTAAAGTTGTTCTTATTAAAATAAGGTTTTGTCCAGTTTACATATATGACCTTAAAATTATTCATGTACGAAGTAAATATCTTTATTTGCTCTACTATTAATATATTTGTTTAGTATATGTTGAGAATGCCACATATCCCATCCACTCTTACCAACACATACTCTAGGTTCTATTTTATCTATATACTCATCCACAGTATGAATATTACGGTTAAAATAAAGCATAGCACAAAGTTCTTCTATATTGGCAGTAATGGTCTCTTCTTTATGTATCTTAATAAGTTGATAAACAAAAGAAGCATCCCGACAATAAACAAATCCTGCATTAGGTACTGCTAAGCCGTTTTTATATTCCCACTTACCGTAACGCAAAATCTGATACATCATCAAGTTAAAAAAATGAGTTTTTTCTATACCTTCTTCTTCTATAAATGGTGAAATTGTTTGAAATTTTTTAATTGCTGATTGAGGAAAAAAGTATAAAGGAATCTGAATAGCAGGTCCTTTCTCTAAGTAATTCCAAAAGTTATAATCTAAAGGTTTCTGCTGAATGCAATCCCAATCAAGAAATAAAAAAGGTGCTTCAAGTGAAGTTAATCGAAAAGCGGTAAGTTTATTAACAAACCAACCTTCACGGCCTATCGTATTCTCCCCCATGTAAGTAGTTTGATAGCCTAGCTTTTTTACAAACTCAAGATTGACTGGGTCCCAACAATATACTAATTGATCTTCCGGAAGTAGTCCATATCTTGAGCTTACCTCCGTACATCGTTCTATTTCTCTAAAATGCCTATCGCCCCATATGCATCTAATTATCTTCATCTGGTGATTTTACAATAAATACTTCTAGATAAAAACTATTCATGTCAACCTTAATACCAACCGGTTCAAGACCTTGATCTTTCAATTCCTGTAAAAACGTTCTTAAGTCGTTCCTAATAAAGTAGCCGCCCTTCGCAATATAGTCTCCATCTTTCCAAAATAAAATTTCATTTTCCATAATTCAAATGTTATAGTTGGGTCTATCAAAATAGTGAGAAAACTTAGATGTTTCTCACCACATAGACCTAATATATGTATAATTTCGTGCATAATCAAAAATTAAAAAAGAGCCGGAGGCAAGTCCGGCTCCCTTATATTTACTAACTAGTTGAGCATTGCAGTTGCTAACTTAAATAGCTCCTTATTAACTGCCAAATCTTTCTCGAAAGAATTAATCTTACGAACCTTACGAACTTTAGCTCCACGAAGAGCAGCACTAAAACCTCCTTGAGTAACTTTCTCTTGGATTACGTTAAACACTTTCCAAAGATCATCTCCTTTATCAGCATCACGCTTTGGAGTTAGCATATCACGAAGAGTTTCATCATCGTATCCAGCTATCGTCCCTTCTGGGAGTTTACCTGAACGGATAGTCATAGCTTTTAGAGCTAGATCCATTTTCTCTTGGTCAGTCAAGATACGTTGTTTCATCTTGTTAAGAACTTCCACCCTATTAGGTAAGTCGTTAACTGCTTTAGTTACTACACCGCGTAGTTCTTCGAAAGTATAACCTGAGTGACGAATACGGAAGTCAGCAAATTGCTCATCTGCAACTACCAATCCGTTAGAACATACTAGTCGGAAGATACCAACTGCAAATTGGAAGGAGTTAAATCCATCGTGAGAGTTAGTTAAAATAATACGAGGGAAAGCATCATCTCCATCTGCACCTTTGATCATAATATCAGGATTCTGAAATGAAATCATATGCTTAGAGAAAATAGAATTAGAACCTTGTTTACGAGCTTTTCTTTGAGCAGCTGTAACTGGGAACCAGTTTAACTTAGCTAAGTCATCTACAATAGTCTCAGTATTAACGTGTAGATATTTCTCACTAACTTTTGGGTTAGTAGGAGCTGAAGCGAATGCTAATGGACATACCTTATTGATGTCTTCTTTTGTCATGAATGTGTCGAGTGACTTGTTGAATTTTTGTAACATAACTTATTTTTTAAGTGATTGATTAATTATTATACCTTAATATATGAACTTAATTGCAGACAAGCAACTAACTCACCTTATTTTTTTTTGTTTTTTCATCCGAAGGAGGCTTGAACATTTCCGTCCATTTAGTACCCCCTATAACCATATTAAGACCTTTACCCTCTACAATTGTATTAGTCCCTAAAAAGTAAACTGGACCAAGATATTCAGTAGTAACCATAGGAATATTTAAGTTATTTCTAGATACATATTCCGGCTCAGTAATACGTCTTCTACCATCGAATGCTCTAAATTCAGAAGGAGTAGTTCTGTACCAGTTATCTAAATCTGGATAGTATACTTCTAATACACCTGCGGTATTAAATGGAAATTCGATCTTAATTGTATGACCTCTTTTCTCGGACACATTATTTAATTTTATATGAATATAGAGTACCACAATCGTCATCGTCGATATCATCTTCGACTACTTTGAAACCATCTCCAAGAACCTCTTGAAGCTTTGCCTTATTAACTCGTCTCCAATACCCGAAACGGAAGTAGATATCATTACCATCTCCCATAACTTGTCCGATTTGGAAATCACCGAACTCTGCTTTTACTTTTTCTAAATTCCCGAAACTCAACTTATTATTCATAACCTTTATTGTTTAATTACCTTTTTTTACTCCATAAAGATACGAATTAGTAGACAGAAAAACAACTACTTACTAAGTTATTTTTCCGGAAGGAACAAAAAAAGACCCCCTAAAAGGGGGCCTCTTTGGGTAATCCGGAATGCTTACTTAGCAGCAGTTAACTGAGTTGTTAACTTACTAATCTTTGTAGCATTGCTTTCTCTGCGATACAGCAAGCGATAAGCAGCGTTAACGATTAAGTCGTTGAAACGAAATCCATTTAATACATTTGTGATGTGGGAAGTACTGTAATTGTTTTCTAATACTTCGCTAATACGTGGTACATCACCGTTACGACGTTTGCTTGCGATCTTTGAGATCTTCTGTGTGTAATTCATCTTATAACTATTTAATTGTTAATATAAATAATATATGCTTATTTATTTTTAGATGCAACTTTTTTCTTAACAACTTTTCCAGCTTTGATTCCTTCTTGAAGTTCCCATACATCAATACATTCATCAGTTCTGTCTTCTTTATGGAAATACGCCATAACAGTATTTAGTACTTCATTCCATTCTTCTCGAGGAACACTTACTTCGTAACTATAATCAGCCTCTCCTACTGTTATTCTAAATATATCAGCAGAATTTTTATTTTCATTATAGGCTTGTTTTACTGCAGAATATAAATGCTCTATCAGCTCTACATTGTCTGGGTTAAATATTTTATCTAACTCCTCATAATTTTGTACGTTGATATCTAACATTCTATCGGATAGATTTTTCAATATTAGTTAATAAGCTTACTTCATTAACAAAAACCTTTTTATCAAATTGCTCCATCTGTGAATGAATAGCATCTCTAACAATAGAAAGAACCTCGCTTCCAAATTCACTATTATATACTTGGTTATAGTTAAACTTAGTATTAGTAATAGTAACTTCGAAATCTGTAATCTTCATATAATAGTGCATTTTCTCATTAGAAAGATAATAGATACTCCTCATTGGATTACATATTAAATCTACGTCTGGACTAGTACACATTTTTCGAATTACTTCTAGAAGTTTAGCTTCTTTATCGTTATAGGTACGTTTTCTTTTAAAAAGATTTTCAATTTGAGCAAAAATGTTGTTCATAACCCTTTGATTTATTTAGTTAAATTTTGATTTAAGTTGTTCATTTTTTACTAATTTCTGTATTTTTTCTACATATGCAAGATCTTCTGCATAAAACTTAGATAAAAACTGATAGTATTCTCTCTCTGTTCTAATGTCTTTCAAGTAACTAGAATAGTAAAGAGCATAATCCATCAAAGATTCTATCCAAGTATCATAAAAAGCATATCCATGCTCCTCTCCTTTTGCTAAAGTTAGCCTAGAACTCGGAAGCTTCATCCCAAACATATTATTGTTTTGTTTAAATAAGTAAGAACGGAAGTTATTCGATTCTAGTTTAGCTTGCGCTAAAACAATATGAGGAAATCTAAAATTTAATCCATCAATCTTTTCAACTAACCTATCTTCTGAAAAGTGATTGATTTCTTTCAATACGATTAGCTTTTGCTCTTCTGGAATGCTTGCTTCAGTTTTTACTGTATATGCAAATACTCCTGTAATAATAGCGGTAAATAAAATAGGACGTGCTAATAATCTGAGCTTACTTGTTTTCTCAAAATTTAATGAATTTTTGTTAAACTTGTATATCATAATTATTTGTGTTAGTTTAATAAATGTACGAACTTTATTGCTAAATAGCAACTAAAATAACTTAAAAAAGTCCGTATTGATATTCTTCTCTCGTAACTTTTCATTACGTTCATGTAACTTGATAAGGTCATCCGCTACCTTTCTTTCTAAGGGTTTAGGTCTCTTACCTTTTAATTTAGGTTTGACTTTTTTAGATTTATCTTCCATTGTATCATTTTGTTGATGTCACCAATATAATGATATTTGTGACGTAGTTATTGAGGTTTTAGTTTTTCTCCTGCTGTAGGATTACCATATATCTTTATGTCATTCTGGTCTATTGTGCGTACAGTACCACTGTGATAGAGACGCACAATAAACTGTGGGTTGCTGTGAATAGATCCTGCTATGATGAATAGTGCTACACCATATCCTAATGGTGTCTCAACATCAAAAGGATTCAATATCTCGTGGATAGTTTGGGTTATCATTTAGTTTTTCTTTTTCTGCTTTTATAAATATTACTGACGAGTTATATATTCATGTCCTATAGGCTTATCTTCTTCCTCCTTATATAAGCCAAGAGACTTTAAATGTTCTAGATGATACTCATCTAACTCCCAAGCAAATTCTTCCTTAGATGGTACATAATCTTCCATTCCTTCTACCTGAGCATCTGTTATTGGGGATGCTGCATAAAGGAAAGAACAGTTATAACATAGAAACTCTAAATTATCTAGATGATAGTTTCTCTGATTACCATCCTTATGGTTTAGTATTAAAGGGATTTTATTATCGATAACTCTTCTTTCATTAAACTCACACTTATGACATTTTTCCTCAATTAATGCTTCGAAGATAATTCTCTGCTTAATCTTTTTAGCATCAAAATGCTCAACTGGTATTCTACCTTCTATTAGATCCATCAAAGGTGGTTCCTTACCTCCATTGCCTAAAAATTTAGGAATACCTTTACCAGATTGATTTAAATGTGTTTCTAGTAAAGTTAGCCCGGTTGCTTCGTCTTTATACAACTTAGCATACTTCTTATAGTGGTTGTAAGATACATGCAAATATCTAGCAGCGGCTCGATTGGATCGAGTCATCTTCATTGCACGTAGTACATCTTCTTTGGATAATATTTTAGAAGGTCTAGCCATTATTAATCATCTGAGATATCTTCATCATCTTCTTCTTCCAAAGTATCATAATCTGCATCGTAAACATAAGCAGATTGATCATCCATTTCTTCATCGTCTATAAGACGCTTAATGATTGGATTAACTGATTGAGATACATCTGTATCAAAGTCTAAGATTTCGATTTCACCTACTACTTTTCTACCAGCTGCATTTGCCTCTAGTTCTAGAATTCTCTGAGCTTGTTCTTGAGTTACAATCTCTGTATCAGTCCAGATATCATCTCCAGTTCCGTAAGTAATAGTTCTAGCCATTAATGGTTTTTCAGTTGAACATTTAATACAGAATGTATATCCGTATTTTTCTTTTCTCAACTTTGGCATTGGGCTGTAGCACCTTGAGCAAGGTATCATTTCTAACTGCATAGTATAACCGTTTAAATATTTAAGTTCATAAAAATATGAAACTATATCCTCTAAAACAACTATAATATTAAAAAAATTTCCCTAATGTTTAGGACCATACTTCTTTTGGACATATTTTGCTTTTAGCTTTTGAGCTCTTTTTTTAACAGAAGGTTTTACAAACTCTTGACGTTCTCTTAATTCTTTCACAATACTAAGTTTATTATGTTTCTGCTTATAAACTTTAAGAGCGTGTTCTAGTGATTTGTACTTTTTTAAATCTATAAAAATCATTTTAACTATTTAAGTAACTCTATAACGTTCCAAACATCCTCCGGAGTTCTGAAATTAAATACTTGTTGCTGTACTTCCCCATCACCTACTTTCAAATCTAATTGCAATAATCCGTCCCACTCTTTATCGTATACTAAATCAAAAAGATATAAGTTGATAAGAGTAAGTTGTTGCTTATTAAATATCATCTTGAAGAGGTTTTCTATTACTACAAGAAATTTTTCTTCATAAACTGTAGGATCTAATCCTATTTCTTCTTCTAGAAAATCCCTTCTATCTTCTATCTCTCTCAAGACAGTCAATGTATGTACAAATAATTTCTTATTCATAGTCTTTCTATCTTGTTCTTTAAGTTTTAACTTAAAATTGAATGGAAGGCCTTTCTTTATAATTGACTTAACTAAATTTCTCTCATTCATATTCAATCAATTTAAAGTGAGCTTATAAAATACTAGGCCGATAGTTTATCGTCTGAGCTTACTTCATCTGAAGTATTTTCTGGGTTCTGCCTAGATAAAGCCTGACGTACAATTTTATCGATATATTCAATATAAATAAAGAAACCAACTATAGTCTTATCCTTCAAGTTACGATCTCTTTCTACTCGCATACCAAATTCAGCTAGACCTTTTTCCAATCTTTCTTCTAATTCAATAGCAATATCATTCTGTTCTGTAGGAGTTATTGCTCCAAACTGAGTAGGTAAAAACTGTACCTTGATGCCTTTCTTTTGAGGATCTTCGTTTACATCTACCTTCAAGATGAATGAATGTCCAGCAAAATTAACTTTGGCTGCTTCACTAATCACCTGTTTAATTTCCTTAATATATTTCATAGTCTAAATTGGTTTCAATTATGTTAATAAATAGCTTGTAGTTACATCTATAAATGAGTTCTGAGATTCTTCTAAGCGATTAACTTTTATAGTCATATTTCCTAACTTAAACTTTCCTGGGTGTCCTTGTTCATACAGAATTTCCGGTAGTTGCTGCAACACTTGAAACTCATGGTTATTAAAAGTCTTGCCGTCTATCTCTACTACAACGTCCTCATAATCAAGCGGATCTTGATCTCCTAATGTCATTACTCTCTTTCGTAAATCGTAACTAGTTCTTTTATGTTCGTATTCAAAATACGATGCAAATAAGACTCCCATCTCATCATCTATATAAATCTTATCACACCAAGGTTCTAACGCATCTAGTAAATGTAAATTACAGTTTTTAACTGCGAATCCAATGTTGTACTTAGGGGTGACGATTGGCTTCATTAGAGACGTATGTTTAACATTAGAACCCCATTTGCGAATAAACTCCCTAGTAGAGTTATTCATAAGTTGCTGCCATTCTTGATCTTTATTTTCTCCTACACTTCCGTGTTGGAATTGCCCGCCCCTGCCGGTAAAATGGTAAACGAGACTACACCAAGGCTGAACAAACTTAAATCCTGCTAATAGCATTCGGTTAAATATATCTGAATCTTCCCTAGCAGATTTTAAGATAGGATCATGTCCGCCTAGAATAGCATAATCTTTTTTATACATCATCCAAGGAGCAAAAATACCTTCTGTTACTTGAACAGTTTTATTTTCTCTCTCTACAAAAGCATTAAAAGCTTCTTCTCTAAATTCCTCGGGCCATACTCCAAAATCCATTAGTATTTTTTCTCCTGCATTAGGATGCAAAGGAGGTTCAATACGAGTAGAACATACTACAGTTCCCTTCTTTAAGTAATTCCAAGCTTTTAGATCTGCATCCTTACCTAATATCATATCAGCATGGAAAATCATAAAAGCAGATGTAGTACTCTTATCTATACAATAATCATATGCCTTTCCTATACCATAAAGTTCTTTACCTAATAAAGGATTTATAAAATATGTTATATTGTATTTATCTTTATTTTCACGCAACCACTCAACGGTACCATCGTTATCTGAATCTACAAATACAATTATGTCATGGTCCGGTCTAGTAGCATTTTTTCTAATAGAAGGTATACACGTTCTTAGGTATCTTAAATTATTTTTACTGGGTATACAAAATGTTATTTTATCTATCATTTTATTCCGTTTATCATTCCGTAAGAATCAAAGGTAGGTAGCCCTTTCCACTTACTAAAAAATTTTATTACGTTTTGAGCTTCGGCTAATTTTTGTCTCTCAGAAGATTGACCTCCATTCTCTTCTAGACGATGACTTCCTCTTGCCCCAAAATGCCATACTACAGATTTAGAAGGCATAATGAATTCTACTCCTGCTTGTTGCATTCTTAAAAATAAATCCATATCATCCCAACTTGTAGGAGCAAATAAAGGGTCATTGCCTCCTACTTCATCCCAGACAGATTTCTTAACTAACCCTGAAACTCCTTCTCCTTTCGGTATCTGAAAATCATTTAGTAAAGCAAACTCTCTAGCATACTCTTCTAATCTTTCTTTATCAAAATCATTTGCATAAGCTCCAAAGTCAGATGGATTAACTAGTAATGTTCCCCAACGAGTTGCAGAGTTAAACATATTAGGTTCTATTCTAAAAGAGTTGACCCATAGCTTCTTATCAGGGTTCGCTTGATGAACTTTGAGCAATTCTAAATCCCAGTTTTTTGTAACATAAAAATCAGAATGTAAAAAGTTAATATACTCTGTCTCACATTTCTCTGCAACAAAATTCATACCTTGTCCTAGACCGGGAGGTTCTAGATCTTTTATATAAACTGTTAAGTTATACTTTCCTACATTATTGGCTAGCCACTGATAGGTCCCATCTGTGCAATTTTCTGCATGTATGATAAAAGGAGCATCTTTAAAGTAACTATTCTTACGGACAGATTCTACTGCTAATTTTAGGTAAGGTAGGTTATTATAGGTACTAATACAATGTGTTAACATAATGATTCTTTTTTCCAATCAACAAAATATGCCATCCATTTTTCTTCGGCATGTGTTGAGTAGGCAGTTATTGGGCTATATAATTTTTTTCCTTTTTTTGCTAACATTTTAAAATTAGTTCCTCCCATTGGCAATGGCTGTCCTTCATGTAATTTGAAGAAGTCTTCGTAGTCTTCAATTACATTTTTAGAAGTAGTTGCCCATGTCATAGTTGTACTTCCTACTGTTCTCCAGTGAGTCGACTTGCTTACATAAATCTCATCCTGTCTACCTATATTGTAAATGATACCGGGCTTTCTAATACCATCTTCTTCTATATCTACCCTCTCATGTCCCCAAACATATCTAGGATCTTTCAAATCTTGATACTTATCAGGATGGTCATAAAGTGTTACATAGTCTGCTTTTAAATCTTCAAACGCTTCTAGTAAAATTTTATATGCACCTCTTCGATGCAAGTAATCATCTTCTAGAAAATAGAAAATTGTATCTTCTGGTATATCTCTTTCGGTTGCAATTCTATAAGCTAAGTCTATACTTGCTAGAAAAGAGCCAGTATTACCGTTATTGGTTAGACTTATATTATCTTTTTTAACATACTTTTTGACCATGTTAAGAGTTTCTTCTGTAACATTATCACATAATACAATAAGATTTTTATTTGTAAACTCTCTTACGTAAACCCTTAAACAATCTTCCTTACTTGCGTAATCAGGTTTTACTTTCTCTGGATTACTATAGTCACTTATCCTATATATTGTTACTAGATTCATATACTTCTTTTAAAAACGTCATCATTGCCTGTTCACTTTTTTTTGCGTATTCTTTAAATAACTCATCATTTCGAGTAGCTGAAGTGTTTACTCTCTTCTTAGGATGCCAATAGTTATGTCCTTTCAGTCTTGTAGTAACACAAATTTGAGGAATAAGTTTAGCTCTAAAGAAATTTTCTGCACAAGTATCCTCTCTCACAAAATGCATATCAGCAGGTATCCAAGGGTAAGGAACGCCTTTAGAAATACAAAGAAGAGATCCGTCTATCTTTAACGGTACTTGCTGTAACTCAATATCGCTCTGTTGATTAAACCTATCCAATTGATCTTGTGTTATTACGTCTTTATATTTAAGAGGAGACTCTAATAACTCAATGCAATCTTCTCTATGTTTAGTACCACATTTGCACGGCTTACTAAAGCCTTGTAACTCCTTATGCGTTACTACATCCCAACTATTATCCCACATCGGTCTAGAAGCAAATGTTAGTAGATGAGGTACTTCTATTTCAGTTTGTTGAAGTATGTAGAAAAAGTCTATTGGCAGTAGAGTATCGGCTTCTCCCCATACTACGTATTTTGCTACTGGATTAAACATCTCTCGTCTCCAATCGGCTATATTATAGAAAGCTGATCTATTATCTTTCTCCCAAATTTCAACTCTACTCATTAATGGATGGTCTATAAACTTTGATACCATCTCATCTACAGTCCCCTCTTGAGGTTGTTCTAAATATGTCTGTCTGTTGATACAGAACTTTAAACGTACATCTAATTCAGGTGCTTGATCTAGAGCAGCTTGTATAGAGTCAAGGGTCTCATTAACCATCTCAGCTTCATACCACATTATATGCATGTTGAATAATATCATAATTGGTCTAAAGTAATACGTTCAAAGCGTTTATCTGCTGGATTATTGTTTGACAATATACGAACTTTTATTTTATTTTCCAAGAACCAATCATACATTCTATCCGTACATTCAATTGTATGTAAGAGCTCTTCGTATTCTGGTCCGCCTCCTACATCTACTTTGTATAATTCTTTAGCATGTTGATCAATCCAATTAGTATCAACTGACATTAGATTCTTGGAAGGGTACTTTGATAAGTCTCCGATATCCCATCCAATAGTAACTATATCTTTACATCCTAAGTGTAGTGCCAAAGGGAATCCAGATTCATACATTATACCAGGACCCCATACTAATTTACCTTCTTCATATAGCTTCCAGTTATCAAAATTTCTAGTATATGCAGTAGTTCGGTCTTTAGTAATCCAAGGTGTTGAATATACCGGGATTGCTAAGTCTATTCGTTGATTCCATTGCTGGATACGATCTAGTTCTCCTTGAATATTCATAGCAGTCAATTGCCAGTGCCTAATTGTATTCTCAGAAAAATACTCATACGGTTGGTAATTGTATACAGATAATAGATGAAAATCTACTACTTCTTTAATATACTCATAAGATTGTTTACATGCGATTACTAACTTTGCTTCTAACTTCTCTATCAAAGAATCTCTATCATGAGATAAAAGAGAAGGACCGCATGTAACTAAATATGCAGTCTCTCCTATATATGCGTCTTTTAGTAGCTGTATTCTTTCGAATGAATCTTCTTCTAATCTTAACTTAGCTAGTATACTTGGTGTTGCTGAATTCATTATATAAAACCTCTCCTACTTTAAATTGCCAGTCGTAATCGATATCGAATGCTTCTAATTCTGA
>Ga0194130_10006591_pt1 | contig 13346 bp, 11 predicted proteins | sample TA2KigsurfametaG_FD_160084 | JGI IMG/M metagenome (GOLD analysis project Ga0194130, IMG submission 160084) | Freshwater microbial communities from Lake Tanganyika, Tanzania - TA2015050 Kigoma 12 surface | ecosystem: Environmental > Aquatic > Freshwater > Lake | place: Tanzania: Lake Tanganyika... | reverse complement strand
TTATGAAACGTTACCGTGTTACTTCCATTAATGAGCTTTTGATTCATCTAAATTCTCTTGGCCACTCGGTAGATCACTTACAAAGCCTTCTATCTATATATCAGCAGGCTGACTCGCATATTAGATATCTTCTAAGATCTGACAAAATTCCTTTCTCCTTTGCTTTCCTATTTAACGGAAGATTCTCGGTTCCACATGCCTATCTAATAGCCTGTCGAAACTATTCATTACCCGTTTTTACTCACGAGTATGACGCCTTGCGTAGTGGGATCACTCTCGCGTTAAACTCCTCGTTTGGCAACGTACATCAACTATATAGTGCCTTAGATTTTTACACTGCCCCGGTTAACTGGCAGCACGAGATGTATACGTATCAGGTAAGTAGGCTTGCTAATCTATCTAAGGTTAAATCTGTTCCTTATGCCTTAGGCGACCTTGCAAATACCATTGTATACTTCACTTCTAGTTCTGATGAATATGCAGCGGATGATCCATCGGCTAGTTATGAGGCCCAACTCTTATATATTAAGAACCTATCCTTTTATGCAGCTGACCGTGGTTATCGGTTAATTGTTCGTTGTCACCCTAATAACGGGCAGCTGCTACACCCACTTCCTGCGGACTCTTTTCTTAGCCGCTTGTCTAGAGAATCACATAAGTTTGATTTTACTATCATAGAGCCTACATCTAATATCTCAAGTTATGCACTTATGTCACATGCACTTTGCAGTTTTGTTAGCGATTCCCATATAGTTCTTGAGGGCCTTTCTGCTGGTCTTCACATCTACTCCTTAAATCAATCAGCTGCAATCTGCCAAAAGATACCTAAGGTTTACTTGTCACTTTGTGATCTAGACAACAGATTGTCATCATGTATCTCTCAAGATCTGATTCTTAATGCGCAACTTCTTTTCTACAAGATAACAGTTGGCAGATCTCTGCCTTTGTCACGTATTACACATGTGAATCCCATTGATTTTGTCGATTTTCTTTTGTCAAAAACCTCAGATCATTCTGGTTATCTTATGGCATACGAACTATTTCGCACGCAGTTAGAAACTCCCCACCCTGCAGATTCTATTCTTCTCAGTAAAAGACTCTTAATGCTCTTTAGGTCTCATCAGGCCACTCCTTAGTTTCACTCCCGTAGGATCATTTAACCCCTGTCTCAACTCCTATTTGCTTAGTTAGAGCCTCACACCACAGAATCTAGAAGTTTCGGCCACCGTTGGCCGACAGACTACATCACAAACCATATCCTTTTACTCTGATCTATTTTGTCCCTTTATCGTAACTTTTGTGGCAATTAGCAGTTCTACGATTAGCATAACTCGACTTTTTTTATATTTGTAGTGCTCACAGCATCGTGAGCGACTCCACTTCACATCCATTCTAGAATAAAACCTAAACTTGTTGCTTTCCCACGATTCTAATCTTCTCATATGCTAGACATGTGCAGAATACCAACCCAGCTCAAGACACTCCGTGGATACAACACCACGTTCATTGAAAGCTTGTACTGTTGCAAATATACGCGAAATAGACCATAGTCTACCGATCAAGAATTGTACGTGTCATTTTGACCTCTCAATTACAACAAAAACTTTTCTATTCAGACTGATGTTGAACTGAGGTGGATTCATGCCTTTTATTAGACAGCGCTTGCATTTGTCAAAGTTACCATCGGAAGGGAGGTACACTTTTTAACCTAGTTTAGCCCCTGTAGGGAATCCAGCCTCCAATCGGGCTGTGTTGCCTTATAAAGCAGCACCCTATCAGTAACCAGCTCCACTGATTTCAGCCCAACACTAGGTGTGGCATTCAGAAGCATCTCTCCATACCTTTCTGTTTACATTAGCAGTCACATTACGATGTTCCTATTGCAGCGCTTTGATCCCGACCGACCCATACTGATCTTATCAACTTGCAGACTGGCTTCGACCTCACAAAAGTTTATTTGACAGCCTTGTGGAGTGGAGATCTCTGGCCTGTAGTCACTCTCTAGCGCCATTTCCAGAGCAACGCGGGACACCTCCGCAGTAAGTCCATTTGAAAGCTACCAGCCGCGCACGTTCCTGGAACACAGATCCACAGTCTCTTCCTGGTTACGAGAGGCTAACTGCAACGCGAAGCAAGCTATGTGGCCGGCCAAATCCCTATTCAATTTGATGACCTTTTTGGTGTCATCCACTCAGGGATAACGATGGAACACCCGTGGTCCCATGCCTCGCATGAGGTTTTGCACCAAGACCCGGCTGATCTTTATCCCCTCTGGTAAGGCATTTCACGAACTCTCTCTTGTCACTGTAGCGATCCTCCAATTACATAACCTCGATTCTCTCTATCTACCGGAGGGTTGTTCCACTCACCCATTTTGGCCGCACTAAATGCGTGGATCTGTGTTGAATGAGCAGGGCGCATTACCTGCTTATGCTGCGATCTTGAAGGACGTGATATATCACCTGCGCAGTTCATGTGCATTATAGTTGCTTTGATACTTTTCGACCCTACAGCTCAATCTGTAGCTGCTAAATCTACTGAAACAGCTTAGCCTTATTGAACTTACCTTCCTATTCCTTACTCATGTTGCCCTTGTTGAACTACTCACAGGCGCCCTGCTGGTTCTGCCTTTTCTATTTGCTCGCTTGGATCTGATGAATGCCGTGGTTGCCGGCAGACTTCTAAATCCTCTTGCGGCTACTGAACGTCCCCATGGTCTTTCCCGTCTTTAACTAAAGACTGTCGCTACAGCGCTTACTCCTCGATGGGGGCCTCACTTAGCGGCGAAAGCCCACTCCTCAGAGGTTAATAATGATGGGGCCTGCCCACTAGAATCAGATTATTCTAGGCTTGTATTGCTATAGGCAATCATTTTCCGTGAACACTAATTTCTATGCAGTGTATCTTAAACATCATAACCCTTATTCTCCAGTTGCGTGTTTTGTACCACTCCTAATTCGTTGATTTTGCTCCTTCATTTTCATCATTTCCCACTAGCAAATCCTTAATGTCTATGACGTGAACCCCTTTGTCTGTTCAGTCTGTATGAGATTGCTTGTTTGTGGTTACCCTGCAGCTTCCTCTTGAGCCGCCTCCAGGGGCGTAAGCCCTGGAGGTCTGAATGTGGGCACAAAGTGTTGTACTCCCATCGCGAACGATCGGCCTGCATCTGCGCCTTTGGGGCTGTGGTGAACTGCTCATTGTTGGGGAATTCATCCCGGAAGCGGCCGTTGAAGGATTGTGCGAATCCTTTTTCACAGGGCGATCCAGGCGCGATTTAGGCCGTGTTTTTGTTAGTGCTGGCTTCACATCAACTCTGTAGGGCTGGACAATGAACTTCGTACCGTTGCAGATACGGATGATCCCCGTCGCCGGCTAGAGGCAGGTGAGCTCCTCCAAGACGGCCAATACGTCCATTGCCTTCCAGCGCCTGCTCACTCGGATCGCCAGACAGAGGCGGTTGTGCACGTTTATCACTTTCAGGAACTTGAGCCTGCGGCCATCGGACGTGGTGTCGAACTGGTAGTCCATGGTCCACACCTGGTGAGGATGCTCCGTTCGGTGACGGCGCACCTAGCCAACGGCTGGCTGTGCCCGCTTTCGCTCCCGGGGAGTAGGCCGTTGCAGGCCTTCCTCCCGGCAGAACCGTTGCACACGTTTGTGTTTCATGTTCCAGCACTCGCGGCGCAGGAGCCGGTAGGACAAGAGCCAACCCAAGTGGATGTGTTCAGCTGCGATCTCCCGGAGGCGATGGCGGAGCTTTGCCTCCTCCATGTCGATGAACTTGCCGGCATGGCGCTGGGAGCTGCGGTGCTGCCCCACCACCCGGTAGACAAATCGTTCAGAAGCCCGGTAATATTTCTCCAGGACCGTGACGGCTCTGCGACGTCGCTCCGGGCTCAGAAGTTCCCTTTGGCGAGATCCTTGAGCATCGCCTTCCCCAGCTCGGCCTCAGCCAGAAGCTTCTTCAGATTGGCCTTCTCCTACTCCACTTAAGTCAGCCGCCTGGCTTCATCGGCCTGCATCCCACCTTACTGCTGCCGCCAGCGGTGGTATGTCTGCTGCGTCACTTTGATGACACGGCAGACCTCGACGACGGTCTTGCCCTGGGCGATCAACTGCTCGGCGATTTTGAGCTTGCGGATGACCTGCTCCGCCGTGTGCCTGGTGCGTCTCATGGTGAAGTCCCCGGCCCTATCTGGCCTGATGAGCACTCCCATTCACCTTGGATCGACTTGCGGGGTCCAGGTCATCACCACTTGAAGTCTGGTCATCTCCATTCTTGCGCATCCAGACTGCTCAATTCATGATTTCCTTCGCAAATATAATTCTGCTCTCGCGATACGCTCACATACCAGATCATCTATCAGTTGCTCTTCTGTCACACTACTTATTTCTTCAGCTCTTTTGCGGTTTAGCACTGACAGAATTATGCAGGCCCATTTTAACCTCAAAATAGGCTCTAAATTTCTGCATCTCATCTCCACTTCTTTTCTTCCTTCCCATCCCAAGGCTTCTAGCAGTGGCCAACTACCCCACGTTCGCTTTGCGCTTGGTTGATAGGAGAAATCAACTATAGTCTTAGCAGGGTCATCCCAACCCGCGTACTCAAAGTCAATAAACTGTATTCCATTTGTGCCATAAATCGAGTTGTGAAAGCCAAAGTCTCCAGGTGACACCCATTGTTGGTCCGGTCCAATTGAGTCCTTGATTATACCTGAATTTATAAGACTACTTGTCCTTTCCCTGACTTCAGCGAATTCGTTGCATAATATCTCCATTACTTCTTCTGCCTTGGATCTTATTCCGTTACCTAGATGCTCGCAGTCCATAGTGGCAAGTCGTGCCTGTATGTTGTCAATGTGTTCATTCAGGCTTTGGAACCCCTCTGCGGCGTTTGTTATAATCTTTATTCGCGCACTACTCTTCTCTTTGTTCAATAGCCTCAAAAACTGTATAGCTCTATCCAATATCTCTTTTTCTGGAGGCTCGCATCCCACTAAACTCTCATTTTCAATATATTCTTGAATTATGCAATAGTTTCTCGAGTCAACACCAAGTATTTTTGGAGTAAAACCAGCCGCTGCTTCGTTCGCATACTCTAGAAACTGAGCTTCGGCATTCATCCTTGCATTCTGCCTCGAAACTCTTCCTGTATAGCCTTTGATGATCCACCTTTGGCTTCCTGCGCAGCAGCTGAATACTTGGTTGTTGATTCCCCCTTTAAGTTTATGAAGGCTATTAATGTCTGCGCCTAGTTGTCTTGCCCAAAGAATTGCAAAATAAGGAAATCTTCCCATCTCGATCATCGTTAATGCTTTAATAATTCTACCATTTGCTCCCATTCTCTGATGTGATATGAGTTTTCATCTGGCGAGTGAGAGAGCAACGGATCAAATAGGACTCTCATGGTATCTGCTGGAAAGGCTGGGTCACAAAGTACTTCCGGTAGATCGTCTATGAATACATCACAGCCTATGTCAGATATTTTGTTCAATTTCTTCTCTCGTGTATCAAGGAAGTTGACGTGTGCATTTTCGCCACAGAAAAGGCCTCTGCTTTTCAAATGCTTCTCTATCCATGACTTTGCATACTGGTGGAGATCATGCGGAGGACCTTGATGTGGCCTAATCGTCCTGTGGCTAATTATAAACAGCTCGTGACCTTTTCTCGATAGATGTCTCAGGGTTTTGATCGCTCCTTCAAATGGCTGGGCATAGAACATTCCTGGTCCATATAACTCCCCCTGAAAGGTAGTCCATTCCTTTTGTCGCCCTGTAGCACGCATATAGTCTCGCAGCCCAAGCTTTGTTAGCGGCATCTCCTTGGGCAAATCAATCAGATCTTTGGACAACACCATAATCGCCTTGTCGTAGCAAACGATCGTGTTGTCAAAATCGACACCGATGCGCATGGAGTTACACCGTGCATTCCCGTCGGAATGTCTGGGCTAGGCCAGTCGCGTCCAACCCCAGCTGGCTGCGTATATAGCTCTGGTCGCCAACCTCATGCAGGAAGGTATCGGGTACCCCGAGGCGTTTTAAACGGAGTGGGGTGCCCCCGCGCTCATTCAACCATTCCAGCAAGGCACTGCCAAGACCTCCGATAATGCCGTGCTCCTCGAGGCTCACCCAGTGTTGGAAGCGCTTCGCCATTGCTTCCAGGAACTCGTCATCGAGTGGTTTTATTCCCCCGAGGCACGCCACTGCCACGGAGACACCGTCCGCAGCTGCTACTTCTGCTGCTTGGAGGGCCTCGCCGAGTATCGGGCCCACTCCTAACACCAGCAGATCACTACCTTCGCGGAGTAGGTTGGCCTTGCCGATGCCCAGTTGTGCTTCTGTTTCATGTAGTGATGGCTCTCCTTTCTTGCCGATGCGCATGTAGGTAGGATGATCTGAATTGAGGGCATTGCGCAGCTGTGCCACCAGCTCGGCACTGTCGGCCGGGGCCACGACATTTAGCCCCGGCAGGGTGCGCAGGATGGCCATGTCTTCCAATGAGTGGTGTGTTGGACCAAGCTCGGCGTAGGAGAGGCCAGAACCCGTGCCCACGATCACCACCGGTGCTTGGTGGTAGGCCACCCCCACCCGAATTTGTTCTAAGCAGCGAGCTGTGGTGAACGGTGTGATCGTATAGATCACAGGTCGCATGCCGCTTAACGCCATGCCTGCTGCGACGCTCATCATGTTGGCCTCTGCAATTCCACAGTTGAAGAATCTGTCCGGCGCCACCTCTTTGAAGCGATCAAACATCCGATTTCCGATGTCGCCAGACAACAATGCCACATCACTGCGTTCAGTGGACAGTGTTGTCATTTCACGGGCAAAGGCGTCGCGCATCAGACAGTCTCCAGTTCGTCAATGGCTGCTGCCATCTCTTCATCGTTAGGTGTGCGGTAGTGCCAGTTGTTGTCGTCTTCCATGAACGACACACCCTTTCCCTTCACCGTGTGGGCCACGATGACGCTGGGTCGTTTGTCTTCGGCATGGGCTTTGTCTAATGCAGCTTTGATGGCCTCGAAATCGTGCCCGTCGATCTCCTGGGCATGCCAGCCGAATGCTTCCCATTTCGCTGCTAGTGGATCGAGGGCCATGATCTCTTGACTGCGGCCTGTGGCCTGCCATTTGTTGTAGTCGATGATTGCTGTGAGGCTCGATACTTTTTGGGCAGCCGCCAGCATCGCGGCCTCCCAGATTGTGCCTTCATTGCATTCTCCATCACTAAGAAGTGCGTAGCAGCGTATGGGCCTTTGCTGGATGCGAGCTGCCAGGGCCATCCCCAGGGCCATGGGAAGACCATGACCGAGCGATCCGGTTGCCGCCTCAATACCGGGGACATAACCCGGCTTGGGGGGATGTTCGTGGAATACGCTGCCGGGCTTACCGAAATCCTCCAGATGCTCTAGGGGAAAAAAACCACGTTCCGCCAAGACCTGAAACAGGATTGGGGCTCCGTGTCCCTTGCTCATCAGAAAGCGATCGCGTCCGGGATTCTGCGGCCAAGCTGGAGTTATGCGCAGTTCCTGCCAGTACAGTGCTACCAGTATCTCCACGCAGGAGAGGCAAGACCCTAGATGTGGGATTTTTGCAGTGGCCGACGTTGTTACCAGACGCTTGCGCAATGTAAGGGCCGTGGCTCTCAGCTCGGCTGCTTTTGTCTGGCTGAGCGAGGACATGATTATGACCTCTTCTTAGGGGCCACGAGATCAAGCTTGCGCATCCATTTGACCGTGTAGCAAGATTCATCATCGGGCAGTTCGTTTTGCTGGAAGGCCTCGGCGATTTCGCTGATCGCATCGGCCACACTGTGGTTTGGCTGGAATCCAGTGCCCAGCAGCTTGCTGGAATCCTGACGGTAGGAACGTGGGTCGTTCGAAGCACTCACCACGATTTCAGCATTGATCATGTTCTTTACACGCTCGGCAATGTCGAGAATCGAAATGTTTTCAAAGCCAGCGTTGTAGCAGCCGCTGGGAATCTCGGGATGGGCCAGGAAATGGCGATACACATTAGCAATGTCTTGAATATGGATGTTGGGCCTGGTCTGATCGCCCCCGAAGACGGTGATGCGGCCATTTTTGAGCGCTTGATAGCTGAGCATGTTCACACTCACATCCAGGCGCATACGTGGCGACACGCCACACACGGTTGCCGGTCGGATGCAGTGCACTTGCATCTTGTTTTTGTATGAGAGGAACACACGCTCAGCAACCATCTTGGTTTTGTTGTACACCGAGATCGGTACCAGGGTGAGATCTTCTGTGACGCTTGCCTCTTCTTTGACCCCGTAAACGCTGCCGGAGCTAGCGAAGATGAATTGTTTGACTCCGGCCCTTACAGCACGATCAGCCATCTGTTGGCCTGCCAGCACATTCACCTCCCAGCTGAGAGTGGGATTGAGCTCTACTGCCGGGTCGTTGGCGATGTTGGCTAGGTGAATGATCGCTTCGACGCCATTGAGGGGAATCGCATCGGTGTCGCGAATATCCAGCTGAAGATTGGTGAGCTTGGGATGCTGCGGCAAGTGGTTTCCGAACCATTGTGTGTCGACACTTACCACCTCATGCCCATCGGCGAGCAGCAGTGGCACTAACACCGAGCCTTTATAGCCACAGCCTCCGGTAACAAGAACTTTCATGGTTTGTGTTGATAGGTCCAAGGAATGGTTAGGAGCTGGTCGAGATGGTGATCTACCCAGGCAAGAGTTTCGTTGAGACCTTCATCAAGTCTCACCTTATCGCTCCATCCGAAGGCCTTCCGGATGGAGGTGCTGTCAAGCAGGTAGCTCTGATCTTTGCCTAGCCGTTCGTCGCTCTCCTCCACGACGGTGCTGAACGTGACTCCACAATGGTCACAGATCCGCTCCACCAGGGCGCGGATACTGATTGGCTCACGGGTGGAAAGATGCCAGGTGGTACCTGGATCGGCCTCAAGTGCCAACCGCAGCGTGGCTTGCATGGCATCACGAATGTGGATGAAGCAACGCTCGGATGTGCCGCCACCATGGAGATGCATAGGCTTGCCGGTGCGGGCACTGAGCATCGCTCGGGGAATGATCCGGTAAAGCTGCTGGCCCGGACCATAGACATTAGCCGCGCGGGTGAACACAACCGGAAAGCCATATGCCTTGTGGAAGCTGCGCAGATGCAAATCGCAGGAGGCCCGACTCACTGCGTAGGGCGTGCTGGGGTCGAAGTGATTGTGCTCGCGAATCCAATCTTCGTCGGTGCTGCCGTACACCTCGGGTGTGGTCACGTGCACGTATTTCTGGAGGAAGTGCCGCTGCCGAAGAGAGTCATGCAGGGCGACCTGGCTCACCACATTTGTCTGGTACCACTGCGTCGGGTTCAGCCAGCTCTCGGCCACCATGCCTTGGGCCGCAAAGTTGACGATGATCGCCGGTTGCTCCCGATCAATGAGCTCCAGCAGTGCTGTGAGCTGGGTGTTGAGATCAACCGCTTTGAATGCAAAGTTCTCTGGGTGGGCCAGCGGCTCCCCGGTCGATGTATCAGGCCAGCGATAGGGCAGAAACACGCGGTCAGGCTCTGCAGAGCGGCTCACCCCCAAAACCTTGTGACCCGCCCTTAGCGCTTCGGCCACAAAGTGTGAGCCACTGAAGCTGTTGCTGCCAATGACCAGGACCTTGTTGTTCATGGTGCCAGTGCCTCGTCCAGGCTGCTGCTCAGGGTGTCGGCGGCGATTGGTGTGTTGCCCATGGTTTCTACGGCCAGTGCTGCCATGCAACAGGCCAGGGCAGCAGTGGTCATCATCGCCTGCCGGCTGGACAAGCCAGTCGCCATAACGGCCAGCACCGAATCGCCCGCTCCTGCAACATCGAGTGGATTGACCGACAGAGCTGGAAACGGCTGGCTGTGCAGCTGCCCGTTGATATCACGGTCGTAGGCAATGAATCCTTCTGCAGCGAGCTTGATCAGCAGCCTTTGGCAACGGGTCGTTTCCAATAACTGCTGGCTGAGGCTCTCCAAGCCACTGTCCTTGTCCTGCAAGGCAAGGCGGAGCTCTCGCTCGTTTGGGCAGAGCAGCGAAAAGTTTTGAAACCGCGTAATAGAGCCCACCTGGCTGCTGCATTGCAGATCGCCGAACAGCATCAGGTTGTGGCTCTGCGCCAGCTTGGTCACAGCCTGGAGTACCCGTGGGGTCACGACCCCATACACAAAATCGGACACCACAATGCCGTGGGCGTGGGGGGCAAGGGCCTCCAGCCGGGCGATCAGCTGCGCCTCGATGGCCGGATCGAGGTTGTGCTGCTCGAGGCGGCTTACACGAAAGAGCTTCTGGTTCTCGACCACATAGCGCTTCTTGAAAGTGGTGGGCCTTGAGGGGTCGCGCGTCAGTGCATCTCCGATGCCCTGGGCTTTCAGCTCGCGCTGCACCAGCTCGGCGGTGCTGTCGTTGCCAACGACCGACACCAGATCGCACTGGGCCCCCAAAGCGCGGATGTGCGCTGCTACGACAGCCGCAGCGCCAATGAAATTGCGCTTAGCCAACTCGCGCACCACCACCACTGGCGCCTCGGCGCTCATGCCAATCGCTTCGCAGGCGGCGTACTGGTCGACAATCGTGTCGCCAAGCACGATCAAGCGTGTCTGTGACCACGCCTGGATCGACATCAGCAGTTGCCCATGGCTTAGCCCTTGGCGCTTGCACGCCATCTGGAATTGCAGCCGGCGCTGCAGGCGCAGGTCGCGCTCTGGAGTGGTCAGCAGATCGGCGCTGGCGTAGTGCACATCGCCAGCGTGGAACTGAACATTGCCGCCTTGGCTCTGGAGCAGGGCCAGTGGTTGCTTAAACTTTGCTGAGCTCTCCAGTTCGGTGCCGAGAACCACGATTGACGGCCGCAGTTGACTAATGGCCGGGCTCAGATCGTCGTCGCGAAGCAACACAATAGCGTCGGCCAGGCCTAAAAGGCCTAGGGCTTCAGCACGCTCCTGTTGAATGAAAGGATAGGGCTTGGTTTTGGTATGGTTGGTATCGCCTACTAGTGCTACGACTAGTTGCCGCCCGAGACTGCGGGCATGGCGAAGGTAGCGTATGTGCCCCGGGTGAATGGTGCTAAAGTGGCCATACGTTAGAATGCATCCTTGCAGGCCAAGTGCCTGATCCAGAGACAGCAGGCGCGTGTTCATAGCTGCAGCATCACCCTGCCGGCCGTGGCGCCATCCCGCATTGCGGCAATGGCATCATTAATCTGCTCGAGCGGGTAGCGAGCGGTTACATAGCGATCGAGATGCAAACGCCCTCGTTCCAGCAGGCGCAGGTAGCGGGGGATGTCGCGCTGGGGTTGGCTTTCACCACCCTGCGAACCCGTCAGTACTTTGCCGAAGTGCAGTGGCAGCGTATGAAGATTCACCGAGTTGCCCTGACGCGGTACCCCCACCAAAATCACGCGCCCTTGGGCGTGGGTGAGCCGGTATCCCTGCTCGATCACGGCTGGTGATCCCGTGTTGTCGATGAACACATCAAGGGGCTGTCCCGCCAGCATCTCATGGATGAGGGTCTCCGCATCGTCGCGGCTGCTGTTGATGCAGTGGGTAGCTCCCAGATGCTGAGCCAGCTCAAGCCTGCTGTCGAATAGGTCTACAGCCACAATCACGGAGGCCGAGACCAGCGCCGCGGCCTGGATCATGTTCAAGCCAACCCCGCCGGCACCGAATACCACCACCGATTCGCCCATTTTGAGCTGGGCATTGTTTTCAATTACTCCAAAACCGGTGGTGAGCGCACAACCAAAGAGAGCTGCAGCCTCGGGGTCGGTTGTGGTCGGCACCTTGGTGCAGCGGTTTTCGCTCACCACGGCATGGCGGTTGAAGGTGGTTACCCATCCCGCATTGAGAGGCTGGCCGCGCCACCGGTACTGGGGCGGGTCAGCCTGGATTCCTGCCCCAGGGCGCCAATGCAGCACCACGCTGTCGCCGGCTTGCACATGCTTCACCCCAGGGCCCACCTCAAGCACGGTGGCAAACCCCTCATGGCCCATCAAATGTGGAAGAAAGCGATCGGGACCTTTGACGCCCTCGATCTCTCCCAGTTGGGACCCGCAGATGCCACTGACTTGAATCTCTACAAGCACCTGTCCAACATCGAGCTGGGCGGGGAGCTCGATGGTGTCGACTACAAGCGGCTCGCGCTGAGCAACCAAAATTGCAGCCTGTGTGCTTGTAGGACGTTCTTTTGTCATTTGAAATAAATAAACGAGTAGTTGCCGTTGTAGACCGTTTGCTCAAACGACAATAGCCATTCTTTTGTTGTGTTGAAGGTTTCGCGGGTAACTTGCCAACATTGAAATTTTGCCTTTTCCTGTTCTTTGCGATAACTTACTTTATATAGGTATTTGTCGAGTTTTCCCATGCGCTCCATTTCCTTGAGTGCTGGACATAGGGCGTAGGCGAGCAGGTTGTGCAATGTTGTGATTGAAATCAGCAGATCAAAGTGATCGTCTGGCAAAGGCAAGCAAGTGAAAGATTCCACTTGCAGTCGATCACGGATCTCTCCCTTGCTGTTGGCAATTGTATAGGTGAAGGTCTCGATTTCGTAGATCTCTACATCCGGCATCACCTTGAAAAAGTCGTAAAGTAGACACACCTTGCCGAAGCCAATATCCAGGATCTTGGGTTTTGCGGGCAGCTCGTAGTGCTCGGCCATCGCGCGTGCCACCTTTCCCAGCGGCCCTCGAGATAGTTTTAGCCTCGTAGCAGATTAGGCGGTCGCCATCCCAGCACTCAAAGTCAAATCGATTTGCCAATTTGGCAGCTTTGGCCTTGGGAAAGTCAGGATCATTGATCAGGTCCAGGTACTCGCGCTGCTTGCTTTTGTGGAGCATGCTCATGAAATCGATTTCGGCCATCAGGTCAGGGGGTTCAGCTCGGAGGGTTTGTTGCTGTTGAGCCACTGCATGCACAGATGGCCCACAATCAGCTGTGTGTCTTCGGCAATCTGCATGTTGTCGATCTCAAAATGAATGGCCGTGTCGGCTAGCTCTCTGCAGCGGCCGCCGCTGAAGGCCAGGATCGCAAAACTGGTGATCGCCATGCTGTTGGCGGTTTCAAGCGCGCGCACTACATTGGCCGAGTTACCGCTACCCGAAAGCACGATCAGCAGATCGCCTTGGCGCCCCTTGACCTCTAACTGGTGGGCGTAGATGTTGTGATAGCCGGTGTCATTGGCCAGGCAGGTGATCACGCCGGCATTTGCTGGCAGTGCTTCCACCCGCAGGCCAGGCACTTTGCTTCCAGGGCCGCAGGCGCCGATGCCGTAATGCAGATCGTTGGCCATGTGGATCGCATTGGCCGCGCTGCCGCCGTTGCCGCAGATGTACACGTGCCG